>ERZ808266.137-NODE-137-length-29357-cov-6.967374_pt1 | contig 29357 bp, 30 predicted proteins | sample MGYA00521278_ERZ808266 | MGnify/ENA primary metagenome ERZ808266 (study PRJEB31516, sample SAMN03275591) | gut metagenome | biome: mammalia-associated habitat; material: feces | host: Papio cynocephalus | place: Kenya | collected 2012-08-02 ... | reverse complement strand
ATTATTAAGGCATCCAAGAGAAAGTTTAAGAGAGACTACAATAGGGCGCATTGTTGCATGGCGCTCTCTAGTAGCTTTGCCCTTAATTTTAATTCTTTCGTTTTTGCTTAGTCTAACGTCTTCACCCATACTTAATAATATAGAACAAAAATATTATAATTAAAAAAACATGGCATTTAATCGACATCGTGTAAACGCAATTCATCCCACCACCTATAGAGGAGGGGTATTCTTGCTCACGATATGATAAAATATCTGTAATTCGGGGGAAAAATGAAGAAAATATTATTGCTATTATCTATTTTGTTGCTTATCACATCATGCACTTCAATCAAGAATGAAATTATAAGAATTAAAATTGGAGCAACAAGAGAAGAATTAAAAGAGTATAAAGAGACAGCAGATCCTAACGTAGTATTATCTGACGGCTCAGCATTGATGGTATATGCAATGAATAAATGGGCTAATCCCGATGGCACATTTGGTCAAAAGACAGATTATCCCCTTAATGGTGATAGAGTTGTAGAGAGCGTTATGCTATCTAAATCAAAGCTGTGGATAGCATACCCTAAGTCATACAACGGAAAAGATATCCTTCCTGTTATTTTCTATACCCATGGTGGCTCATATACATCATCTGACTACCCTACATACCAAACATTAGTATCTGTATTTTCAGATAAAACAAATTCAATTATTGTTTTCCCCGACTACTCTCTTGCTCCTGAGCATAAATTCCCTGCTGGAGTTGAGGATGTATGGGAAGCATATAATTATCTTTTAGAGAATGGAGAGAGCTTCAACGCTAATACAGACAAAATTGCCTTGATGGGCGATTCTGCTGGAGGCAATTTTGCAGCAGGTTTAGCAATCAGGGCAAAAGAAGAAGGGAAAAAGCTACCGTGTTGTGTAGTCTTAATGTACCCAAATTTATCGCTTTATCCTAATATGCTCCCATCCCATATTCTATTTGGTGGCTTTGATGGAAGAAAGACAATGATTAGTAGTCGTGTAATGGCTAAGACTATCACAGACTATCTAGAGAAAGAAGAAGATGCCTTTTTGCCATATGCTTCTCCGCTCTTAATGCTAGAAGGTGCCCTTAATTTAGGAAGTGTCAGCAATATCTTTTCATCTTGTGCTGTTGAGCTTGATGAAGATAATACATTTGTTTTACCAGACCACCTTATAATAGTTGCTGAAGCAGACAGTTTAAGAGATGAAGGGATAATGTACCACGGAGCGCTAACAGCTCTAGGCACGAACTCTACTCTTTCTGTCTATAAGGGCACAGTACATGCCTTTGTTCAACTTTATCAACTACTAAATGAAGGAAAGAAAGCTATAAATGAAGCTTCTAAATATATAAACAACCACTTCTCTAATTAATTGTTAATAGATAATCTCTTATTTGGCCATCAGATGGGCCAAATGGGAGATTTTTAAGTTCTTCCTTTGTTACCCATATTATTTTTTCATGAACATTCTTTAGAAAGATTAAAGAGTCTGTCTTTACCAAGTGACAATGGAGTGTGTATTCAGTGCCATTATTAATAAACTTTGTAAGAAGAAGAAAATCTAAAACTTCAATTTCTACCCCTACTTCTTCCATCCATTCTCGCTTTAATGTATCTTCAATTGTCTCTCCATAGCGATTTTTACCACCAATGAATTCCCATTTTTCAGATAATGGACCTCCTTTCTTTCTTTTAGCAACAAGGTAAAGTCCATCTTTAATAAGAACACCTGCAGTAGTAAGTCTCTCTTTCATATTATCCTCACAGTAGGACTAAAGACGGAAAAACAAAATGCAATACAGCAATAGATAGAGAGAGCCGCGCAAGAAATATTCGACGGTTCTCTTTTTGCGCAGAAACATAGAGTTGGCTCTCACTTTTTTCTTGACGTTTTATATCAATAAAAAAATAGAGTGTATTATATAAAACTAATAAAGATGGAATTAAGTCTCCAAGGATGAATGGGCCTGGGGAGATAGGAAAGAAAAACAAAATTAATGAGGTTAATAGACCAATAGAAAAGAAAAGATATAGTACGCGTCTGTCTTTCTTTAATTTCTCAGTAAATCTCAACAGAAAAGATAACTGTAATCTATACCTGTTTTGATAGTACAAAAGCGAAGATAAAAGAAGAAACAATACAGATAAAAAATAACCTTGAATCATCTAGTTTTGCCTACCATTTCAATTAAGTTCTCTGCACTATAAAATCCCCACTTTTCATGTGCTCTCTTTCCACTTTCTTGATGCAGTAATGTGCCATTTAGAGCAGAGCTAAGTGGACTCATGCCTTGAGAAAGAAAAGCACCTATTATCCCAGAAAGAACATCTCCAGAGCCAGCAACTCCCAAGCTAGGATTAGCACCATCGACTATATATACATTATCTCCATCACTTATTGTAACAGTTGAGGATTTAGAGACAACAATAACCTCTAATCTTTTACATAGTTCTTTTATAGCTTCATAATAGTCTTCTGAGTTAATATTCAGTTCTTTGAGTAGCATCTTTGCTTCCCCTAAATGAGGAGTAATAATTGCTCTATATCCTAGTTTCAGATTGAGAGATGGAAGGAGCTTTAAAGCATCAGCATCAATAACAAAATTCTTTCCACTTAAGGCTATCTCTTCAAGCTTTTTTTTGCTTCCTCTTCCCCACCCAGGACCAACTACAAAGGAAGAAGACTCTTTGAAAGATTGAGCAAGAATTATAGAAGGATACGAACTCACAATAGCATCATTAACCTTCTCTGTACTTAAGACTCTAACCTTGCCGCACCCAGCATGGAAAGCCGCAAGAGATGATAAAATTGGAGCGCCTAGGTACTTACTGCATCCTCCAACGATTGTTAAATCTCCTCTTGTATTTTTGTAATCAGCGAGATTAAACTTTCGACTCCTGTAGTCTGAAAATGTTAAAAGAAAGTACTTCCCGCTTCCTTTAATATCATGAGAAGGAAACCCTGGGTTATATAGCTCAATACTGCCACACATAGCTCTATTTTGAGGAAGATACATTTCTCTCTTTAAAGCCATGAAAGATATAGTGCAATTAGCCTTTATTTTATATAAAGAAGGGACATCTAAAGAAATGAGATAAGCATTACTTGAATTTACAAAGTTTACAACTCTTTGAGTCCTCTCATCACACTCTGGCCTCATCTTCACACCAAAGAGACCATCAACTATTATATCAGCATCAACTAAATCTTGGACAAAAAGAGATTTATCTAATCTCTCTTTAAATCTCTCATTTTCACCACTAGAAAGTGGAAAATGCATATAAATATATACTTTTTTTGCACAAGAAAGAGAGAGAGAAGCGAGGTAAAGAGCGTCACTGCCATTATTGCCCTTTCCTACGATAAAAAGAATTGTCTTATCTTTAAACAATTCCTTATGGTTAGAAAAAACAAAAGAAGCAGCATTCTTAATAAGATGCTCTTCACTCAATGAGTATTTAGAAATAAGTGATTTGTCTAAAGCTGAGGCTTCAGGGCCAGAAAGAAGCTCGTACATAAAAAAATTGTATCTATACTTTTCTATTTTGTCTTGAAGAATAATAAAACTTTCGCTAAATTCTATTTGTCTAGGGGTGGCTACGGCCTGAGAGATACCCTCGAACCTGATCTGGATAATGCCAGCGTAGGGAACGACTCTTCTTTTTTTATTATACCCTTATGACAGAATTTTTATTGGAGGCTTTATATGAAAAAGCTAATTTCTGTCGCTATTGCACTACTAGTTGCAATATCACTATTTGCTCAACCAACTGTTGAGAACAACAAAGAAAAGACAGTAACTGTCTATGCTTACGACACCTTCTGCGGAGATTGGGGAAGCAGTAGCACAGTTATCCCACTCTTTGAAGAAAAGACAGGTATCAAAGTTAACCTTGTTTCTGCAGGATCTGTTGGAGAGATGATTAACAAGCTTCTTCTTGAAGGAGATAGCACCGAGTGTGATGTTGTCTTAGGTATTCCTGACGAATTAAGTGAAAAGGTTTTACCTCTCCTTTCTTCTTATGATGCACCAGAATTAAAGAATATCGAAGATAGACTAAAGTTTGATGATACAAATCGTCTATTACCTTTCGATTGGGGTTCATTTGCCTTTGTTTGGGATAGTGAATGTGGTTTAACTAAGCCAACATCTCTTGAGGATTTAACAAAGGACGAATATAAAGGAAAGGTTATTTTAATTGATCCAAGAACAAGTAGTGTCGGCCTTGGCCTTTTGCTTTGGACATACAATACACTTGGTGATGACTACATTGCATGGTGGAAGACTATGAGCAAGAATGCACTTGCTATTGCATCTGGTTGGTCATCAGCTTATGGCCTATTTACAGAGGGCGAAGCTCCAATCGTATTAAGCTACACAACAAGCCCTGTCTATCATGTAATGAACGAGAACACAACTCGTTACCAAGCACTAATCTTTGACGAAGGACATGAAGTTACAATTGAAGGACTTGGTATAATGAAGAATAGCAAGCATAGGGAGGAAGCTGAGGCATTTGTTTCTTTCATTCTCTCTGATGCGCAAGAAAACCTTGCTGTTACAAATTCTATGTATCCTTCTGTATTTACTACAGAGCTTCCAAGTGCTTATGAGTATGCTCCAGTACCTGAGAAAATCTTTAAGGGAAGTGAAAATCTAGCATCTTCTCTTCTTGCATCTTGGACAGAAGAGATAACAAAATAAGGTAATGAAGAAGAATAAAAGCACTTTTTATACTTTACTTGCACTACCATCAATTATATTGACGACATTAATTTTTATTGTCCCAATATTAATGATAATCCTCCGTTCCAATTGTGGGATGGAGGATATGATTGAGTTAGTTAAAGATCGTTATACATGGTCTTTGGTCTCATTTACTTTTTTTCAAGCTTTCTTAAGTGCACTTATTTCTGTAATAATTGCCCTTCCATTTGCTTTTTTCTTTTCATCTTTTACATTCAGAGGAAGAAGCCTAATACTTACACTATCAGATTTAGCCTTTGCTCTTCCAGCAATCATAGTTGTACTCGGCTTTGTAATTTGGTATGGCAACAATGGCGTTCTTAATCAGATTCTCTCTCTACTAAGTGATGGAAAGCTCAAACTGAATATTCTGTATTCATTTCCGGCAATAATTCTTGCGCATGTATATTTAAACTTTCCTGTTGCATTCTCTATCTTAACATCTGCACTAACAGAATGTGGCAACGAAGAAGAAAAGAGTGCTCTATTCTTAGGAAAAAAGAAGCTCTCTATCTTCTTCCGTATAACGCTTTTGAAAATAAAAGGCTCAGTTTTATCAACATTTATTCTAATCTTCCTATTCTGCTTTCCATCATTCTTGATTGTTATGACGCTAGGCGGAAACCCTAAGTATTACACAATAGAAGCAGAGATATATAGAAGAGCCTTTATAAGCGGTTCAATTTCATCCTCTAGTCTGCTTGCCATCTTTTCTTTCTTCCTTATGACAATTCTTTTATTAATCACAGGATATGGAAGAGAAGAAAAGAAGATAAAAAGAAACAGAAAAATACTTGTAAAAGCAAAAGGCAAATATGCTTTTCTCGCCTTTTTGCTCTCTCTTTTAATACTTCTATTTATGCTTCCGCCTCTTTTATCTATCCTCTACAGGGCTTTCTTTACTAAGACTGGAGAGTTTACATTGAAAGCATGGAAAGATATCTCAAGAGAGACGACAAGAGGAACAATAACAGGTCTTAATGCTATTATTCTCTCTCTTCTAACTGGACTATCATCTGCATTTTTAGCAACAGAAATGGCATCAATGTTATCTCTTGCTGCTCAAAAACGTTCGTCTAGGCTCCTGCCATTAATCTCATCATTGCCAATGGCTATGGGCTCTGTAACAATAGGCTTAGGATTAGGATATCTTAGAAGCATAGTTAATATTAAATCGACATTTTTCTCTTTTGTTTTGATAGTTCTTGCCCACACGACTCTTACTTTACCTTTTGCACTAAGAACAATAATGCCAGGGGCAAAGAAGATAAGCCCACGCCTAGCCTATTCTTCATTCACTTTAGGTAAAGGCAAATGGGAAACTTATAATAAAGTTGAAAAGCCTCTTTTAAAAAGCTATAAGCGAAAGTCATTCGGCTTTGCATTCGCTCTTTCTTTGGGAGAGACAAACGCAACACTTTGTTTAGGACTTGGAAAGATTACAACATTGCCACTTTTGATATATAAGATGATTAACCAATACAACTATCAAGGAGCCTCAGCACTTGCAATAATACTTCTACTTGTCTCTATTGTTGTGTTTGCTCTTAGTGAAAGAGGAGGTAAAGAAAATGCCATATCTTGAAGTAAAAAATATAAAAAAGGAATATAAAGAATTTCTTCTTGACGTTGATTTTTCAATCGAGAAAGGTGAACTTGTTGCTATTATAGGGCCATCTGGAGGTGGTAAGTCTACCCTACTTTCAATCATATCTGGCATTGAGAAAGCAGATGAAGGGTCAATAATTCTTGATGGCAAAGATATAACAAACGAACCAATTGAAAAAAAGAATATAGGTTTTATATTCCAAGACTATGCTCTCTTTTCTTCGATGAATGTAGAGAAAAACATAGAATTTGGAATGAAGAAAAAGACAAAAGAAGAAAAAAAGAAGGAAACAGAAACTCTTCTTTCTCTTGTTGGACTCTCTGGATATGAGAAACGTAAGGTAGATACTCTTAGTGGTGGAGAAGCGCAAAGAGTTGCGCTAGTTCGATCTATTGCTGCAGAACCCCAAATTCTACTCTTAGATGAGCCCCTCTCTGCTCTTGATAGTCCTCTCAGAAAAAAGCTAAGAGGATTAATTAGAGCCTTGCACGATGCAACAGGCATGACAATGCTTTACGTAACGCATGATAGAGAAGAGGCCTTTGCCATTGCAGATAGAGTAATCATCATGAAGAGTGGCCATGTTGACACTATCGGAACCCCAGAGGAGATATATAGAGCACCTAAAACTCTTTTCTCTGCATTCTTTACTGGCGATGGTACAGCATTAGATAGTTCTCTTTTATATGATGACGACAGAAATGGAAAACTCTTCTTTAGACCAGAAAGCGTAACAATAAGTGAAGAACCTCTTAATATTGGACTCTACCCTAATCATGTTATTTTTAATGAATGTGTAGTTGAAAGTGTTGAATATAGAGGTGATGGATATATGGTCGGTTTATCATTTTTAGGTAACCCAATTATTGCTTTTTCAGCTCTAAAACCAAAGAAAAGAATTGTTTCTATCATGTTAATGAGAGATTCTATAATAAATCTTTGACCAAAAATCAAAAAATTGCGCTTAGATATATAGGAGATAAAAATGAAGAAAATAATTATTCTTATTCTTTCTGTATCATTATTTGTGCCTTTTCTAAGCGCTGCATACAGTCCTTACTTTGCTCTCTCTGGTGACTATGTGCACACAATTGTTGAGAACGAAGGCTATTCGAGTTTCTCGCCAAGTGTCGCTATTGCCCCGCTCTCTTACTCAGGAAAGAACTTTACGCTTTCTATTCCAATATCTTTTTCTTATGTAACACACTCAAGCGAACACTATGGCCTTAGTATTCCGCAGTACTACAAAAACGGTATAGGCTTAGACTTTAACTACTGCCTTAATCGGCTTTATTTAGGACTTGGTCTATCTTTAGGCTATGAAGACTATATAGAAGAGAACTCCCTTTTAGCGTTTTTCAAAGTAGAAGCGTACCCGATGTTCTACATTTCAAAGTATCTTCGCTTTGCTCTACCATTATCGTATACATATACACTAGAAGGAAGCGAACTTGCTCTTTCTATTAGCTTAAGAATAGGAGGTGAAGAATGATATTTTTCTTACTACTTTCCATTCTGCTTATCTTTCCTTCTTGCTCGCCAGATTCTTCTTTAAGTAAAGAAAGAAAAACCTATATAATTACAGTTGCCGATGATTTCGAAAGTAATAATCAATACAAAAAGCTCAAAACAGTAGTAACAGACCAAGCTGCACTATATAGCCAATTTAGCACCTTCGAAAACGTAGAAATAAGATGCTATATAGCACAAAACGGAAAAAGATATCTCTCCTTGTCTCCAGAGTATAGAGCTGAAGATGAGAAGAATAATCCAACAGATGCAGATAGCCCAAATTTTGACCACTTTACATTTATTCCAAAAGAAGGAGAAGAAAATAATTGGTCAATTGAGACTGTATTAGAAGATGTAGGAAAAATAAACGCAGAGAAAGATGACCTAATTATCTTTACTTATTCAGGTCATAGCGATAACAATGGCTCTTTTGTAACTAACTATAATAGCAATGAGTATGACACAACAAATAAGGAGCGCGTTTTAGAAGCATTTTCTTCTATCAATGGTAAAAAAGTCTTCTTTTTAGATACCTGTTTTTCAGGTCAATTTATATCAAAATCTAATTTTTCAACAACAGATAGTTTTAACTCTAGCCAAACAAAATACCTTGGCGAAGATTATCTAGAGGCAATAAAAAATCTTTCTTTTAAATCAATTAAGAATGAAAGTAAGAAAGACTTTTGGATTTTAGCCAGTGCATCTATCTCGCAAGAGGCATATGACACTGGAAGCGGAAGTGAACCTAACGTAAAGCATTATGGGGCTATGACTTACTATCTATTGCTCTCTCTTGGTTATGATATGGAGAGAAACGAAGCAAGAACTGTTAACAGACCGCTAACATTCTACTCTATCTACTCCTATATTTGGCAAAACTTTCCAGAAAAAGAGAATCAAACACCAAGAGTAGAAAGAAAGAGACTCGATATTCGTATAAGATAATTAGAGATATTCTACTGTAGCTATTATATAGCCTGCGTATTGTGCATCCATAAACTTTTGGTTTCCGTCTTCATAGACAGGAGCAATAACATCAATGGCTATTTGGGTTACTATAGGTGTTGAGGATGCACTTTCCGCGGATAGAAAAAAAGATATAGTTCGGTCGCTATTACTCATTTTTTCCAATGGTTCAGCAACAATCTCTCCTATTTTTTCATTTGTTGCAGTGTTAGTAACACTAACATTGTAGTTTAGATGAATATCTTTACTACTTTGTCCAACTAACATATAGCTCTCGCTAAGTAAATCTAAATCATTAGCTGAAAACAAAAGCGAGACATTAATATTTTGATCTGTTTGATGGAGACAATAAAAATAAACAGCAGAAGAGAGAGAGGTTTTATCTTCACCATCAATAAGTGGGAATATGTAACGATTGTCTTTAAGATTTGCACCATTAATGTTGCTATCGGAAAAGTATATTTCATCACGCCCAACCTTATTTAGTGACATAGAAAAACTAATATTTCTATCATAATCACCAGACGCAAAAATAGAGGATAAAATTAGAAAAGAAAGAGCTATTGTAATTATTTTTTTCATTTTATTTTCCCTCCACTTTTATCGTAAATGTTGCTTCAAAGCTCTTTGTCGTACCAAAATCTGTATTGCCTGGAACTACGATTTGAAACTCTTTTGAATATACTCTTGGAACATTGTATGAGGCCTCAGTTTCATCTTTTAGTGTATATGTTTTATTCGTTTCACTAGAATTAAAACTCATATCAAGTGTATTTACACTCCAATGAATACTCTTTCCATCACCTTCTAATCCTGATGGTAAAACTAGTGACAGTTTTATTGGCGAAGAAACAAATGAAATAGCGTAGATATATACAATATCTGTTCGCCATTCACCTCGCGTTGGATCGTAGGAAAAACCTAATTCTTTTATATTACTTTTGGGGACAATAGATGAATTAACGCTATTACTAGACACCCCTACATAGACTTTATTAACAACAGTTAACGATAAGCGAAGAGTATCTGAAAAGGAAGATTTTGTTTGAGCAAAAAGAATTACAGTAACTAAAAGTAGAATAGAAATAATAATTATACTCTTTTTCATTATATACTCTCCAAACGTAGCGTTAACTTAGCAACAACTCCCCTTTCTTCTGAGCCTTTTGTGATAATGGTAATATTAAAAGGCGAGGAGTTAGAAAAACGACCATAGTTAGTAAAAGAAGCAATATCTACAACTTGTTTTTCGTTTCCATCTGTTGTTTTACTTACCTTCTCTACAGCTTTAGAGTCTTCAAAAGGTGTATAAGAAAATGTTAGTTCTTGAGTTTTAGCCGTTGGCATTATCTCTAAAACAAGCTTTTGACTACACCCTTGTGCTATATGCCAATAAAGGAATGTAGATGCACTGTAAACTAAGGCATCCTCAGCGTCCGTAAGTCCATCTGACTTCATAATCAAAAGCGAATTATCATAAGGCGTTGTGTTATCACCAATAATAGGTGTTTGAGAAAAGCCAATATTTGAATAACAATTATTTAAATCATTAAAATCAAATTTAGCAAGAAAACTGTACTGTGCTCCATTCCCATTCCATTCATAATCATCAGATGCAGCAAGAAAGGAAGATAGCATAAGCATCATTATTAATAAAAGAGTTGTTTTCTTCATGAGTTAGTTTCCACAGTTAAAGTGAGGTTTCCAATTAAGGAAGTCCCTGCTTCCATATTTCTTAAATCATCAGAAATAGATATATCCATTCCCCTTAGACCTGAGCATATTTTGTCACTGCTCTCTTTGCTATATACAACATAGCCCTTAGAGTTATCCAATCTAGAACTAGATTCCTTTATGGATTGTTCTGTATTATCAATTATTACTACATAATCATCTCTTAAAACATTTTTCGACCTAGCAGAATATTCACTATCCAAGCTAGAAAAGATGGGATCCTTTGATACATATAGTGTTACTTCTGTATCTGTTTCAATATTCCAATATAGATAGACAGTACCCTTACCATAAAGCTTGCCATCTTGTCGAAGATTGCTATCAGAAAAGAGGTTTTCTTCTACAACACTCAACTCTAATGTCTTTATATCAACAATTTCTAGAATATTAGATGAAGAAGAGAACCCTACATTAATCTTTTGCGCACTCGGGAGCAGTGTTACCTTCATCTTGGCATCAGCATTTAGAGATGAAAAGAAAAATGAGAACAAAAGAAATATCAATGTAATCTTCTTCATGCTTCCTCCGTTAATGTAAGCGTAAATGTTGAGAAGTATGTTTTTTGCTTTACACTAGTTCTAAGATAGTCCTCTGTTGTTATTAAAAATTGCATTCTTTCAAATGCCATAACGCCATTAGATGGATCAAAGCTAAATATGGTTGAGCCATTTTCAACAGTAAGAGTATCTTGTGTTGAAGCACCAGAATCCTCTGTTATTCTCTTTAGCGTTAGCTTAATTCCACTAGAGTCTGTTGCTCTCTCTACTAAGTCTGTCCATCCTATTTTGACATTTAGTCTTTTTGAACTAATTACTCTAAAAAACATACCAAAATCACCATTAGCAACAGCGTGTCCACTAGAAGGATAAAACTCCTTTAGCTCAAGGGAATCTATTTCAATTACATCCTGTGTTCGTGTGCGGCAAAAGCCAAAAAGAACCGTTGAATTGTAAACTATTTCATTAGTAGCAAGACTAAAGGTAGCCTCAGCTCTTCCTTCCCAATTATTTCCATTGTAGGAAGAACTATCTGGAAGTGCAAATAATGAAAACGAGAGTAAAAATATTAATAGAAAAGAAAAAATCTTCTTCATTAGAGCACCTCCAACATAAGCGTTATTGGAATATGATAAGTAGCATCCTTTTTAGCATTTAAAAGAGAAACAGTTATCTTTTCTTCTTTCACACCAGACGTAAAAGTGAGTTCATTTATTCTTTCGACAATGTTTTTGCCCTTATTAAGAGAAGAGCTATCAACTGAGACTATAGTAAGAGTATTGTCTTTGTCTTCTGTGTTTACACAATCAGAAACATTCAAAATAAGATTGTAGTTATTATTTAAGTAGATTCGCCAATAAACGTAAAAAGTAGATTGAGCATTTAAACTATAGCTGTTGTTCTCTATAATTCTTTTGCTTTCCACAAGTTGTAGTGTCTCCTGATTTAAGCTCTTTTTATCTAGAGTTGACGAAAAGCCAATCTCAACATATTCGCTTTCAGATCTTAGTGTTAGCTGAGCTTCCTTTTGTCCATTAAGCGCATTAACAGAAAAAGGAATAAACATAGCTAAAAGAAGTAAAGCATATCTTTTTTTCTTCATTTATTTTCCTCTTACTGTTAGCGTTAAATTTGTTTTATAGTCCCCACTACTCTTACTCTTTAAAAGAGCTGAATCTAATGGTTCAACTGTAACTTTACATATTCCTTCAGAGTAAATACTTCTCTCGCCATTCGCTTTATTAGGATTTAAAACGAAAGACGAAAGTGCTTGGCTTGTATCTTTTGTGTCGAAAGAAGAATGGGAAGGGTCACTGCCATTCCATGAATTGGCTATAGTAGTAAGCGTTAGCTTATAATCAATTCGCTTATTATCTGCTGTTGGAGTAATATCGCCATTAAGGTAGAAAGGCGTTGCACTTATTTCTCCAATTAACTCTGAAGAAGTTAATATCTTATAATAGAAATAGAATTCATCTTTAAAAGATAAATCAAAAGAATCGCCATCAATAGAGAGTTCAATATCTTTAGAGGCAATATCTAGAGTAGAATCTGCAGTCTCCTTAAATCCAAGCTGATATTTTTCCATATTTAGGTGCAAGTGCATTTCCAAAACAGAAGATGAAGGAAGCTCTGTTGTAGCAGAAAAGAGCGAAGAGAAAGTAAGTGTAATTATAGTTATTAATATGAGTCTTTTTTTCATGAGTTCGATTCCATTTTTAGTATTAGAGTTGTTTTGTAGAGGCCACTTGATGCACCACTATATATATTGTTTTCATCTAAGGAAAATGTGAGTTTAGCTATTCCCTCAGCATAGTACGACCCAAAATCATTGCTTTTGACTAAGCGTGAAAAAGTGAGATTATTGCTACGAGTTGAAATGCTATTATTTAGCCCTATACTCTCACCATCCCATCTTTCGCCATTTGCATTTTCAACTAGGATTGAATAGTCAAATTCATCTCCAGAGCTTTCATTTTTAAGTTTTCCATCAGAGACTAGAGAAATGGAAATATTTGAGCTATTCGTAAGAGCTTTATAGTAGAAATAGAAAGGCTCTAAGGTATAAAGAAGACTCTCATCATCTCCTTTTTTAGCGAAAATTGTTATTTTGTCACTTAAAAAAGAATCTAGATTAGTATTTTGAACAAAACCAAGCTCAAATTTTTCTTCTCTTAAACTTAAGAGTAGATCAAGATTTTTACTTTCTCCAAGATTAAGATTATCTGAAGCAAAAAGGGAACAAGAAGAGAGAATAAGAAATACGAATAAAATTGTTTTTTTCATTATTTTTTACTCCTCTGTAATAACGTGTATATAGATTTCTGATTCATAACGGCCGCTAATCATCGTTGTATCTGTATTATCTAATCGAATTTGTATTTCCCCTTGATAAGATGAATAAGAGACGCCTTTTGTAGTACCTGGGAAAGTATTACCACCACTAGTTCCTCCAACAGTTTTTTTCGTTGGAATAATATATTTGCTTTTTAACTCGTCACTATTAGACGACAAACTACCTAGCGTTAAGTCAAAAAATGTTGTTCCATCAAAGCTTAGAAGCTCCCTTGTGTCTAGGTTAATTATTCTTGCTTCATAGCCTATTGAGTTAGATGACGTAAGCGCTGTTGAATAGTCTACATTTTCATTAACAAAGCTAAAATTCTTAGCTGAGCTATCATAGCAATTAGCTGAAGATGAAAGGAATATAGCGCTATTAATGTTTCCTTCAAGGAGGTAGTGAATTTCACCAACACTAATCCATTGACCTCTTCTTCTAGCTATATTAATATTAGCAGCCTCAGGATATGTAATTAAATCAAGTGCAACTGTGCTATTAGCCTTTCTTTGGTTTCCTTCACTTTTGTAATAGCCAGAAAAAGGGATATAGATAGTCTCACTCTTATCTTTAAACGAGATTGTTAGATAAACAAGAGATGTGTAATCATCAGCTTCGACTAATGGGTAGTAAACCTCTACTCCATTCTCTATGACTACAAGTCTATTATTTTCATAATCAACAGTTCCAGGAAGAACTAAGACAACATCAAACCATATAGCATAGGTAGAAATAGTTGAATTGTTTTCTTTTAAGTAGAAATCTACAGTTGGATTAAGAGAAGAAACATACTTACCTACATATGCCTCCTCACCTGCAGGCTTATACTGATTCCAATTCCAATTTAGGTCTCCACGATTACTGTTCGGAATAATCCAAATCTCAAATGGCCTCTTTATTGCAGGATTTGAAATACTTGTCAAATAAAAATCATTAGGGCAATAAGCACTAATTGTTATCGGATAAGAAGCATCTGAGCCACTAATATTCTTTATAGAAAGAAGAGAAAGCATTTCTTCATCAGTAAAGCCTACACTTGGATCCTTTACGGCATCAGAACTATCATATTTTTCGCTATTTTGGACCCAATGTCCGCCCTTGTACGCATTTGAGCCAACTGGAATACCCGAAAAACCTTTATATGGTCCAATAACAAAATCATCCTTTGCAGAGAGCAAAGATAATGAAACAAAGAGAGATAGAGCTATTATAATTACCTTCTTTTTCAATTTTTTGCCTCCAGCGTTAGTGTTATCTCAGATGTATATAGACCTTCTGGGAGATTATCAATTTCATTCTCGATTACAGAAGATGTGTTTTCTGTAAACATAAAATAGATACTTCCATCTACAGTTCCACTTAATCCTTTTTTAAGAATGTCTGTAGCCATAAAATCAAAAATATATTCATCAAGTGTTGTTTTAGGCCTTGTTAGCTCAATCTTTGTTGTGCCATCAACATACTTTGAAAGACCATTTTCTGTATCTAAGACAAAAGATCCTGCATGGCTTGTTATTCCACCATTAGTCTCATAATAGCCAAATGAATATTCAAACTTTAGTAAGTAATTTAGATATGCATACTCATCCTTTTGTGGAAAAGTATTCACACTTTTTAATGGTGTTGCTTTAATTTTCAAAATAAAAGGAGAATTCGAAACCATAGACCAAGAAGCTATCTCTCGCCCATCTTTTGTCTTTCCGTATTGGACTAGAATATCTTCAATACTAAATGGCATTCCAGCCAAGAAAGATGTAGATTGGGTAGAAAGTGGAGTAACAGAGATATTAAGAACATCACCATATGCAGCCTGTAATTTAAGCGACTTAGTAACAGGATTTTTATAAGCAAAAAGATTTATAGAAATAAATAGAGCTATCAATAATAGAAAGTTTTTTTTCTTACTCATTTACTTTGAACTCCAATTTTACGTTTGCCTTATATGCGCCAATAGGTGCATTAGGATATGAATAGAGTTTTAGTTCTTCATCATTCGTATTGCTCTTATCCAAACTAAGAGCAATAGTTGCAACACTATTCCATGTTTCGCTACTTTTTTTAGTCTTATCTGTATTTGCAACACTCCAATTTACAGCAAAGGACTTAGCTTCATTTGTAATAAGCAAAGCTTTTAGAGAAGGGTCTTTTATTTCAATTTTCCCATTTTCATCTGAAGTGGTAGTTGAGTTTTTTAGAAAACTACATCCTATATTTTTTAACTCATATAAACATGGAATATATGCTTCTCCATTTCCCTTCATAAGTGGTCCTATTTCTATAGAAAGAGAAAAAGATGATGCGATATTACTCGTTACACGATAAGAAAAGATAATATGACTATTGTAGTTAGCAATAGAGTTTGAGCTAACATCTCCTAATAAATCATTTACATGATTATTTAGGTTAATAGTCTTATCTTTATCTTCTGGTCTTATTGTATCTAATGATGAATGAAGAGCATCGATGACATTTACCTCGCTATAAAGCTCCTCGCTTCTTTTAGCTTTATATGCCTTAATTACAAATGATGCCGATTCTTCTGCACTAAATAATGATGTAGCAAGTAGCATAGATATTGCAAGAGCAATAATTCTTTTCATTATTCTTCGTCTCCATAGAGTAATGACCAGAATTCATCAGCAATAATCTTTCTGTCATTAATTAACTTTTGAACATAAATATATGTAGGGTTATCATATTCTTCTCGTGAACCATTTACTAACTCTGTAATCTTAGAGCTTGAGAAAGAAGAATCGATAGTGAAGGTATAAAGAACCCAATTGTTCTTAATTTTCACATCAAATGCATATTCCCCAAAAGAGAGAGAAGAGAGAACAAAATAGCCTCTTCTATCTGTAAAGACATAATCATCTGTTTCTGATAGCTCTATTTCTCCATTTTCTCTACTTACTTTATATAGCGGAGAAGAACCATTTGTCCAAAGAGAACCATCAAGCTCTACCTTTCCGAAGACTGTATAGCTCTCTTTTCTCTCTAGTGTGATTGCATAGCCGATATTTTTTCCGCCATTAAATAAGAAATCAAAGCTTTCGACATCAGAAAGTGTATTCTCGTTCTCTAAATATATAGATAAAGAATTTCCATTAGAATTAAGCCCTCTATAAAGAGAATTACCGATAAAACCAGAGACAACAGTAGGACTACTGTTGCCTGCAGAGGCAACACTAACGGTGTTTTCTCCTCCTGTTTTTATAAGCAAGAATGAAGAAGGAATAGTCTGTGATAGACTAAATAGGCCATCAGCAAAAACAGTTGCTGTGTTAACTGCTAGCGATAAATTTACATTCTTTAGTGTTGCATCTTCACTTCTTACGCCAACAGAATAAGAGAAGAGATCAAATAGAGACGAAGAGAGATCAAGTGTAAGAGACGTATTCTTCATGTTCTTTAAGTCTTGTGTCTTAGCTCCGAAGTATACGCTATTGCCATCCTTTGAATATGAGGATGAAAGCGATAAATCTGAAAGAGAAGAAGATAGATTATTTGAAACCTCTCCTACTCTAAAAGACGCACTAACTCTACTTGTAAGGGCTGTCTTACCATTTCCATAGAGATGGAAAGATGATGAGAGTGAAAGATTAACCTTTCCTAGTGAGAAGCTAAGAGATGGTGTGAGATAAAGAGAAGAGGATGTCATGTCATATGGATAAAAGCTATATGAAAGACCAACTGAGTATCCCATCTTTTTAAACGAACCTGAGTAAGTAAGGGAAATAGCAAGGTTATGCTTTTCTTTTTCACTCCAATTATTTGGGCTTGTATAACTAAGAGAAATACTTGTCCCCTTCAATACTGAATGAGATGACAAAAATTGTTGAGAGAGGCGAAGATAAATCTGAGCATCTCTTTTGTATGGCTTTGTAAGAGTAAAGTTTATCTTCCCGATTCCAAAGCTATCTGCAAAAGTTAGTTCTCCAAGAGCCTTAACACTTAAAGCTACATTTGTATCTTTTAGCGGACTATTTTTTAAACCAAACGATAAGGAGAGGCTCATCTCTCTTGTCAGTCCATATTGCAAGTATGAAGAAAGAGCAAAGTCTCTTATATCATAACGAAGGGCCTTACCGTTAAAGAATGGTATATCAAACTGAAGAATATCTCGTTCTTTTTCAGAAGAAACAACTGTTCTTGAAAATGCAAAAGCAGCGCCATAGTATATTTCGCCTTTATCTAAAAGGGAAGAAGCATAGTTAATGTTAAACTCCCTAACCTCTTCATCACTTCCATCTATTGGTTTAATTTCGATTCTAATCTTATTAGCTCCAGTGTAGAGAATGAAATCTTCAAGAATATATCTTCCCTTCTGTAGTCTCTTTCTATAAATCTCCTTCTCTTCATTGTAGACAACAACTTCACTATCCTTTTCTATAATAATTTCTTCTTCATGCGTTGAATTAGAGTTTGATAGTCTATACTGACTTGACTTATCATATCGAAGACCAATACTTGTGCCACTTGGAGAGTAGTTGTCCGGGCTAACATTACCCCAATAAAGTCGGCTCTCATCCTCCACAATATCATAATAAAAATTGTATTGTCCCCAATTAAAGCTCAGTTTATTTGACCCATAATAAAGTGACCAATTAAATGAACCTAAAACATCTTTTATTCTAAAAGTATTAGAACTAGAGAAACGAAGAGCAAATGATGAATTATTGAAAGCATAGTTCTTTATTGATGAAGTTAAAGACAAAGAGTATGAGGATACAAGGTAGAACGAAACGGGATCAACAACTGTTGCTCCAGCAATTGGTCGTGTCTCGGATACCTTATTTTTTTCTCTAATTGAAAGTCTTGTCAAAGGTAAATCTTGAGAAAATATTTCAACATAATACTCATATAAATAGCTATCAAATGAAGCATTAAGACCTTTTTCGTTTAAATACTGAGTAGATAAATATTCACCCTCAGTATCAAAAATGCGATAAATTGAATCTTCGTTTAATAACGAATAAAGTGCATTTTTAAGCTCCTCTTTTGAAATGTAAACAATGTTGTTCTCTACAGATACTTCAATGTCTGAATAATATGTTGAATTAATAAAGAGAGAGAAATAATAGATTCCATCTTCAAGTGTTAATTCATCATCACTGAAGAAGAAATCTGCCCAAGGATCAACTAGGGGCTCCTCATCTTTCTTTTTAACATAACAGTCTACAGCGTTTTCCTGGAGAACTATCTCTGTTTCTTTAAAAATTGGAGAAGAAGGAACTAACCTTTCATTCATGCTTATAAATTTCGGAGGTTCTGGCAAAGAGGATTTCTCCTCTTCTACGACATTTTGATTAGAGGATATAAAAATAGCAACAGATGGCACTCTCACTTCATTTTCCTCAATAAGTGGAATGCTAATCATCTCTACAGATTTATTTTCCTTTGCGACTAAGCTATAATCATCTTCCTCAAGTGGAAGAGTCGACAAAGAAGGGGGTATAGTGGCAGAAACAAGGGGGGATTCATCCACAACTTTGGCAGCAATTATCATTGAGGAGGAAAAAGATTCTTCTTTTTCTGTTGCCATAGTTTCATTTACGTCTCTAATAGTTGTCGACTCTTCTACTTGCCCTACATCGATAGGAAGAGAAGAAGATAAATATGCTCTTATTAGTAAAAATAAAACCAATAAAAGGTAGCTTAAGCAAAAAACGTTATACTTGCCGTTTCTATTTTTCTCAACAAAAGAACCCAGCAATCTTGCTGTTAAATAAACAGCAAAGACCAGGCCACAAAAGAGGCTTAACAGGCTGTATCCACCTAAAATAAAAGAAAAAATAGATACACTGATTAAGATGCTAGCAATGGCAATTAAGAGGAAAAATCCTCTTTTGCCAATCTTTTTCTTACTCATTTTCTATTCTAGTCCTAATTACTTTGACCAACTATAGTCATAGCTTATGGAAGAACTAAGTTCTGTTTTCTCTTTAAACACAGAAGGTAGAGGAAGCACAATTCTTAATTCACTTCCACTTAGAAGGTTCTGGCCTTTGATAGAACCCATCTCTTCTTCAGTTAAAGTGTAAGAAGTATTACCACTCTTAAGTGTTACAACTAAATTATTTAAAAGTTGATGCACATTTCCACTGTTAATTATTCTAACTTCAACATTACCGTCTTCAGTTATGGATGCAGTTGATGTAACTTTCTCAATTACCCTACTTGGCGCAACATAGGCACTAGTTGAGTAGACAAATAAGAAACTAATCATCTGCCCTTCTGTCTCAGCTTGTGCGCCTGTTGAATATGGAATTTGTTCGCTAACAATTCTAAATGACATCTCTTCTGTTACAGTCTTAGGGCCACGATATTGGACTCTAATAAGCTGAGTTGACTGAGGTTTAATAACAACCTTTCTTGGCTGAATAGAAAAATACTCTGAAGCATCCTCATTCTTCTCATTGCCATATACATCCATATTTCTTTTTAATGCACTAACCTCAATTGCAATTGGTGAATCTGAGTCATTAACAATTGTGTATACCTTTGCTGAGCCAGAACCAGATGGATCATATGTAACATTTAATGGCGATAGTTGATATGCAAAAAGAGATACTGCACTCAGAAAAAGTGCTAAAACTACTATATTTTTCTTTGTCATTATTTTCCCCTTCTAACGTTAAAGAACAGTGTTTTTATTAGTAATCATTATCAAAAAAACATATTTGTCTGGTTATTAAAACAGAAAAAAATATGATTGTATGTTTGAAATCAAACACTATATGCTTTTTTTTAATTTTTTTGTCAGTTTTTTAAAAAATGTAAAATTATGTTGATTTGAGTGGAAAAATAGTACATTTTATATTTGTCGGGACGAAAAATGGTTAATGATATAACACTTTTAAAAACGATTTCCTTATTCGATGGCCTCACTGATGAACAGATACTTCATTTTATTGACCATATAAAAGGGAAGCTTGTTTATGCGAAGAAAAATGATTTCATTCTTAATAGTGCAACAAACGATGAGAAATTAGCAGGCATTCTTGTAAGTGGTTCTGCTTTAGTCGTTCAAGACAATATTTGGGGAGATAGGCTTATTCTTGATTACATCCAGCCATCTGCATGTTTTGGTGAAGTTTTTTCAATACAGCAAGAATACAACCCATTTTCTGTAATTGCTAAAGAAGACTCTGTTGCTTTTATTTTTGAGGCAAATAGAATTTTAAAGCCATGTTCGCCAGGCTGCCCACACTACGATTATATAGTTGCAAACTTTGTGAAAGTAATCATACAAAAATCTCATAGATTGATTGATAAAGTTACACATTCATGCCAGAGATCTACTAGAGCAAAGATTATGGCTTTCCTTAGCACTTATGCGGAAGAGAAAGGCTCTCTTTCTTTCGATATTCCTTTCAATAGACAAGAGATGGCTGATTATTTAGGTGTAGATAGAGCTGCTATGAGTGTTGTTTTATCTGAGCTTAAGGAAGAAGGCTACATCAATTATAACAAGAATAGTTTTGTTATTATCAAAAAGTCTACCACCCCCCCCCACTCGATATAAAAACAAGCTTCTAGATATCTATTTACAATCGTTTTTCGACCATTTATAGTCACATGGGGGTATTATTTAGTTAAATCCTTTCTTTCTTTTATTCTTTCAATTTCATCTCTAAGAGTTGCTGCTTTTTCGAATTCAAGATTCTCTGCATACTCTCTCATTTGTTTTTCAAGATCTTTAATATATTTCTTTCTATCTTTTTCAACTAAGAGATTATATGAAGAAGAAAGTATCTTTGCGTCTTCTTTTGCGATAGCTTCGCTATCTTCCAATTCTCGTTCAAGAATATCATTAATCTCTTTTTTAATTGTTTGAGGGGTAATACCATGGGCCTTATTGTATGCCATTTGAACTGAACGTCTCTTTTCAGTTTCTTTAATGGCTTCGTCCATTGCTGGGGAAATCTTATCTGCATACATTATTACCCTACCGTCAGCATTTCTTGCAGCTCTTCCTATTGTCTGAATTAGGGATGTGCTAGAACGTAAGAATCCAATTTTATCAGCATCAAGAATAGCAACAAGGGCAACTTCAGGAAGGTCTAAACCTTCACGAAGCAGGTTTATACCGACAAGAACATCGTACTTTCCTTTTCGTAAATCTCTTAAGATTTCGACTCTTTCAATAGTGTCAACTTCACTATGTAGGTATTGAACGCGTAAATCTAAACCTGTCAAATAGTCTGTTAAATCCTCGGCCATTTTCTTCGTAAGAGTTGTTACAAGGACTCTTTCTTTTTTAGCAATTGTTGCTCTTATTTCACCATACAAATCTTCCATTTGACCTTCTGTTGGTCTAACAGAAATAGAAGGATCCAAGAGTCCTGTTGGCCTAATTAGCTGTTCAACTATCTGTACAGATTCCTTTCTTTCCCTCTCTCCTGGTGTTGCAGAAACATAAATACGCTGCCCAACTTTACTATCAAATTCATCATATTTCATCGGTCTATTGTCTAAAGCTGAAGGAAGCCTGAAGCCATAATTAACAAGGTTTGTTTTTCTAGATCTATCGCCTTCGTACATTGCGCCAATTTGTGGAAGAGTTACATGGCTTTCATCAATGAATGTAACAAAGTCATCAGGAAAATAATCTAATAAAACGGGAGGACGTTCTCCTTCTTTTCGTCCAGTAAGTGGCCTAGAATAGTTTTCAATACCAGAGCAATAACCTATCTCCTTAAGCATTTCCAAGTCATATTCAACACGACTCTTTATTCTCTCTGCTTCAACATACTTACCATTTGAAATAAAGTACTGGTAGCGCTCTTCTTTTTCGTCATCTATAGCTTTTATTGCCTTATCAATTTGATTTTGTGGAAGCACAAACTGTTTTGCAGGGTATAGTGTTACACTCTTTACGCTCTCACGTTTTTCTCCGCTGACAGGGTCGAACCAAACTATTTCTGAGATAGTATCCCAATCAAGATAGATTCTAAATGCAGTCTCAAGATAAGCTGGATAGATTTCAATAGTGTCACCTTTAGCTCTAAATGTTCCCCTCTCAAGTACCATATCATTACGTTCATAGAGCATTCTTAAAAGTTGGTCAAAGACTATTTTTCTATCAAATTCATCTCCTACTTTGAAAGAATAAAGCATATCACGTAATGAAACAGGGTTACCTAAGCCATAAATACAAGATACGGTAGCAACTACAATAACATCGCGCCTCTCCATAAGGGAGAAGGATGCATGGAGGCGTAGTCTATCAATTTCATCGTTGATATCTACTTCCTTTTCAATATATAAATCTTTTCCAGGAACATATGCTTCTGGCTGATAGAAGTCATATGTTGAGACAAAGTATGTTACTGCGTTTTCTGGAAAAAAGTTTTTAAACTCTCTATATAGCTGAGCTGATAGCGTTTTATTATGGCTTAAAACTAATATGGGCTTTTGTATTTTTTCTATTAGTTTTGCCATCGTAAATGTTTTACCACTACCAGTAACACCTTTAAGTGTTTGAGCCATATCGCCATCAAGATATCCTTGATATAGCTTCTCTACAGCGTCTCCTTGATCTCCTGAGAGCTCAAAAGGTGCATGAACACGAAATGGCCGTTCAATTCCTGTTATATAGTCTGGTACAATTATCTTAGAATCCATTGTGTATTTTCCTCTGTCTGTTCAACTAGCTCTACATCCTTTAAGACCTTTGTCTGTCCATTACGTATAACTGTTACATCAACCTTATCACCACTCTTTGTGCTAAATAGTGCTGCAAAATAATCAACATAGCCTTCTATAGGGGTATCGTTTATTTTTACAATAATATCTCCACCAAGATATATAACGCTTTGACCATATTGAGCTTTTTCATTTCCACCTTTTAGGCCACCTCTGTCAGCTTTTCCTGATGGGACAACTTGGCTAACAAGGATTCCTTTATCAACAGGAAGATTACAATATGAAACAATTTGAGCATTAAGTTCGACAGATAAGAAATCCATCCATCCTCGGCTTACCTTTCCGTCTTTTATTAAAGAAGAAACTACATCTACAACAGTTTCAACAGGGAGAGCAAAAGATATTCCTTCTGCGCTTCCCGATGTTGAATAGATTGAAGAAATGAGTCCTATCATCTCACCGGAGGAAGATAGCAAAGGTCCTCCTGAGTTTCCCGGGTTAACGAGTGCATTTGTTTGAATCATATTAGGAATAACAGATGATGAAGATGATGTGCTAACCATACGCTCTAAGCCAGAAATAGAACCATCTGTAAATGACCAAGAGTAACCATATGGATTACCAATTGCATACACAATTTGACCAACTTTCAGAGATGGATTCTGAGCAATATCTATCGGCTTTAGATTTGTTCTATTTACCTTCAAGACTGCTATGTCTGTAAGATTATCTGAACCTATTACAGTTGCTTCTTCTGTTGTATCGTCAGAGAAAACAACAGTAAATGAAGTTGCAGAACCTACAACATGTTTGTTCGTTACTATATAGCCATCGCTTGTTAGAACAACACCACTACCTTGTCCATTATCTGACAAAGATGAATATGCTAGTATTTCAACTACACTGTCTTTGCATTTTTCAAAGACAGCAACCCTTCGTGCTTCCTCTGCAGTATAATTCCAACTTCCTTCACTGCTAGAATAAAGTGGCAATAACTCATCACCATAATAAACTTGATCAACAGGAATTCCTGCCATTTCGAAGAGAGCTTTCTCTCCTTTTTCGTTTACAACCTTTTCCATTGCCTTACGTAGGCTCTCTTCATTTTTAACACTACTTAGATATTGAGTCCATAAGAAAAGACCTATTATTATTGCTCCTCCAACAATTGAAACGAGAATAATTGTCAAGATTTCGGTAAATGAGAAACGCTTCATAGCTTAAGGATAATAAAGAGCACGATTTTTGTGAACAAAGATTTGTTCTTTAATGCTGTTTTTACTTAGTTAGTAAAGTTAACTAAAATACTATTATAGAGTTATTTCTTTATATTGTATTTAGTTATCTTCTCATCATCAATATAAAACACTTTCCCTTTCTTGTGTTATACTTCTAGTATGGAAAGTGAAGAGATTAATAAAAAAGCCTGGGATAATGAATGCAGGAATAATAACTATTGGACGCAAATTGTAAAGAAGGAAGAAATAGATAATGCAAGAAAAGGAAACGCTAATGTAAGAGTTACAACTTCTAAGGCTATCCCTTCTTCTTGGATTGAAAAAACTAAAGGAAAGAAGACTCTTGTTCTTTGTGGAGGAGGAGGACAACAAACGCCACTTCTTGCTGCATATGGCGCAATGGTTACCTCTTTAGATATCTCCCCTATGCAAATAGAACAGGATAAAAAAGCGCTTAAAGAGTATTCACTAAATGGCGAATGCATTGTCGGAAGTGCTCTTTCTCTTCCTTTTGAAGACTCTTCTTTTAGTACGATTATTAATCCAATCTCTTTAAACTTTGTTCCATCTTTAGATAAAGCATATAACGAAATAGATCGAGTTTTGGAGCATGGTGGCTATTTCATGATGGGAATAGCTAATCCTGTGTTGTATATTTTTGACGAAAAGAAACAAAAGAAAAAGCTAAAAGTTAAATACACACTTCCGTTTTCTACAGAGAAGGCTTTTAGCACCAGAGAGCTAGAAAAGAAAGCAAAAAACTATGACACCTACGAATACTCATATACATTAGAAGAGATTATAGGTGGCCTATTAAAAAGAGGATTTACGCTTATTGATTTCTTCACTGATAAAGCTGACTCAGAACCAACAGATAGCTTTATCTATGATTCTTTTCTAGCCTTTCTATTTAAGAAAGAATGAGAGAGTCAAAGCTTTGCATAGATACTCTTTTTGAGACATCTACGTTTAGAGCTTCTCCGACAACAAATAGTTTACTTATTTTTTCTAGCGCTTGGATGTTATCTTTTAGCTCTTCCAAGCGAAGAATAGAAATGCTATCAGTTGTATCTACAAAGATTGCTTTGAGTTTTTCTTTTCTCTCTTCTATTGCCTTTTTAATTTCATCAGAGAGAGGCTTAAAAGATAGAAGCGAGGCAGAGATAATTAGGACATCTACTCCTCTTTTATCGATAAATGAAACAATCTCTTCTTTTTTTAATGTAGCTATTGCGCTATCACGTATATAGCTTTCACCATCAATTGAAACTAAAGTCGCCTTATTCTGAGAGACAAGAAAATCGAAAGTAGATAGAGGGAAAAGCTCTTTCATTTCGCTTTCAATTCTCTCTGCTATGTGATCTAGCCCTACCTTAGTTAAGAAGGCCATTTTCTCTATGCCTTTTTCACTCTTTCCATTTAGGTATGGAATATAACCACCTAATGCTGCAGAGTAATTGTTTTCTGTACTCTCATCATCACTAATAAAAACAAAGCTAATTTCACCAATTGTTCCGAACATACTTTAATGGTAAGAAGATAGCTTCTTCCTGACAAGAACTAATTTATGATATACTCAAGTCAGTATGAATATTAAAAAAGCGCAATGGCTAAAGAAACCTGTAAAATTTGAATCAGTAGCACTTCACTCTCTCTCTTTTTTAAATGGGGAAAAGAGTTCTGTTTTCTTTACTATAGGCGAATGCGACAATATTACTCTTTCTTATGAAAAGGAAGAGTGCGTCTCTGTCTCTTTTGTTTTTTTCCATACTCCTAATGATTATATTGTTTTTAAAGAAGACAAGATTGAGTCTTTATTCTTTGGTTTAAAAAGCGAACATAATATGTTTAATTCTATTAATGAATTAGAAATAAACAAGTTGTATGACACTATTACATTTTCTTCAAATGGAAAGTTTCTGTTAAAAATAAATAACCCTGCCTTTTTATCTTCTGCTTCATTCGGCTTAAGAATGGAGAATCCAGGCAGGGTTAAAATCAATGTACTTTAAGCTATTTGTCTACAACAACTTGTTCTGGCTTTTCTTTTAATAGTTGAGGATGAGCCATATAGTGCTTAAACATTTTTAAAGCACTTGCCCAATAGTAACCATTAGTAGTTCTTTCATCCATATTAACAACAATGTCGATAACTCTCTTCTTAACAGGTTCACCATCCTCTAGGAAATCATACATAGTTCTCTTGGCACCAAAAGCAATAAATAGAGGACAATTACCAAAATTGTATAAATGATGTCTAATTGGAGGGATGTTAAGCGATGCCATATTAGTAATAAACATACTAGCATGGAATGGAGATGCTTCCTTTAGCGAAGGAGGAAGAAGATTGAAATAATCTAGTGTTTTTAGTAGATGAATTGCGAACTTCAAGAAAAGGCGTGGAATCTTTGATAAAACTTTTGCAACTACGTCTGTACTTGTTTCTTTCATTCCTTGCTCTAAAGCTCTACTCACTTCATCATATATCTGATAAATATCGTAGTCTGGCTTAAAATGCATTTTAATTGTCGTCTCAACGCCATCAATACTCATTTTTCGAAGTATAGCAAGCGAAACAGAAATCTCATTTCTCGCCCAAATTCTCTGGCCACGAATATATCTATTAACTCTAGGTCTCTGACTAACCATTCTTACGTAAGAAGCAAGAATAACATGGAGTACACCAAAGCCTTCTAAGCCTTCAGCTCTCATCTCTTTGATAAATTCTTCTGTTGGAGCAACTTCAAAATAATCACTTACTGTATTTTGGCTATCACTCCTCTCGACCATGATAAATGGGACGAAAGAATCAAATGGATTAATATTCTTTACTCTATAGCCTTCTTTTATTCTTTTCGACATGGTGACAGTATAGAAATCTTACGAACATTTTTCTAGTCTTTGTTGGACTTTGGACATAAACAGTAACATTTGAATTTATGTCGATTCTTCATTTTTCCATATATTTTTCCGCTCTCTATCTTTTGACTATAAAAAATGGTACTATTTTAGAAACTCTTAAATCCCTTTGGAAGGATTGAAGGAAGGTAAAATGGAAAACGAAGAAGTAAGCGTAAAGCCTCTCAATTTTATCGAAAAGATAATTGAAGATGACTTAAGAGAAGGAAGAGTACCTAACAATACAATTGTTACTCGATTTCCTCCAGAACCAAATGGCTACCTGCATATTGGTCATATTAAAAGTATTTGTATTAACTTTGGCCTTGCAGAGAAATACCATGGAATATGCCATCTACGTTTAGATGACACAAACCCAGCCAAAGAAGACATGGAATACATTGATTCAATCAAAGATGACATAAGATGGCTTGGCTTTGATTGGGGAAAACATGAGTATTATGCTTCAGATTACTATGATCAGCTCTATTCTATCGCCCTTAATCTTATCAAAGAAGGTAAAGCTTATGTAGATAGCCTTACTCCTGAAGAGATGAAAGAGTATAGAGGAACTCTTACTGAACCAGGAAAGAATTCTCCAGATAGAGATCGTTCAATTGAAGAGAATATGGATCTTTTCTTAAGAATGAAGAATGGAGAATTTCCAGAAGGTAAATATACTCTTAGAGCAAAGATAGATATGGCATCTCCTAACATTAACCTACGAGATCCTGCTTTATATAGAATTAAGTATGCAGAGCATCCTAGAACAGGAAATAAGTGGTGTATCTACCCTATGTATGATTTCACTCACCCTATCTCTGATGCCATTGAAGGCATTACTCACTCTATATGTACTCTTGAATTTGAAGATCATCGTCCGGCATATGATTGGGCAACAAGTATTGATGGCATAGAGCATACACCTCATCAGTATGAGTTCGCACGTCTTAATATTACATACTGCTTAATGAGCAAGCGTCGCCTCTTATACTTAGTAAACAATAATCTTGTTTCCGGTTGGGATGATCCAAGAATGCCAACAGTTAGTGGCATTAGAAGAAGAGGCTACTCTCCAGAGTCTATGAAGGATTTTGTTTCAAGAGTAGGAGTTGCTAAGGTTGAAGGAATGGTAGACTTCTCTCTTATGGAATTCTGTGTTAGAGAGGATTTGAACAAAAAAGCAAAGCGTTTAATGGCTGTTCTTGATCCTATTAAGGTTATTATCGATAACTACGAAGAAGGAAAAGTCGAATATTTCGATATGGTCGATAATCCAGAAGATGAAAACAGTGGTACTCACAAAGTCGCTTTTACTCGTGATCTCTACATTGAAAAAGAAGATTTCATGCTTAATCCTGTAAAGGGTTATCACCGCCTCTATCTTGGCAATGAAGTAAGACTTAAGGGTGCTTATTATATTAAGGCTAACAGTGTTGAAACAGATGAAAATGGCAATGTTACTGTTATCCATTGTACCTATGATCCTCTATCTCGTGGTGGTGAAACACCTGATGGTAGAAAGGTTAAAGGAACAAGTCATTGGGTATCTGCATCTATAAATCTAAAAGCAGAAGTAAGACAGTATGATAAGCTTTTCAAAACAGAAATTCCTGGCTCTACAACAGGTAATTACCTTGATGATTTAAATCCAGATTCCCTTGTTGTTCTAAACAATGCTTACATCGAGAAAGAAGGAGAAAAGGCAAAGGTCGGCGATTATCTCCAGTTCATACGTAATGGCTACTATTGTGTTGACTGTAAAGATAGCAAGAGCGATCACATGGTATTTAATAGAACAGTTACACTCAAAGATAGTTGGTCTAAAATGAAAGCAAAAATGGGATTATAAAACAAAAATCTTCCTTATTGGCCTGTTTTCTTTATAGAAGGCAGGCATTTTTTATCGAAGGCTCTATCGATCTAGATGATATAATTTACTTAATCTCATTTTTTTAAGGACTTTTAGTAGATTATAGTGGTGCAAAAATGATTATAGGCCGAGAAAAAGAAATTGAATTATTGTCAAACTTAGAAAATGATGAATGTTCCCATTTTGTTGCTGTCTATGGAAGATTGCATATTGGAAAAACATTTGTGAACTACTCGGTAATTGAATTACCAGAGCATCGTGGAACAAAGCCACGGGTGC
>ERZ808266.136-NODE-136-length-29462-cov-37.024586_pt1 | contig 29462 bp, 45 predicted proteins | sample MGYA00521278_ERZ808266 | MGnify/ENA primary metagenome ERZ808266 (study PRJEB31516, sample SAMN03275591) | gut metagenome | biome: mammalia-associated habitat; material: feces | host: Papio cynocephalus | place: Kenya | collected 2012-08-02 ... | reverse complement strand
GAGGATTAGTCAATCCCTGCTTCTTCAACTCCTCGAAGTGCTGCCCGAACACATCGTTGTCTCTCATCAGCACGTCCATTTCAGCCTCAGCCTGTCTCAGTCCGTTCAACTCCTGCTTCACCGCCTCGCCGTTAGGCTGCTCGGTGCCAAGGTTGTTGTCGGATGCCACGTCTTTTCCTTCCATATGGCTCTGTTCTGGGTGGGAATCACCTTCCTTAAATACAGCTCCCTCGAATGCACGGCGAAGCTGCACGCAAGCATTCTGCTCTGCATCGGTTCGCTTCAACACATCCTTATTTTGGAAGGCGTTAACAAGCTGTTCTCTCGTCATACCGTTCTGCTGAGCCACCGCATCCACGATTCTTCCAGTCTCTCCGTTATTAGCCGCATAGTCCACAAACTCCTTGTAGATGGCAGAATCATGGTCTTGCATTCCAGCAGCCAAAGTTCTATTTACGTGATAGTCCAAAGGCTTACTCTCATCGAATCCCTTGCTCAACAAGAATTGTTTCTGCAACTCTCGGTCAGAGGTGTCAGCATTCACCGACAGGGCAAAGCTATTGTCCATGCGAGCGTTCTCCTTCAAGATGGCATCGTTGTAAAGCGCATTCTCTCGCTCATCGGCAGTATTGTAGCTACGCTTAGAGAGCAAGGTGCCGTCAGCTGCATACTCGCTGACATATTTTTTATATCCTGCCTTATCACCTCCCACCTTTTCGAAGGTAAAGGTATGATAATCGCCCATTGGTCTAGATGAAGGCATCACACCCATCACCATAGCCGAATATTTAGCCTTGGCGTCCCATGAAACGTTAGGGTCAGCCATAATCTTCTGATAGGAAGCCTTTAAGCCGCCCAAATCTCTCACGCTATTCAAATTTCCTGAAACCATGATAGCATCCTTGTCATCGCTAGATAACTGCCACATGCTGTTTTTCTCGGCATCAGAAGTAACAAATTCGCCAAACTTTCTGATGATTGCGTCCGAAATGCTTTCTTTCTTACCATCCTCTCCACGCATACGACTCAGCTTAGGCGCATGGGTCAGCTTCAAAGCCACCACGTTAGCAACATCTTCCAAAGTGCCAGCTACACTAAGGTCAAACTTTCCATTCTCAATGAGGTTAGCCACCTGACCGCCTACGTGCATACCGATACCCTCCGAAACAACTTTGAATCCCTCATAGCCAATCTTCTTAAAGGCATTCTTTACTGTCTTTCCTAAAGAAGGTTCTCGCCAAGTGGCACCGATTCCATATCCCAAGCCACCGACAGCGCCGCCGATAGCACCCATTGTGGCAAAGCTAGCACCCTCGGACAGACCGCCTTTCAATGCCAATTTCAAGTTGGTGCCTATGGAGTTATCTTCACCTGTAGACATGTTCTGAGCCACGCTGTTTGTCGAGCCGTAGAGAATACCTGTCACCCCTTGGCTCACCGCACCGTTCTTTGCCATGTACACCGCACGCTGCAACTTGCTCATGTTGGCAAGTCGTGCCGCCTGTGCCACGCCGTTTCCAAGAACACGCCCTGCAACCATGGCACCTACCTTGCCAGTCAAATTGAATGCAGGAGCATCAGCCATGAAACCAACCGCACCCCTTGCAGCCTTGTCGACAATACCCGGTTGATAGTTCGGATTCTGACCTTCTTCGGTCATGGCATCAGCCTCTTGCTGCATCTGTCTCTGATTCTTCGATGTGGTAAGACCAGTGAGCAAGGTACCTGTGAGCGAATTGAGAATACCGCTAGCGATATAGTCAGAAGAACCCTTTGCCATCATACGGTTAAGCTGAGTCTTGTTAAATTGGTCGCTAGCCTTCTGTATGAGGGCAGGAGCAAGATGCTGCGTTATGTATTGCTCAGGATCAACACCAAGTCTGGCTGCATCATCCATCACCCTCTTCTTAATCTTTGGGTCAGAGAAGGTGGCTTCGATGTTGCGTTGGATATTTCCAGTGATATTCTCCAACTGCTTCTGTGAATCCATCTGCTGTTGATAAGCACGTTCGCCCACATAATAGTCGGCACCTCCAGTGCCATGCGTGTAAGGACCGCCAGCCGCCGACAAAGCTGCCAAACCTCTAGCGTGGGCGCTCTTGAACTCATCACCGATAACCTTATCAAGGTAGCTACCCAAATCAGAGTTAACCAACTTGTTAACGCTAGCATCCATTTCGTTCTCCCACTGTCCTTGCGTCTTGACGATGCTCTGGTCGGCAGGTGTGCCAGTCTTCACGATAGGTTGGTTTCGTCTTCTCTGCTCAGTGTTAACGATGGTGTCAACCGCCTTTCGAGCCGCTTGCTTCTGCGCCTTCTGTCTGGTAGTAACCATCTGTTGGGTAGCATTCGGCGAAATGTAGTCGATATGCTGCTGTCTCTGCTCATCGTCTTGGTCGTATAAACCCTGAACGAAAGCCGAGCGAGGCTGTTGTTGTTTAGCTCGCTGAGGTTTTTGCACATAAGATGTTGACTGCTGAGGCTTTCTATATCCCTGCGACATTGCCATTTGCGCCGCAGTCTGATGCTTGCTAGACTGTTGCTTAGACTGCGAGGTATCAACTTTAGACTGAGGATTGGTAGCGTGAAGTCCCAATCTCTGTGCAAACTCCTCATAAGATTTACTAGACACCGCACCATCGGCATGGAGCGCATCGTAAAGCTTCTTGCGGTTCTGATAGCCCTGCTTGCCACTGGCATAGACAAAGTTTCTGAAATTCGCCCTGCTTCCCGATACTGCTCCGTCTGCTTTCAGCGCATTATATAATTGGTCAAATTTATCTCCACTCATATATTATATATTATAAATGTTTTACAATCCAAGTGCTTTCGTGTTCTTGTACCCATTCTTGCTCTTGCCACCCGAAACGCCGCCTCCCACAGGCTTCGATGCTGTCTTCTTAGGTGCTGCCTTCTGTTGTGCCTTTGGCTGAGGCTTAGGCGTGCTCACCGTGCTGGTCTCGCCATACATATAATGGTCCTTCAACATAGAACGGAAGGCATCGCCCTTCTTGCCAGGCATATTGGCAGCATAAGCAATCCAATAGTTCTGCAAGTCGTTGGCAAGTTGTGTATTACCCATACTCTGGTACATTTTGTAGGCATCGAGATTCTTCTTGTTGATATATCCGTTCTGGATAAGATGTTGTGTAATCTGTTTCTTCTCGATGCTGTTCAAGTCCTTCTTTCGGTTCAAATGCCCAGAAGGAGAAGAAAGATTGGTGAGAGAGCCACCCTTACCGCCTCCACCACCGCTGCCACCAGTGGCAATAGAGTGGGCGAGCCTTGCCCTAGCGATTCCGTTTCGTTCCTGAGCCAGAGCGATACGAGCCGCACTTTGCCCCTCGGCAACTGCATTGTGTCGCTTGGTCTCATCAAACTTCTTACCTGCCAAGTCGTGATTGAACTTGTCGTTGTCGAGCTGTCTCTGCAATCCTGCCTCCTTGTATCTCTGATTGAAGTCATCGCTCTTCGCTGCACGGTCGGCTGCTTGCTGCTTCAAGTTGAGGTTAAGTTGCTTATACGCCCTGTCAGCCTCAGCCGCCCTTTCCTTCAAGCTCAGGTTCGCTTGCTTGTACGCCGCATCCGCATCGAGCGCAGCCTGTTTCTGTCTCTGCGCCTTTCTGTTCTGGTACCCCTGTTCAAGCATACTAGTAGGGTCGTTGAACTGTTGCAGAGGCGCACCCTTGGCAGTATTCACGATATTGCCCATGTGTCGTATGGCATCGGCGAACGTGGCAACCATCTCCATGTTCCTAGTCCGTCTTGCATCATACTCGTCATCGGTCTCACCCTCACGCTTCCCCGGTCTCTTCTTAGGTATCAACCCCTTCAACCATCCGAAGAAACCGCCGTCCCTCTGGTTAGGGTCAGCCTGAAACTGAGCCGTCTGCGAACCATCATCCTTCAATCCACTGCCATTCAATGCAGCCGAAAGCGAATCATACTGGCTAGGGTCATACGGACCACCCTTGTAACCCACATCGCTGTACTGCTCATTCGGGTTCCACTGTGCTCCCTGACCGCTCTCTGGTCGCATCCCCTCGAAGTTAGTCTGAGGTTGCTGGGTAGTCTCAGACGCATCCTTCATGTAAGGTGTAGCCACTGGACCAACCGTAGGATTGGCATTCCCATAACCATTCTGAGGTTCGAACTGTTGAGGCTGTTGCATCTGAGTAAAGTCGGTAGGCTGTGCCGCTCCCGTCTGAACAGGTTGAGCATCATACTTTCCTACCGCTTGGTTCCCGCCTCCGAAGAAATTCATCCCCATGTTCGGGTTCACCGTAGCCACAGGTGGAGGCGTTCCTGTACCGTTTCCCTGCATGGCTGGAGGCATCTGCCCTCCGTTCTTCAATGCGAATCGCTGAGCCGCCATCTGCTGGACCATTGCGCTAGGTCCAGTGATGGCAATAGAAGGTTGCCCATTCCCTTGTGGGTCGGGCAAACCTACCTTCCTGTTCCTAATTGGTGTATTTGGTGTTGGCATAACTTACAATATAGTTTTCATAATGACTGTAACATCACCTGTCGTAGCTGGAGGCACCATCCTGTCGTTGATGCCATTATAACCCATGCTTCCTGCCTTATTGGCAGCGTCAGCGACTGAGTTGTCGTGCTTCTTTCCGCTAGCGATTTCGTCAATCTCCTTCTTGGTCTCACTATTGCAAGTTGCAGGGAATCCATACTTCTGATAGTTCTTGCAGCGTTCAAGCATTGCTTTGTCGAAACTACCGGCATTATAGGCTACAACATACAAACGAGACAACTCCTTGATGAAATTATTAGCTTCTACGCCATAGTCACAGTACTCCTTTGAGGCATTGCGTGCCCATACAAGCATCTTCTTTGTCTCTTTCAGCTCCTTGCCCAAGTCCTCGATAACCTCGTCCTTCTCCTGAATGATGGCATCCTTCTCTACCAAGGCGTGCTCTGCACTCTTCAAAGCATGAGCGTTCACGTTGTTCACCACGATGCCAGCCAGCTTCTTCTTCAACTGACGCAACTCATCATGGGCATCGGCGAGCATGTTGGCATACTTGTTTGCCTTCTTCTCCAAGTCCTGATTCTCATAGAACACCTTGATCTTGTCTTTAAGATGCTTCGAGCTCTCCTTGCGAAGCTCCTCAATCTCCTTATTCTTCTTGCGAATGATTTTATTCTTCTTGCCAAGAGCCTCGGTAAGAGACTGAATGTGTTCCTTCTGTCTCTCCATTTTGCAGTTCAAACTAGCCTCCATGGATGCCATCTCATCTTTCTGGTTGTTGATGTAATCCTTTAACTGCTCAATTTTTTTCGCCTGCTCTTTAAGCTTATCTTCTTGTTTCATAGCCTATCCAAATATTACAATGATTAATACTCCAGCAAAAGCACCAAGAGCATCAGCCTTGATGTCCTCACCGTCAAAATACTCTCCGTGCTTGGCATCGTTAACCTCCTTCAAGATGCCTATCACCAAGGTAAGCACCCACGAGCACCACACCGCATGACCCTGACCCATGCCAAGCTTCATGCAAGCCAAACACACAAACAACACAATCAGGCAACAAGTCTCAAAGTGCAACACCTTGTCTTCGCCGCCTACCTTGCTGATTATCTCTTTGAATCTGTTCATATATCTATATTTTAAAGTCCTTTAACATACCCAGAAAAATAAGGGGTGGGGAAAATCGAAAATCGCATTCTGGACAAATGGGGGGGGTGGGGGTGATGGACATTTTTATCTATGTATTTATCTACTATAATTTGCGACGGTGGTCAAAGGGGGTGGGGGTCTTGGGGTCGATTCGTCTTGCTCCTTATCTTGCCTCGGTCGCTCGTCCGCTCACCTTTTGGCTGCTACCACCTGCTCCCTCGGTTTATCGCCTTGCCAACCGCTTTCTCCAGTGGATTGGAAGGTAATCCGTTCTCACCTTGCATCTGCTTGGCGAACTCGGCAGAATTCATCTTCTGTGCGTTCGTTCCATCGAAAACGCTTGGCTGTGTTACATTTATGTTATCATTTCCGCTTGCGTTTACGTCTAAACCGCTCTTATTCAGCCCTTTACCTCCTTCGAGTTGTGACCCCAATTGGTTCACACCAGCCTGCATCAACGCATTTGACATGTTTTGCGCAGCTTGTGTCGTGGCTTGTGCCTTGTTCTCCTCAATCTGTTGTCTCTCTCGGCTCAACTGGCTCACGTTCTGCTGATGTTGGTCTGAAACCTGCTGCTTGCGTGCAGTGTCCTGCGCCGCCACGTTGGCTATCGTGTCACCCATCGCCTTGTTAGCGGCTTCCTTTGCCATCGCAGTGGAAGCTGCGGTTCCACCACCAACCGCAGCGGCACCATCTGCCTTGCGTACGTAGTTGTCCTGCACCTCTTGCGCCTTTCTCATGAGGTTTTGACCTGCTTTCGTGTCGAGGTAGTCTGTGTTAAACTCCTTGTCGAACCAAGCCTTCTCAGCGTTGGTGCGGTATCTATTCTCGGCTTGTGCCCTTCTAGCTGCCTTCTTAGCCTTGTTGGCACCAAAGAGGGAAGACGCAACACTGCCAGCCAACATCGCAGCGGTGGCAATCCACTGCTTTTCGTTGCCCATAATTGGTGAATTTCCAATCATTCGGGGTATTCTCTGTAAAATTTCGCTCATAATTGCAATTATTTAATGATTTGGGGGCAAATATATAATATTTGAAGTCCGCTTATTCCGTGTTTCCGTGTCGTGATTTTTTACCATTAGCCCCCATTAGTGTGTTAGTCGGAGCGATTTTGTTCCCAAAAGTAAAAATTTGTGTTCTCAAAAGTATAAACGAGGACGCTTATATGTAAAGATAATGTACTTTTGTAAAGAAAATACAAGTAACTGATTATTAAGATTTTAGTCTCAATCATCTCCGAGGCAATATAAAGCAAAGATGTAAAGATATTTCCGAATTATCTTAATTTCGTGTTTTTCACTCGAATTAGGCTATTTGCATATAATAGGTACGCACGTGCGCAAAGCTGTCTTTAAGAAGATTTAACCTTGCGTTCCTCCCATTCTTGATTGCTTTTGCAGTTAAGTCAAGTCATTTTCAGCGATTTTTGCGATTTTCGGGCAATTGGTCGGGTTTTCTCTCAAATTCGCGAGTTTTGAGCCCTTTTAATCCCATTTTTAGCCCATCTAGAGCCGATTTTGCCCTATTTTAGGGGCTTTCCCGATTTTGTGCAGGATTTATCACCAATCTAGAAACAATGGTCTAGAGAGGATATTTCGAGGGGGATTGAAATAATAATGTGCTCTCTTGGATAAGTCCGATACAAGTCCGATGTAAGTCCGATGAAATGTGTCTTGGAGTATATGGAGGTATATTCAGGGGAGAGAGTGAAGAGAACCTTGGGGAGATAAGGGGGGCAGCGCCCCCAGCGGCTTGCGCCGCTCCCCACGCCCGAGGGGGCTTGCGCCCTTAGAGGTCAACGTTATACTTGTATTCAAATTTCTTCTGATACTGGTATATCTTATATTGTTTCTCCATATAGTCACCTATGTTGCATAGTTTGCACTCCATCCATATCCCAACTACCGCATATATGATGAAGACAAGCCAGTACAACCACTTAGGCGCATTTTTGATATATTTATCTATAAGTTTGGCTATCCCTCCCCAATAAGCAATGCTTACTACTAGAAGCAATATAGCACAGACACCCCAAAGTACAATTTCAAGCACACTCAATAGAGCGTACACTCTTCCACCATCTTCAACTTCTCCTAGGAATGCCCACAATATTGCACCCATGAGGAACAATACGAGCAATATGCCAATTGTGTACACTATAGCCTTTTTCATTTTGCAATCGTTTTAATTTCGTCCACTTGCTTAAAGAACTCGTCCAGAGTGTCGGCAGTATAATGAATGCCACGATACCGAATGTAACTGGCGAAGTCTCCTTTTTTATCTTCCTCATCCTCGAAGAACTCCGAGACCTTGCAGCCAATAACGTCAGCCACTTTGCGCATAGTTTTATATGTTGTATTCCCCGATATGTTAGCATACAACGTTTCTCTTGTGATACCCATTTCTTTCGCAACAGATACCATGCTAAACCCTTTTTCCTTTATCTTGCCTTTTATATCCATATTCTGTATTATTATAATTTGACTGCAAAGATACATCTTTTTTCTGTAATAACCAAACTTTAGCCTTAAAATCATATTATAATATCACGATATAGTAAAATGTGTGATATTCTGTTAATAAACTAACATTTATAGTTAAGGAACATTAAAGTAATACACTTTTTCCTCAAAATATTTGGTAATGTGAGATTATAATCATACTTTTGCACTCGAAATCAAGTTACAACGAGATTTCAAAGAGGAACGATGGCACGTTTAGCACTTCACGTTTAACTACCTCTATAAAGTAACAGCTTAGTCGGGAATAGGCAGAGAGATAGAACTCTTCAAACATCAAAGGAAAATGCAACCCAGTTAGCGAGACACTGCCAAAACCGCAAAGACAAAGAAGTCTCAACACTCTTCACGCAAGAAGTAAAAACGCTAGTCGTGTTAGACTAGAGAAATATCGAAACACGTTGACCCACGAACGTTAAGTGAGGGAGCTAGGCTGCATGTAGCTTGCAGACGTTGGGAGCAAACGTACACCTGCACTTTTTAAACTAGAAGTTTAACATTTAAAACAACAACAAAATGAAAGCAACAGAGTTAGCGAAGTTCTTGCAACTTCTAGAAATGTACGCTCTTTCAGATAACTACACATTCGAGAGTGTAGCACTGGAGAGAAGTTATAACGATACGAGAAATGTTTTCTCTTCCGAATTTACACGTACCATCCACGTTAGAAAAGGCTTGTACCTTTGGATATGGGCTGATACTACAGAGGACTTAAACGCAATATCTAGAGCAGTGAAGAAAGTGTTCGGAGTTGACTATACTCCTTACTACTTCGAGAGAGTTAACGAAACGTATCACTATATAATGAGAATTGAAGATTAACACCCTTGGGAGATAAGGGGCAAGCCCCACGGGGCTGCGCCCCTCCCCCGAGCCTAACGGACACAAGACGATGATAAATATTAAGATTACTAATAAGCAGTATAGCCAGCTAATGAAAACTCTTTTCTTTAATGGAAATGAAGAGACAAAGGAGTTGGCACGAAAAATAATGAAGAACCATAAGTATTCGAGTAGATAACTTTTAATTACAGGAGGTCACACAATGGACAAAACAATAACACTTACGAGCGACGAGATATGCATCATAACTCTCGCTATTCGAGACAAGATAACGAGCTTGAAAAAATCGGTTGCAATCTTAGGTGAGAATCTTACACCTATGGCGCAAGCGAGAATAGATAGTCTCAAAGAGGTTGCTAGTAAAATTAATGGTTGGAACAATTAATATAGGAGGTAAGACAATGAGAAGAGGAGCGGTCAGCGAATAGAGGAGCACTTCACGTTCAAGCCGTGAGACCGCACAAGTAATAACAATTTAAAAGAAAGGAACAACAATGAAGAAAATTCAGCTAAGACACCGCATCCAACTTGGCGATTACAAGTGTATGGACTTGTGGGACGAGGAAGTTTGGGTGGACGATTACACATCGCAGCAGGGAGAGTTGACACAATTCTACAGAGGCGGCTACACTTTGTTTATGCTAGCTAAGTGTGAATACAGATACATTAACCAGTAATGGAGGGCAAGTGATATGGATATTGCACCTTATGTATTCGGAATGCTTTTCGGCATCCTGCTAGGAATTGGAATTGAAAAGGCAAAAGCTTTGCCTGATGAGTAATAAACCAGTGGGGAGATAAGGGGGCACTGCCCCCAGTGGCTTGCGCCACTCCCCACGCAAACAATACAGAGCAACATGAAGAAGAAATCACCAAAGATGATTAACGAGCAGTTAAATCGTATATGGGACTACTATATGAAGAAGTCTTGGCAAAATGGTGCTCCATCAAAAGAAGAGCGCAAAAAAGTAAGCGCAAGATTAAATGTGCTTAGAAAGATTGCTTGGACTTGGATAGATAACATATACGATTTGGAAGGTGTTGATAAATATGGCGACACAATCGCTTCAAACAGAGTTTGGGCGAATGCTTATCACACTAAGGTAGAGTACATGAACAATTAAAACAGAACGACAATGAAGAAAAAAGATTTACTCATGTTAGATTACTTGCTGACAAGATTACTTCTAGACGAAGGACAAATCGAAATTTCCAAATATGGTTTTTCCATTTTGGCTAAGGCGCAAAAGGTAGTATCAAGTTATATCATTAACAATAAATACGGAGCAATATGAACAAAGTAACAATGGAACTTACAGACAAGGAGTTTAACGCAATATCGGAACTCCTTGCGGCATTCTCGGTACAGAAATACAAGAAAGCAGTTGGCGACCATACAATAACTGCATCATATATAGAAGTTAGCAACGATGTTGCTAGAGTTTTGAACAGACTAGACAAGAAGATTAATTCATAAGACTATGAAGAAGAATATTAAGAAGAATGTGTTAGCGGTTGCGATAGCAGCCATGACAATCGGAATCCCTTACGCATGCGCACGCACGTACGAGAGCGGTCAGATGGAACGAGCATACTTAATGGATTTCATCCAGTATTGCAAGACTTGCGAGAATCTTCGCCAAGTGAACCCAGCCAAGGACTACACCAAGGCAAGCCTTCACGAATTGAAGAGCGCAGCACGTTTCTATGTGGAGCAATACGATTTTGCAGACTGCACCGACTATGAGAATCAATCAGAGATAGATAACATTATCGGCAGAACTTATTCTGCAAGAATCATCAATAACAAGTAACGAACAATTTAAACTATAGGAGATAAGATTATGAAGACAATAGCAGTAGGAAATTTTGTAGGTTTTGAGATAACAACCATTCAAGAGGTAGTAAAGGCGCAAGCTTGTGGGCTGGTTATCACAGACAAGGACGGAGGTGATTACCATTACGAGTTTGAGGACGAGGACGAGAACGGAGATGTGTTCGACAGAGAGCCAACCGACAAAGAGGTGTTTGATAGAATTGCCGAAGACATAGCGAACGGACACACTTTAGTAGCAGGTTTTTGGCTAGACACGGACAAAGTACAAGTTGTGCCAAGGGCAGCTATAACCTTGCAGACCGACTTCCATATCGGTCAAGAGGTGTACGCAATGCGAAATAACAAGATTATTGAAGGTAAGATTGTGCACTTGTCTTTGACACGCTCAGCGGACAACAAAAAGTTACTTGCTGATTACAAGTCTCGCAGTTTAGGTGAAGATGTATTCCATATTGTAGCCAGTGGCATTAACCATAACTTCACCAACTATTATTGTTTTGATAATAGAGGAATATTAGAGGACAAGCTAAAGCGAGCACTTAACGACAACCGAGTGTTGCTGCAAGTGGAGAATCAGTACATCGCTTATGGCTTTGATGAAATCTTCGCCACCAAGGAGGAACTTGTTAAACATTTGATGGAGGAATAAGCTATGGAGAAGAAAAGACAAACAATAAGTGTTTACAACGTGCAACCTAGCGAAATGGCTGCACGATTAAGTACAATCAAAGGTTTGAAGTTTGGAACTCCTAGAGTTGGGGATTTTCATTTCACAGAGGTAGAAATCATAGATGCAAACTTAAAGCAGTGGGGTGAAATAACAAGATTATGGTAATACTAGAGACTTGTTACAAGGGAGCGACTAGAGCGGACAGCAAGGGCAGACGATACCGAGCAAAGGTAACTTGCACGATACGCAGGACACCTTTTAGGGAAAGCTATTTCGTTGAGGGCATGAACGTCAGCAGGAACACTTGCCTAGAGACGATAAGAGACAAGAAATAGAGTTGTTGTTTTAAGTGTTTATATAGGGTGATACGGAATCCCAAGGGATTAGCCGAGCAGCCATGTGCGAGCCATGCCACCCACCAAGATAAGAATAAGTTGAACAATTAAAAGAAAGGATTTACACAATGAGTGAAGTATTATTCGACATCTACAATGATGCCTATTACGCTGCAATGAATAGCGGCGCAAGTGAGAGTGACGCAAGAGCATACGCAGAGCAGTATTGCGAAGACTTGCAGAGCCAGTTGATATTTTATTAATCAAAACTAGGAGATAAAACAACAATGAGAACAATGAAAGTATTTGTGTTAGTTAAATTCGGAGAAGACAACCTATCTAGTCATTTTATGGAGGTTGTCGGAGTTTACTCGACCAAGACCAAAGCAAAGGAGAAAATGAAGGAGGAAAAGGAGAAAACCCGCAACTACTTCTATGAAGACCCGAATGGTTATGAGTGTGATGAGGATGATTGCGAGGAATACGGAGAGTGCAATGAGGTGTGGGGAATCTCTTGTAACAACTATCCGGTATTTACAGAGTTGAACATTATAGAAAAGGAGGTGGATCATGACTAGGAGAATAGTTTGTTATGATTTCAGCGAGGACGACAAGAAACTTATCGTTTCTCGCTTGCTAGGAGAACAATTCTCCCAGTGCACAAGTGATGAGCATGGGCGATATTGTGGTTACATAGACGATAAGCTTTGCGAAATCAAGTTCTACGCGTTCATGGTTTCAATATTCGTACGTGAGAAAGGCAAGAGCATTCCACGAAAAGAGTGGGTGAACATCCTTTTCAGAAAGCTATTCAAAGATGATAGTTTGGATTTTGAGAAGAACGACAAGAAAGAATTCAATCGCTATGCTTATGCCGAGGTTGATTACGACAACCTTGCAGTAGATTTTATTTTCAGATATAAACCAATGGAGGATGCAGTATGAAAAAGCAAGAGTTTATTTTCGTCTTCCCTATTTCGGGTGAGACAATCCACAAGGAAATGAATCCTTTGGCAGTAAAGGACGCAGCGGTAAAGTTTCTGAAAAGGCAGAACGAGGTTAGGGGTGACATTTGCGTTATCAAGAACAGCCTAGAGCAGGTTATCGCCATGGCTTGCGTGGACGAGCTTCTTCACGTGTCATTCTTCACCGAGGACGAATCGGTGAACGACATCAAACCAATAGGAATCATAGACGAGGAAGGAGGTAACAAATGAGCAAGCAGGAGTGGTTTGTGCTGATAATCTTCTTCATCAGCATCATATTAGGAATTTTGAGTTAACAGGGTATGGCAGATAAAGCAAGAATCATAGTTTATGACGACTTGATGATACTAGACGAGACCGAGACTTTCTTTAAGGACAGCGACCAGCTAGCCAGCATAGCAAGGCAAGTACTCAGCCAAACTCCCGATGCAGAAATTGCGGAAGTTTGGGTCAAGGAGAAAATCAAGATGCGTTTCACCAAGAACCGAAAGGGAAAGATCGTCAAGTCGAACACTCTTCACCCAGGGTGGGGAGGTAGGAGAGAGGGAGCAGGTTCAAAGGGAAAAGGCAAAGAAGCCTTAACCAATAGAGTTGTGTTCCACGTCAACGATGAAATGTTTGAGTTTCTCGATGCTTTAGGGAAGAGAAAGCCCGAGTGGATAAGGCTAGCGGTCAAGGAGAAACGAGAACGAGAGGAAAACGAAAAGGGTAGCCAGTGATGGCTACCCTTAATTTGTTTTTTGCTAGAGTCTGATAACTTACGCAGAATGAGCTAGTTAACTTGCTTTATGTTATCAGATATGTTATCAAATCTTCCCTTCTATGTTATCAAATGCCGAATAGACATCACGATTGAGTGTGCGAGCGTATCTTTGCGTTTGCCTGATGTTCGTATGACCGAGCACCTTTGCCACGATGTTGAGTGGCATCCCGAACGAAAGAAAGAGGGTGGCAGCCGTAGCCCTGCCCATGTGGCTGTGCAGCTTGGGCACTCCGACGATGGCACCGATGGCTTTCAGATACTCGTTGTATTTCTGATTGCTGATTTGAGGAAGGTGGAAATTGTATTTCTTGAGGATGGCAACCGCACTACCCAACAGCTGAAACGTGAAGTCAGTATCTGTCTTCACTCGCTTTCCGTGATAGTAGTATTTTCCGTTTCTCTCCTTGCACTCGGTGAAATCGAAAGCCATGAGGTCGGAGTAAGCCAGCCCGGTGTAGCACTGCATCAAGAACAAATCCCTTGCCTTTACTAGATAATCCACCTCTAGGTGCAATCGCTTGATACTCTCGAACTTATCTATCGGAAGGCAATCCACATACTCCTTGTCGCCCTTGGCAATCTTGAAAGGCAGGTGGTTGTAAGGGTTCTTATCCACCAACTCATCTATGCACGCATCACGCACGAATAGCTTGAGATACTTGTGATAGCAGTAGACGGTACTCTGTTCCAATCCCTTGGAGTGCAGGTATTCGTCCAGAGCACGCACGTTCGACACGTTGACGTCCGAGAACTCCTTAATCTTGCCCCATTTCTTCAAGAAATCCGTGAAGACCTTGTATCTCCGCTTGGTATGGTCGCTTACCTTGCGCTGCTTGGTGCGTTCCTCGCAATAGGCGATGAAATTGGCATACTTTGTGGAGCAGCCATCCATGAGGGCAGGAATCTCCTCTAGGTCGGCGGAGCCTTTGGCAATCATCTTGGCGATAACCTCGTTCGCCCTATCCACGAAAGCGTCAATCTGCTTGTTGAAGACCTCCGCATCCTTGCATCTGATTACATGCTTGCTGCCGTCAGACCATTGAGAAGGACACACCTTCACCCCAGTGGAGATATACTTACGCTTACCCCCGCAAGTGAACCTTAATTCCACGGAAACGGGCTTTTGTGCCGTTCCACGCTTCAATCGATTGTGAATAATACTTAAATTAATTTTTCCCATATTGTGATAACATATTTACAAGTGTTTGGTAACATGTTCGTACCACACTTTTGTTTAACATTCGTTTAGAATAGCCGAATGCGCTTGTTATCAGTCCGTTATGAGGTTTGCGATTTAAACTAGTCTAAGACAGGTTTTTCTTACGCATGTTATCAAAACGTTATCAACTTTCACAAAGCAAAAACGGACATAACTACCTTGTAATAAGGAGGTTATATCCGTCTTTCTCTTAGATAAATTCCGTTTAAATGCGTTATTTTTACATTTAGTTGTACACCCTTAGGGGGCGTACTTGAAATTTCCTAACAAGCTGCAAATCAGCGTTCTCCTTTTTCAATGCAAAGATAATGATAACATTTTTATAACACAAATTTTTGGGTAATTTTCTTTGATATTTAGACAAAATCTAAATCTTAACTGACCTTAAAGAGATTTGGATGTTATCATTTTTATGCTTACTTTTGCACTCGTCAAGTTACGATTGACGATAAGAAGACATAGATTTTATTGTAGCCTTCAATAGGTAACGATATATTTTAAATCCCCTTAGTTGGTCGTAACACAACTTTGGGGATTTTCCATTTTCCTAAGTTGCAAGGCAAGTCAAGGCATAAGATTCGGCTAGATACCTTCCGCATTGCTGAGACTCAAAAATCACAAGGAAGACTCATGGTGAAGTGCAGGATTAATTGCAGAAGGCACGAGAAGGATTGAAAGCTATGTTTCAAAAGCTGCAAAGCCGATTCACGCATAGATTTGTGATAGGTCGACGGAAGGGGCGAATATACGGTCTCCACCTGGTGAATCCTTCGCCCTCAATGCAACATTTGAGGGTAAGGGGGATTTTACTTTTCTCAGCTAACGTGCAACCAGTTCCTGTTTTAAGCCTAGCGGAATAAAAATATTAATTATAAAAAATATATCGTTATGAAAAAAAATAATTATAATCAACCTAGCGTGCACGTACCCACGCGTAAGGAGTTTGACGAGTATGTTTCTAGCAGAATGAAGCTAGATGATAAAGAATGGGAAGATGCCATTTGGAATTTAGCCCAAAAAGTGGGTTGGAAAAAGAAAAATGGCGACGCACCTAATCATTGGCATTCGTTGGTTTCTGCATATCATGGAGTTTTGTTAGGTAAATGGAAAAGAAAGCCTCATCTACGAGAGGAAAAATCCACGACAGCAAAACCTAAGCACGAAAAGACCATCATCAACGAGATTGAAGAGGAATTTCCCGACAATGGTTTGCACTATGTGGCTTACACAGATGGCTCTTGTGATAATTTGTCGCAAACAAAAGCAGGAGGTGCTGCTTACATAATTCTCAAGGACGGCGAGGTCATCAAGATGAAAAACCACGGACAGCTGAACACCTCAAACAACCGCATGGAACTTCTTGCCATTATTAGTGCTGTTAACGCTTGCCCTGATGGCGCATATATTGACATCTATACCGATAGTCAGTATTGCGTCTTGGTCTTGTCTAAGTCTTACAAGCCTAAGAAGAACCCAGACTTATACGAACTTTACAAAAAATGTGCTGCTCACGTTGCAGGAGTTCGCTTCCATTGGGTAAAGGGACACGACGGAAACAAGTACAATGAAATGGCTGACGAACTAGCGTATGGTGCCTATTGCGACATCTGCGACCAGTATAGCATAGAAAAATCTAAAAGACATTGAGTATGGCACAAAGAACAAAGGAAGAAGAACTTAATATCGTCTTGAAGAACTACGACAAGATCAAGGCGGAGCGTGACATCCTCAAAAAGGAGAACGAGGACTTGAAGAGCAAGTTGACTCAGCAAGAAACCTTGTACAAGAATATGCTTACAACCTATTCCGAGAGAAAGGAAATCTTGCCTAAGAAGTGGAACGGAGAGAAAATCCGTGCCAAGTTCGATAATTTGAACACTAGATATGAGAAGCTTCAAGCTGTCTATAGCAAGCAACAAGAGTATATTGAGTTGAAGGCTGTAAAGTTAAAAACGTTTGCCGACGAGAACATCAAGCTTAGAAACATGATAGATTCTTTGCGTGGTGCACTCTGTAGCGCATATACCAAGGCTGATATGTTCTGCAACGATTTGAATGTATCCAAACGTGGCGAGGATTGTCTTAACCAAGAGTTTGATGGGAATGCTGTCGTTAGTAATCCTCAAAAGATGCCAGTGAGCGTTGTCGAGTATCAGCAACAGCAATTCATCAAGTATATTCGTGATGTTGTCGATATTTACAAGAAGACCGGCACGCTCAATGGCATAGCAAGGCTTGCGCAGAAATATTCTGTCTCAGCCATCACGAAGGTTAAGTTCTTCCAGTACAGACTAGACGATGAGCCGCTATCCGACAAGGAGATTCTAGAGGTTTACGGTTCGCTAAAGAAGAAAAAAATATAAAAAAGTATGCTTATGAGCAGAAGAAACGAAAAGTATTTTACAGGTGCGGGATGGTGTGATAATTGCTATCTGTACATCTTCGGGTATGGCAAGAAGCGTGGTAAGCAATGCGATTTCAACTGCATCGGAGCACCATTTCCTTGCAGATATTACATCAGCGCTTACTGGAAGATGATGCGTTTCTACCATTATCACAAGAAAAAGCCGAAATTCCCGACCACGCTAGAAGCTTGGAAGAATAGAGTAAAACTACCATTTTAAAATTAAATAGCTTATGATTACACAAGAGACTTATGAAGCATTGAAGAATGCTAGAAAGAAACTCACAAACTGGAAAGGCGATGTAAAGCCTATTTTGTTCAAAGGCGATGCGGAAGAACTTTACAACCTTCTAGATACCACCATCCGTCAGTTCGATGGTGAGAATGAAATGAGGAACGTTCCCGAGCGTATCTTCCTCAACATTGGAGAGGACACACCCGATGGTGCCGACTTCAACGGACTTGACGAGGTGACATGGAGTAAGGAACGTGCTTCTATCAAGGATATTGAATACGTTAGAAAGGATGTCTTAAAGTAAGCAGAAAAGGAGAGCCTAGTGCCCTCCTTTTTTGTTTGGTATCATAGGAACTATCCTAGCTTTCCTTCCCACTTTTCCTTAACGAACTCCTGCTTGTTGTCTATCTTGTTTTCGATGATCTTGCTCAGTCGGTCGATAATGCCCTCCTGTACAAGCATCTTCACCTTAGCGTCAGCCAACTCCCTTGTGATTTCCTCGCTTGTTGGCTCATCGCTCACAAACATCGTACCCTTACCACGTAAAAGCCATTCTGCCGATATGTCCACGTACTTAGACAATATGGCATCTACAAAATCCATTGATGGCTCCTTTGTACCATTTAAATAATTGTTTGTCGCAGCTGGCTTAGCCCCTATCTCAGCTGCAAACCCTCTGTTAGACAGCCTAAAATGGTCTTTAATCTCGTTTATTCTATCTTTAAGTCCTTTCATAATTCCTATTGTTTATAAATGTTTAAATATACTAAGTAATTATAAATAAATGTCTACAAACGTAGATATGTGCCTACGATTTATTATCTTTGCACTCGTAAATCAGTCCAATACTGATACAAATATAGTTTAATGTTGCAAAGATAAACAAAAAATATGGTAAAGATAGCAAAAATTCAGAAAATTTTAATCGACGAGGATAAAATTCCTAAGTTGATTAGAGATTTCGGCTGTAGCAGAGCTTCTGTTTACAATGCCATTGCGTTCCGAACGAACAGCAAACTATCCGAAAAGATAAGGAACCAAGCCTGCAACAGGTATGGAGGTCAACTCGTGAAGGTTCCCGTAAAGATAAGATAAAGAAAGCCGTTTGGCTCTTAGATAAAAATGGTTTTAGCGTTATAGATTTTAATTTTTCAAACCTCTCTCGTTCGAGAGAATAGGAAAAGGTTGTATCCATTAACTGAATTGAATTTTATACTTTATTTAATTTTACACTTTGCCCTTCGGTCTGTGAAGATAGAACGGCATTTTGGCAGGCTAGCTCAGTGGTAGAGCGTTCGCTTAGGCGAAAGGTCGAGTGTTCAATTCACTTTCCTGCCTCAATATCGTTATTGAATATTGTTATTAAGTTCCTAGAATGGTGACAAAAGAGCGGTAAACCAGTCCAGTGGCACAATCAATCAAAGAGAATAATTATTTGCTTATTTCATCGCCACAAACCATAAGGAAATAGCGTGGGCTGCTATTCTACCAACACCTTCTTATATATAGCAATACCAGTGACAAAGCCAAACACCCATCGTAAGGGCGACAGAGCAATTGTTCTTTGACATGTTGAAGAGTATTAAGTCCTAAATATCGGGCTGCGTGGTGTGGAGTTGAATGTTGATTAGCCATATATAATGTTAAACAAAATCCTCGCAACCCAACACAGGGTGAGCATGGCTCTTAAATTCGTGGCAGCGCACGATGCCCTCAATCCTTTGCATAGTGTAAAGGAGCACGTCCGTGAACTTATTGTGTAAATCCTTAACAAACAGTCTTATCAAACACGGAAAGAGGCAGTTCGATTCTGTCTGCAAAGACTATCTCAATTACATTTTTTATCTTTGTGCAGCGGCACACCAATTAATGATTTTGACTTGAAATAAGTTAATCCTGCCAGTCCGTGAGGATAGGTAGGTTTTATAAATCTGTAAACAATTGTTGATATATGATAGACTTGACAAAAACCACACTCTCCGCTTATCAGCAAAGAGTGTACGACATATATATGCAGCTAGCCCGAAACCCTTGGTGTAGCCTAGGGCATTTCGAACTTTGCTACAGGCGCATTTCGATGCTCAACTCTAAGATAAAGAGCATCCGAAAGGCAATCAGAACTAGTGAAATCCAAAAAGAAGAGAAATATGACATTACATAGGAAGACCCCATTGAAAAGAACTCCGTTCAAGAAGCCTGCACCTTGGGAAGTCAAGGCAAAGGCACAGGAGAAGAAGAAAGCCAAGGCAGGACTTAGCAAGCCAGCACTTGTCAAGAAACTTGATAAGGTGTTTTCCGAGTTCATCCGCTTGCGTGATACGAAAGAATGGGGCTTTAAATATGGTCGATGCATATCTTGTGGTCGTATCCTTCCTTGGTCGAAGCTTCAATGCGGGCATTATTACTCACGCACAAAGATGAACACGAGATTTGATGAGGAAAATTGCAATGCAGAGTGTATTTCTTGTAATATTTTTTCAGCAGACCATCTGATAGGTTATAGAAAGAATCTCATCAAGAAAATAGGAGAGAAGGAGGTGGCTATGCTCGATATTCGGGCGCATCAAACCAAAAACTACTCCTTGTTTGAACTACAGCTCCTCATCACGCATTATGAGGAAGAAGTAAAGAAACTAAAAGATAGCTTATGACAGACGTTATTAAGAAAGAAACAATGACCTCGCTAGAGATAGCAGAGGTTACAGGCAAGCGACACTCAGACGTGCTTGAAGCAATCAGGAACATGGAACCAGCTTGGGAAAAAGTAGCCCAACGGAAATTTCCGCTCGGCTCTTACAAGGATGCCAATAACCAAGACAGACCTTGTTATATGCTTAACAAAACGGAATGCCTGTATGTCGCAACTAAATTCAATGACGAGGCGAGAGCCAAGCTTGTGCTTCGTTGGGAAGAACTAGAAACCAAGGAAGCCTCCATTACAAAAGTTCCTATCACCTTTGCAGAAGCCCTTCGTCTAGCCGCCGACCAAGCGGAAAAGATAGAAGCGCAGCAAAAGCAACTTGAAGCTAACTCGAAAGAGATAGTAGAGTTAAGCGGAACAATCGCCACCATGCAGCCAAAGGTAACCTATGTTGATAAGATACTTGCAAGCAAGGAAACCGTTACCACCACGCAGATCGCCCAAGATTACGGACAGTCCGCCAAGGCATTCAATATCTTGCTTCGCAACTATGGCATTCAGCGTAAGGTTGGAGGTCAGTGGATTCTATACGCAAAGTATCTTCCTTGCGGTTATGTTCAATCGGACACAATATCGATTGAGCACAAAGATGGCTCGTCTGGTTCGGTAATGCACACCAAGTGGACACAGAAAGGAAGGCTTTTCTTATATGAAGAGCTAAAGAAACACGGACATTTACCATTAATAGAAAAGGAAAATTAGTAATATATGAGCAAAATCGGTACAAGAATCGTAGTGGATGCTATTCCATTCCACTTCCCAACTAAGGCGCACGAAACAGATGCTACCTACGACCTCTACAATGCTAAAGACGTAGAGGCAGTTCCAAACACAAGGGTTTATGTTCCTCTTGGTTTCAAGATAGCCCTGCCTACCAATATGGCGATGATTATTCAGCCACGCAGCGGTCAGTCGGGCAAAGGTATGATAGCATTCGCTTGCTATCCTAAATGGCTTAGATGGATTTCTTGCATACCTGCAAGAATCCGCATCAATGCCGATGCAATCGTTGGATTGATAGATTCTGGCTACGGAGGGGAAGTACAGGCTATCATTAAGTTCGGACGATTCCGCTTGAAGCATCGCATCCTCCGCCTTCTCGGTTTTAAGATAATTATTGGTGCCAATAGCTGCATCTGCCAGGGACGCATAGTTTATGTTCCACAAACGAATCTCATTGCAGGATTAGTCAACGGAACTCGAAGCGGTCTAGGTTCAACGGATAAACAGTGATGGACGAGCAATATATCATCGGCAAAATCCAAGAGCTGATGCCCGATGAGCATCATATCCCGCACGGCGTACTCTACTCACAGTTGAAGACCGCCGTACAGAAAGACCTGTCGGAAGCCCTTAACAATCTCCTCAAACAAGAGGAGATTGCTTTCCACAAGACCCTCAACGACATATTAATAAATATACCAAATGAGTAAAAAGAACATCAAACAAAATTACCTCCTCCAAATCAAGAACATTCTTAAGAAGGTGGAGAAGTCTCAGGATGCAGCCGGTCATTTCCGCTGCCTAGTCCTTATGGGCGATAAGCAGGAGCAGAAAGCCTACTCCTATCTTCATGCCTCAAACGAGGACTTGAAGAACCTCATCCTATCGGCAATGCGTAATAGCGACCGCTTTACTTCGGCAGCAGCGGAAGCCTTCATGCAGTACGACAAGGAACTGAGTGAAAAAGAAAAGTCAGAAACCAAAAACAAAAATAACAATGAAGAAAATCCTATTCGAGAAGATTAAGCTTCTCAACTTCTGTGGAATCCGAGACCTAGAGGTTAATTTCGGTGAAGACCTCACTGTTATCTCTGGCAGTAATGGGGTGGGTAAGACCACGCTAGCTTCTGCATTAACCTACGTCCTCTTCGGCACCGACATCAAAGGCAATGCCCTTGACATTAAGACCTTCGACCGAGACCACAACATTATCCCGGAAATCGCCCATGAAGCAGAGCTGACGCTTTCTGTAGACGGTGAGGAAACTACCTTGAAGCGTACCCTCTCCGACAAATGGACTGGCAACACATGTACCAACACCTACAAGTATTTCATCAACGATGAGGTATGCACCGCAGGCGATTTTAAGAAATGCGTGGATGGCATTTGCCCCGAAGTAACCTTCCGCTTGTGTTCCTCGGCAACAGACTTTGTATCTCGCCCATGGGCAGAGCAGCGCAAGTTCTTGCAGCAGTTGGTTCCCGAGATTTCCACCGATGCTATCACCGAGGGCGATGCTAAGTACGATTTCGTCCTCGAAGCCTTGAAGAAGCAAGACATCGAGAGTCTCTTGTACCACATCAAGTACAAGCGCAGCGAGGTTCAGAAGCAGCTCGATGAAATCCCAGTACGCCTTCAGGAGCTCAACGAGGCACTGCCCGAAAAGGAAGACTGGGATGCATTGGAGTCGCAGCATGATGCAAAGATTGAGGAGCTGAAAGAGACGCAATCAAAGATTAATTCCTTCTCCACAGGTGGAGCAGCCCAAGTCCGCATCCAAGGCATCCGCAAGCAACTGGAGTTTCAGCGCAAGCGCATCGACCAAATGGAAAAGAGCGCACGCCTCCAGTCTGGTGACGAGGAGGTGAAGCATGGTTCCGACCTTATCACTGCCCGAACCGCCAAGTCCAAGGCAAAAGCCATGGTCGATGAGCTGCAAGCCAAGATGGACGGATTCACCGATACCGAGATTCACATCAAGCAGCAGCTCGATGAACTTGAAAAGTCTAAGAAGCAGGGCGCCAAGGATTACGAAGCAGTCTCTGCCGAGCAATGGCATTGGGATGACAGCCTGTCCTTCTGTCCGCATTGTGGTCAGCCTCTCCCTGTGGAGAACGTTTTGAAGATAAAGCGAGATTCCGAAGACCGATTCAACAACGACAAGGCAGACCGCTTGAAGAAATTGGTAGTCTTGGCAGGTGACATCAAGGGTAAGCAAGCAAAGCTAAACGAAATGTTGGAGCAGTTGCAGGAAGACCGCACCACTATCACCAACCAGCTCACCGAAGCCCACAAGGCTCTCAAGAATGCCGAGTCTCACTATTCCGAGGTTGAGAAAGAAAATCCAAGAAGCTACACAGAGATTCTCGCAGAGAACGACAACTACAAGAAAGCCATCGAAGAGGCAAACCGATTGGATGAAGAACTGGACAAACCTCCTGTTGAGAGTGATGAGGATAGAAAAATACTCGATGAGTTAGAAAGACAATCAGGCTCTATCTCTTTGGACGCACACAGGCTCTACGCTCGCCTATCCACGAAGCAGCAGTACGACAAGGTTTCTGCCCTCATCGAAGAGCGCAAGAAAAGCAAAGAGACCTATCAGAATCAGCTAGACGAGTTGGACGAGAAGCTAGACATCGCCACCGACTACTATCAGCATTCTTGCTCACTCCTGGAAGACGAGGTTAACAAGCATTTCGAGTTTGTGCGTTGGTCTCTCTTCAAGACCAATCTCGATGGCGACAAGAAGCCTTTCTGCGAGTGCTACCACGATGGCGTACCTTACAGCCGTCTCAATGGTGCCGCCAAGGTCAATGCAGGAATCGACATCGCCTATACCATCGCCCAGTTCTACGATGTGTCCGTTCCGATGATACTCGATGAATGCGAGAGCAACCTCCATCCTATCTACAAGGAAGGTTACCAGCAGATAAGGCTGTCGGTAAGCCCAGACGAAACTCTTCAAATCAAGTGTTCAGATGGAGCTGAAAACTAAATACAACATAGGTGATACCGTCTATATCCTCGTCGATTATAAAATCCATCGTGCCAACATCGCAGGCATCGGGATAGACGTAGTAGGCGAGCATAAGACCATCACCTATCGTTTCCCAGTCTTTCCCATGAGGAGGGAGAATCAATGTTTTAGAACAAAAGAAGAATTAATCAAATTTTTAACTAAATAAAATTCCTACTATTGTAGGTTCAAAGAAAAAATGGCAACAAATAAGCAGTTAGCAGTCAAGTCGTTCAACGACACATTAAACAACGCCTATTATCAGGCACAGTTGAAAAGCACCATGAAGGATAATGCAGGAACGTTCGCCACATCGCTCATGGAGCTGGTAACGTCAGATGAGAAGCTTCTCGCCTGTCCTCCCCAGTTGCTGATGGCAGAGGCGATGAAGGCAGCTTCCCTTCACCTTCCTCTCAACAAGCAGCTAGGCTACGCCTACATCGTTCCTTATGGCAACACCCCTACCATGATTATCGGTTACAAGGGTCTCTATCAGCTTGCCATCCGTTCGGGACTCTACAAGAATATCAATGCCGACATTGTCTACGATGGAGAGTATCAAGGCTACGATAAGATTTCGGGCGAGCTCCATCTTGACGGGGAAAAGACCTCAAACAAGGTTGTCGGCTACTTTGCCTTCCTAGAGCTTACCAATGGTTTCCGCAAGATGATGTACATGTCTCTCGATGATATGTGCCAGTACGCACGCAAGTATTCTGCCACCTTGAAGAACTGCAAGATGACGAACGAGCAGCTTGCGGATATGGCTCAGAAGCAATCCGAGAGCGGTCCAGGCACCAGCGTAGGTTGGTATGGTAATTTCAACGATATGGCAACCAAGACAGTTCTTCGCCGTTTGCTTTCCAAGTATGGTTATCTATCCATCGAAATGCAGAACGCAATGACCGTGGACGATGTACCTACTGCCGAGGAGCAGCGTGATGCCGAGTTTGCCGAGGCTAAGGAGGTGGTTACCGTCGATGCTGAGACAGGAGAAATCAAGCAGCCAGAGTCTAGTGCTCCCGAAGCCGAGGCGAAAAAGCAAACCGACAACCCTTTCAAATAAGCCATCATGAAGTTAATTGTTATAGGCTCTTCGTCAGCTGGCAATAGTTACTTGCTAGAGGCTACTGATGGGCAGCAGCTCTGTATAGAGGCAGGTCGCCCATTGAGAGAAGTAAAGAAAGTTGCAAATCTCAAAACATCAAAATGCGTGGGAGTGATTATCAGTCACTCCCACGGCTGAAAGGCGATCATGCGAAATACGCCAAGGAGTTCGTCAAGGCAGGCATTGATGTGTATTCCACACCAAGCCTATCCTGCACTACCTGTGGCAGAATCATTCCAATGGTAAAGGAAAAGGTTTTCCAGATTGGCAATTTCTCGGTTACGCCTCTAGAAGTTCAGCACGATGTTGAATGTTATGCGTACTTGATTCATCATCCAGAGTATGGCTCCATATATTTCTTTACGGATGCCTACAACATGAAGCAAGCAATCCGGGGGTGCAAGTGCTATATGTGCGAATGCAACTACGATGACTCTCTCTTGGAGAGAGCCGTTAACGAGGGCAAGACGATAGCAAGTCAAGCCGACCGCATCCGTCTCTCCCACATGAGCCTAGCCCATGGCATCCAACTCCTCCAGCAGTGCGAAGCCGAGAAGTCAGCCCATCAGATAATCCTCATCCACGGTTCCTCTCGCCATCTCAATCCTGAGAAAGCAGTAAGCAAGTTCCAGCAAGTGCTAGGCGTTCCAACGTTCTACGCCAAGGCAGGAATGGAAATCAATCTAATGTAAATCAATATGGCAGTATTCAAGAATCTCAACGACCTCCGCACCTACATGTCAGCCTTGAAGGAAATCGACAAGGCGAAAGAAGCAGGTTATAGCTTGGAGATAAAGAAATTTCACCCAGTGCAGACCGACAAGCAGCAAGCATACATTCATTTCATGCTCAGCTACTTCTCTTGTCGCTACGGACAGACCTTCGTCTCGACCCTTCGGGAGTTACAGACCAACATCTGCCCACACATCTTCGAGACAGGCAGGAAAGACGATAATCACAATCCTCTTTATCGCCCCCTCTCATCGCTCAATACCCAAGAGGCGAGCAGCGTAATCCGCAACTTCCTCGATTACTCCTCCATGGCAGGAATCAATATCCCTACCGAGGACGACAAGGAAGCCATCAGTTACTGCAAGCGAGAGGTGGAATCGGCAGGAGGATGGGTATAAACAATTCAAAAAAAATAGAATCTTATGAAGACATTAAAGGAAATCAACGCAGAGTCAAAAAAGTACGCTCCCGATGATGAAGGTAAACGAGAAGCCTTCGTTCAAGGAGCACGATATGCTCTCACTGGTCGCTATTACAAGGAGGCTAGTATGTACCCCGACTTAGCAGTGCTAGGAGAATGCACAATATCGCATGTTGAGGAAGCACCGTCTTTCGAAGACTTCTGGAATGCTTACGACTACAAGAAAGGGCGAAAGAAATCCGAAGAGAAATGGAATAGGCTTTCTTTCTCCGAAAAGGTAGCTTGCATGAAAGCCATCCCCGAATACGTGGCATCCACCATCAAGGCAGGACAACCACAAGACAATCGTAATTACAAACCATATCGTGCCCATCCGCTCACTTATCTCAATGGCGCAAGGTGGGAAGACGAGATAGAAACACCAACAAGCAATGAACAGCAACGAGCACAGCGCCTTGCAGAGCGCACGAGAAACCTCATCAATAGCGCCTTCCAACAGTGACAGACCGGGCTACATTCGTCCTATGTCCTTCACCGAAGCAATCAACAAGGGCAACAAGACGATGCTCACTATTCGTAAGGATGGAGGCTTACAAAATCTCACCGCTTGGGTTATGGGGCGGTTGGTAGTGCTCTTTCGCTATCTCGGTGCATACGATACAGAAGGAGGCGTAACCGACTTTCAGATACAGATGCTAGCGCAACGCATTTGCGCCAAGTATTTCTACCTAACTCCAGGCGAGCTAGATTATTTCTTTGTTTGCTTCGAGAATGGGCAATACCGCAAGCTCTTCAACAACGGAAAGTCCATAAATCCACAAGACCTTATGATGTCCTTGGTCGATTACGAGAAAGACCTGTTGGAGGAACGAGGAAGAGTAGAGGAAGAGAAGAAAAGACAGGAAGAAGCCAAACAAGCCGCCGAAGATGCCAAGAAGCCCCATGGCTTGGAGGCATGGAAAAACTATTGTAAGAGCAATGGGCTTGATCCTGCCACCCACAAGCTAGCATCCGTCAAGCTGCACAATGTCAATGAAGAGTTATACGGTACGTCCGAGCAGCGAGCATCCGCCGAGCACAAGTTTCAACCATTAAGAAAGAAAAAATTATGAGCAGACAAGAAATCGAAATCATGGTCTCAGCCATGATGTTTATACTGGGAATAGTCGTAATCCTCTACGACCGCATCCGATACCGCAAGTATTACGCAAGCCAAGGCACGCTGATAGTCCTTCGCATCAACAACGCCTACGTTAGGCAAATCCTCGAAGGCAATGGCTTCAACCTATGCCAGTGCGCCTACTACAACACCAATAGATACCTCTTCACTATAGAGGGTGACCGTATCTGTGGCTTCACCGAGGATTGTACCAACCTCATAGCCGATGCCGTCAAGAACCATCAGAAGGTGATAGATTGCGGCATCAGTATCAATCGTTTCGTTTACGAGGTTCAAAAGGCTCAGAAAGAATATAACACGGAGGCAACCCAATGAAACAAGCGATGAAAGCCCTGTTCCTAGACATCATGCTCGATGGCAAGTTCATCTGTACCCTAAAGTACAAGTACTGTCCATTGTTCACGATTGATTACAACGAACTCTTGAAGTTCGTGGAACAAAAGAGACCGACATTGAAAGGTAAACCATATAGAATAATGTTTTGATTATGGACGAAAAGAAGATAGAAGAAGCTGCTGAGGAACTTCAGCTAATGCTAGTGGTGATTATAATAGCGGCAACAGAAGCAGAGGAAGGCTTCAAGGCAGGTGCTCACTGGGCAATCCAAGAGTTTTTGAAAGACTTGTGGCATGATGCTAGTGAAGAGCCAGACAAGAGCAAGAGTGACATTCTTACTCTTGGGTTTGATGCAGATTATACTTATCTACAGTTTAAAGATTCAATTCTTTGGCAGGAGGAATCTTGGAGACATTCTATTAGTAGATGCTGTATTAACCAGTGGGCTTATCTATCAGATATTCTTCCTAAGCAGAAAGGAGGTGAGTGATATGAAAGAATACAAAGTTGGTGAAGAAATCACATTGGTTGTTAAGGAAGCTACTGACGATAGCTGTTTTGGGTGTGCCTTTACTGTAAGAAAAGAAGGTTGTTGTATGCCACATTTCTATGGCTCTTGTTGTGCAAGAAGTCGTTCAGACCACAAGAATGTAATATTCGTTGAGAAAGGAAAGTAAGTATGACACAGAAAATTATACCAACCATCAAGGCGTTAGCATATATAGTAATAATAACATTAGCTATTATTATACCTGTCTTTATAGCGAATTTTTTTATAGGATTGCTATCATTTAAAGATGGAGAATTATACAAAGCACCAAATAAGATAAGCAGTTTAGCGAGAAAGTTAAGTGATATGGTTGATGATTTAATAAATTGATTGTTTAACACCTTCGGGCTAAATAGTGAGAATATGGAAGAAGAAAAAGTAATAAAGTCCTACAAGGGCTTCGATAAAAATATGCAATGCCAAGGCTTTCAATACGAAGTAGGCAAGGAATATGAAATTGATGGTGACATTAAATGTTGCAACCGTGGTTTTCATGCTTGTGAGTCACCTTTGGAAGTTTTCGACCATTACAATATGCTTAACTCTCGTTTCGCCGAGGTTGAGCAATCTGGTAAAATTGACAAAGAATATAAATCAACAAAAGTTTGTTCTTCTCGCATCAAGGTTAAGGCAGAGCTGAAACTTGCTGACATTATCAATATAGGTATTGAGTGGTTGAAAGATATTACCTCACCATCTAAGGTAAATAAATCAACAGACTTGAATGATAATGGTGGTGACTATGCTCAGATTGGTTCAAGTGGTGACTCTGCTCAGATTGGTTCAAGCGGTTACTATGCTCAGATTGGTTCAAGCGGTGACTATGCTCAGATTGGTTCAAGCGGTGACTCTGCTCAGATTGGTTCAAGCGGTTACTCTGCTAAGATTGGTTCAAGCGGTGACTATGCTCAGATTGGTTCAAGCGGTGACTCTGCTCAGATTGGTTCAAGCGGTTACTCTGCTAAGATTGGTTCAAGCGGTGACTATGCTCAGATTGGTTCAAGCGGTGACTCTGCTCAGATTGGTTCAAGCGGTTACTCTGCTAAGATTGGTTCAAGCGGTGACTCTGCTCAGATTGGTTCAAGCGGTTACTATGCTAAGATTGGTTCAAGCGGTGACTCTGCTCAGATTGGTTCAAGCGGTGACTATGCTCAGATTGGTTCAAGCGGTGACTATGCTCAGATTGGTTCAAGTGGTGACTCTGCTCAGATTGGTTCAAGCGGTTACTCTGCTCAGATTGGTTCAAGCG
>ERZ808266.135-NODE-135-length-29515-cov-3.739036_pt1 | contig 29515 bp, 32 predicted proteins | sample MGYA00521278_ERZ808266 | MGnify/ENA primary metagenome ERZ808266 (study PRJEB31516, sample SAMN03275591) | gut metagenome | biome: mammalia-associated habitat; material: feces | host: Papio cynocephalus | place: Kenya | collected 2012-08-02 ... | reverse complement strand
GCAGATGTATGACGAGCTTTACGGTATCGCCGCCGCTTTTAAGGATGAAGACCTTAAAAAAATCGTGCTCGCGATACTTGAGGACGAACGGCTTTCCCTCTTATACTGGCCCGCGGCGTTCAAGCTTCACCATGCGGTAAGGGGCGGACTGTTAATGCACACACTGTCCATTGTCCGTTTGGCAGAGGGCGTATGCGCCGTCTACCCGTTTGTTGACCGTGAGCTTTTGATTTCGGGTGCGATACTTCACGATATTGCAAAGCTCCGTGAATTCAATGTAGCGGACAGCGGCGTTGCGACCGGCTATTCGAACGAGGGAAATCTTCTCGGACATCTTGCTATGGGCGCAATGGTTATAAACGAATACGCCGAAAAGCTCGGGATTGATAAAAAGACCGCAATGCTGCTTGAACATATGGTGCTTTCGCATCACGGCGACCCCGAATTCGGTGCGGCGGTAAGACCTATGTTTATCGAAGCGGAGCTTTTAAGCGAGCTTGACCTTATGGATTCCCGTGTTTACGAAATGCGTGAGGCCGTGGCAGGCACAAAGCCCGAAGAATTTTCGGGAAGAATTTGGGCGATGGATAACCGAAAACTTTTCAATCACACAAGAACTGATTTGAATAATAGCGTTAAGCTATTCTGATAATAATAATATAAAAAGAAAAGGAAGATTAATTATGAAAATCACAAAAGATATGCTTATAGGCGAAGTTCTCGACATTGACAGCAGCGCTGCCGAATATTTCTTTGAAATCGGTATGCATTGCCTCGGCTGCCCTGCTTCAAGGGGCGAAAGCATCGAGCAGGCTTGCGAGGTTCACGGAACCGATTGCGACGCTCTGCTTGAAAAATTAAACAAGCACTTCGAAAATAAATAATGCTGAGCCGAAGGCTTAAAACGATAGCAGCTCTTGTACCATTCGGTGCAAGAGTTTGCGATATCGGTACAGATCATGCGATTTTGCCCGTTTTTCTATCCGAAAATACACTTGTTAAAAGTATTATTGCAACAGATGTGCGTGAAAAACCGCTTAAAAACGCAAAGGAAAATATTGAAAGATCTGGCGCTACAAATATAGAGCTTCGCTTGTGCGACGGCTTTTCGGGTATTAATCCCGATGAATTTGACACTGCCGTTATAGCAGGTATGGGCGGCGAGGTTATTTCGGGCATTATTTCCCGTGCCGAAATGTTAAAGGACGCAGGCAATCTGCTTATTTTACAGCCCACAACATCACCCGAAATACTGCGGAAATATCTGTGCGATAACGGTTTTGTTATAGAAACGGAAATACCGCTTACGGATAACGGTAAAATTTATTCCGTAATGACGGCTCGCTATTCGGGTGAAACTAAGCTTTATGATGAGGCTTATTACTATGTCGGCGATATTAAGCCCGACAGCCCCGACGGTCTTGCGTATATAGAAAAACAGTATTGCAGATTTAAAGACTGTGCCGACGCGCTGAGACCGATACCGGAAAAGCTTAACGAATACAAAGCTTACAGCAGCTTGGCAGAGAAAATCAGGAGTATAAGAGATGGCGTTTGACGGAGGATTTTTACATAAAATCGTTCTTGAGCTTAACAAAGCGGTCGAATCACGGGTTGATAAGGTATACCAGCCTTCAAAGGACGAGCTGGTTTTTTTGTTGCGCAAAAAAGGCTTTGTGGAAAGACTGTTTATTACCGCACGACCCGGTTCCGCGCGAATTTGTTTCACGGACGAAAAGTATGAAAATCCTATGTCTCCGCCTATGTTTTGTATGCTTATACGGAAATATCTTTCCTCCGCAAAGCTTATAAGCGTTACACAGCCCGCGCTTGAACGAATTGTTGTTTTAACCTTTTCCTCCGCAAACGAGATGGGTGATATTGTGGAGATAAGGCTTATTACGGAGCTTTTGGGAAACAAAACCAATATTATTTTGGTAGGCTCTGACGGTAAGATAATCGATTCCCTGCGCCGTTCCGACCCCGAAAAAAACGAACGGATGATTTTACCCGGCGCCTTGTATCAGCTCCCCGAGAGAAAAGAAAAGCTTGACCCACTTCTCGTCAGTCCCGAAAAGCTTTCCGAATATGCAGGCGGCGAAAGCGCGTACAGCGAAAAAACACTGCTTGACGGTATTGACGGATTTTCTCCGCTTGTTTGCCGTGAGGTTGTGTTCCGTGCGGAAAAATGCGGCAGTCTTGTATCGGCTCTTAAATCGGTTACCGATGATTTGAAACAAAACGGCACTCCCCTGCTTCTATATAAAAAAGGAGAACCGTTTGATTTTTCCTATACCGATATAACACATTACGGCAATGAATTTGAAAAAAAGGCTTACCCGGACTATTCGTCGCTTCTTAACGCTTTTTACTCGGAAAGAGAAAACGCGGCTCGGATAAAGCACGCCGCCGGAGATATCATAAAGCTTGTAAGCAACCTTAAAAGCCGTACCGAAAGAAAGCTTGCAATACGCCTTTGTGATTTAAAAAAGTGCGAAAACCGAGAAAGGTTGCGTATTTACGGTGAGCTTTTAAAGGCAAATCTTTACCGCATAAAGGCAGGCTCGGCATTTTTCGAGGCGGAAAATTACTATGATAATATGAATATCGTTAAAATACCGCTTGACCCCGCCCTTTCACCCCAAAAGAACGCCGCAAAATATTTTAAGGACTATAAAAAAACCTACACCGCGGAGCAAAAGCTAACCGCTCTTACAGAAAAGGACCGTGAAGAAATCGTTTACTTTGATTCGGTGCTTGACAGTATTTCGAGAAGCGAGAGCATATCGGATATAACGGAAATCCGTGACGAGCTTGCGGACGCGGGCTATATAAAAAGGACGGCGCAAAAGCGTTCAAAGCAATCGGTTGCCTTGAAATTCAAGGAATATACATCGGCAGAGGGATATAAAATCCTTGTCGGAAGAAACAACCGTGAAAACGATTATCTTACTACCGTGCTTGCCGGTAAAAACGACCTGTGGTTTCATACAAAAAACATCCCCGGCTCCCATGTGATAGTCTTTTCGGGCGGAGCAGAGGTTTCCGAGGATACCGTAGTAAATGCGGCAAATCTTGCGGCAGAGAATTCCAAAGGGGCAGGCTCCTCGAATGTTCCGGTTGACTATACACAGATAAAATATGTAAAAAAACCGTCGGGCGCCAAACCCGGAATGGTAATATATAAAACCAATAAAACCGTATATGTCACACCCGATAAAAAGGAGGTAAAGGAATGAAGCTCGGTGTTTCCACTGCTTGCTTTTACCCTCTCGAAACAGAGCTTTCCCTTGAAAAGCTCGGTAAAGCAGGTGTAAAGCATACTGAAATATTTTTTAACGCGCTTTGCGAATTAAAGCAGAGCTTTGTTGATATGCTGCTTGACATTAAGGAGGAATACGGGATAAATGTAGCTTCCCTGCACCCCACTATGTCCCTTGCCGAGTCGTTTATGATATTTTCCGCTTATGACCGCCGCTACCGCGAAGCCGAGGAGCAATATAAAAGATACTCCGAAATAGCGGCACAGCTCGGTGCCGCATATATAATTATGCACGGCGGCAAGCCAAACGGTATATTGAGCGACGAGGAATACTGTGAGCGTTATATGCGCCTTAATGAAATAACTCTTGAAAACGGCGTCCGTATTTTACAGGAAAATGTTGTTCGTTTTAGAGCTGGCGACATTGAATTTATGCGTTCGATGAAGAACATTTTGGGTGATGACGCCGCTTTTTGTCTCGATATTAAGCAATCCCTTCGCTGCGGCTACGACCCGTTTGATTTAATTCGGGAATTTTCCGATAACATCAAGCATTTCCACATAAGCGACCACAGCACGGCGTCCGACTGCCTTCTCCCGCTTGACGGCGGATTTGAATTCGGTAAATTCTTTGACATTCTCAGAAACAATTCTTATGACGGCTCGTGTATTATTGAGGTTTACAGAAATTCATATAAGGAATACGATGAGATTTTCAACTCCTATAACAGACTTAAAAATTATATTGCAAAATGTAACGAATAAGGTTATAATGTTATTTGATTAAAAAAGAAAAGAGGAAAAATGTGAATAATATATCATTGATTTCATTGCTGAAGCTTGCGCTAAGGCACATATATGCTTTAATTTTAGCAGGTGTGGTTTTTGCGGCGGTTGCTTTTTCCTACTGTAAATTTGTGGCTGTTCCGAAATACTCGGCTACCGGCTCGATACTTGTTACCAACGGAAGTATTATAAATAATAATACGCAATCCTCCGAAGCTTCGTCCGTAACATCCTCCACATCTTCAAGAAATGTCAGCTATACTGATATCAACGCTTCACTTCAGCTTGCCGATACTATTAATGACATTCTTAATACGAATGATATTTATAAAAAGCTTTCGAATGAAGACGGTAACAGATATACATATACAAATCTTAAAAGCCGCTCCTCTGTCAGACGCAGAAGCACGGATTCCCTGTTTATTGACATTACATTTACCGCAAGCACTCCCGAAGAGGCATTGCGACTTGCAAACAAATTTTTAAATTTAACACCGGATTATGTTAAGGACTATATACCGTCCGCGAATGCCGCTGTTGCCACACAGCCCGACAAAGCGGCGAAAACCTACCCGAGAACCTCGCTTTATACCTTGGCGGCAGGTCTTTGCGGCGTTATCCTTGCATATGCTGTCGTATATATAGTGTCGCTTACCAATAACTCCATAAAGGACGAAGAGGATATTGTAAATAACTACGATATTACTGTTTTGGGTAATGTTCCCGATTTTACAAATGCCAAATCCAAGGAATACAGCGCTTATAAAAAAGGGGGATACGGTAATGTCAAATACTAAGAACAAGCCTTCCGCTCCGGCAGTTAAAAAAGTACCTTTTGCGGTTTCCGAGGCTTATAAAAGTATCCGAACTAATTTGATTTCCAAGCTTTCAAAGGAACAAAAGAGGGTTATCGCAATTTCAAGCCCCAATGCGTCCGAAGGCAAATCCACAACGGCTATAAATATTGCAATTTCTCTTTCACAGCTCGGGAAAAAGGTTTTGCTTATTGATACGGACGCTCACAGACCGAGTATTGCCGCCAAGCTTAATATTAAGGCTGAAAACGGAATTATGGATGTTATAGCGGGGCTGTGCGAGGCAAATCAGGCTGCTGTAAGCTATAACTCTTTGCTTGATATCCTTACTATAGGTCATATACCGCAAAATCCGACAGAGGTTTTTGCTTCGGCGGACTTTGAAGAATGTATAAAGGAATTTTCCGAAAAATACGATTTTGTAATTATCGATACGCCGCCTGTAAATATACTGTCGGACGCTTTGGTTATTGCTCAAAAGTGTGACGGTCTTGTGCTTGTCGTCCGTTCGGGTATGACGACACACGCTGACCTTAGGCGCACTCTTTCCGGCACCGGAATGCTTGATATTAATGTTCTCGGCATTATTCTCAACGGTACGGGCGGTGAAAAGAAGCGCTATTATAAGGACTATTATAATAAATCATATAACTACCGATAATCTTTTCGTACCGCATTTACCGGACACTCATAGCGGAACAGCTTTTACTGTTCGGCATATTTGTTGTCCGGTTTCACTTTTTATTATCACTTACCTAAGGAGGCTTCGCTATGCTTTTCGATATACATTCCCATATTCTCCCGTCGGTTGACGACGGCTCGCAAAGTATGTCGGAATCATTGCAGCTGCTGTCCTTAATGCGCTCGCAGGGAATTACCGATGTTATCGCAACCCCGCATTTTTATCCGCTTGAGGATACCTTTGACGATTATAAGCGCAGGATTTCTAAAGCATATAAGGCGCTTTTAAAGGAGACGGAAGGAAAAGATCTGCCCAATATTTATCTCGGCAGCGAGGTGCTTTATTACAGATATATAGGAAGCAGCGAATCTGTTTTCGGGCTGTGTCTAAACAATTCCCGTTATTTATTGCTTGAGCTTACGGACGAATGTATCTGCAAGGAATTTTTTGAGGATATGGAAAATCTTTATAATAAGCTCGGAATTACTCCGATTATCGCCCACCTTGAACGGTACTGCCATGCTCCCAATTATAAAAAGCTTCTTAAATATATAAAGAACAGCCCTCTTTTAGCCCAAATCAACGCTTCTTCCCTTTTCTCGCAAAGCCGCAGAGTGACTGAAAGGCTGATTAAGGGCGGCTATGTGAACTTTATCGCAACCGACGCTCACTCCGTTACAAGGCGTCCCCCTCTTATGAAGCAAGCGCTTGCCGAAATTGCTGAAACTTTAGGTACGGAATACGCAAGCGGATTTATCAGAAATTCGCAGATACTTCTTGAAAAAATATGTGAGGTAACAAATGAACAGCAATAATTTGATAATCGGCGAAGCGGACGGCGTTCGTTACATTAGATTTCCCAAATTCGAAGCCGTAAAAGGCATCAGACATATTTTTTCCACAAGACTCGGCGGAGTAAGCTCGGGACGCTATAAATCAATGAACCTGAGCCTTACAAACGGCGACGAACGGGAAAATGTTATAGAAAATTATAACAGACTTTGCAAAACGGCGGGTATTGACATAAATAATCTTGTTTTAAGCCGTCAGACGCATACGGACAATATTAAAAGCGTCACGGAAAAGGACAGGGGTACGGGAATTTTCAAAGAGTCGTTTAACGATGTTGACGGGCTTATAACCGACCGTAAGGGTGTTGCGCTTGTAACTCAGTACGCCGACTGTACTCCCCTTTTGTTCTGTGACCCCGTAAAGGGCGTAATAGCCTCCTCGCACGCAGGCTGGCGCGGTACGGCGAAGCTTATCGGTGAAAAGACCGTCAAAAAAATGATAAACGATTACGGCTGCAGCCTTGAAAACATTATTGCCGCAATCGGTCCCTGTATAGGCAAATGCTGTTATGAGGTTGACGGACCTGTGGCTGAGGCCTTTTCCGCCATACCCTTTTTAAACCTTGAAGCCGTGCTTTTCCCGAAAGGAAACGGTAAGTATATGCTTGATTTGGTTGAGGCTAACAAACAGATACTTGTTCACGCAGGCTTGTCTTCCGATAATATCGATTTATCGGATATTTGTACCTGCTGTAATTGCGATGAATTACATTCGCACCGTGCCACACACGGTGAACGGGGCAATTTAGCTATGATTATTGAGATGATTTGAACATTTATTTATTCAGGTTTGTATAATTTATGTCAAAATATACAAACCTGAATTTTTTTGCAAAAAACACTTTACAACTTTATCGAAATGAAGTATAATAACACCATCAAATAAAAAACCTGAAGGGGAAATTAAAAATGAAAAAAATAATTGCATTGTTAATGAGCGTATGTATGCTCGCCGTATTCGCAGGCTGCGGAAGCAAGGATTCTTCAAAGACAGACAGCGAATATGTAAAGGAAAAGGGTAAGCTTGTTGTGGGTATTACCGATTTTAATCCGATGGATTACGAAGAAACCAAGGGCAGCGGAGAATGGATAGGCTTTGACGCGGATATGGCTAAGAAGTTTGCAAAAAGCCTCGGTGTTGACGTTGAGTTTGTTGAAATCGACTGGGACAACAAAATTATGGAGCTTGATTCCAAGAGCATTGACTGTGTTTGGAACGGTATGACCATTTCAAGCGAAGTTAAAAACGGTATGTCGGTTTCAAACGCTTACTGCAAGAACACACAGGTTGTAGTTGTTAAAAAGGATGTTGCCGATAAATACAAAACGGTTGAAAGCGTTAAGGACTTAAAGTTCGCCGCAGAAGCAGGCTCCGCCGGTGAAGAGGCGCTTAAGGCACTTAACTACGATGTAACCGCCGTTACAGCACAGGTTGACGCGCTTATGGAAGTAAACGCAGGTACATCCGACGCCGCCGTTATCGACCTTCTTATGGCGGGCGCAATGGTCGGTGAAGGCACAAGCTATGAAAACCTTGCTTACACGGTAGGCGTTGCAGAGGAAGAGGATTACGGCGTAGGCTTCAGAAAAGGCTCCGACCTTACTGAAAAGCTCAACCAGTTCTTCAAGGATTCTTACAGCGACGGCTCTATGCTTGAAACCGCTAAGACCTACGGTGTTCAGGAATCAATAATCGAACAGAAGTAATTTTAAAAGACGCATACAACAGGCAGAGGGTCTTCCCTCTCTGCCTGCTTTGTGCTGTTTATCAGTAAAGGATAAAAATATGTTTCAAACCGTACTTAAAACTCTTTTTGAGGGCTTCGGCACCACACTGCAAATATTTTTTCTGACCCTGCTCGGCGCTTTGCCGCTCGGTCTTATAATCGCTTTTGGTTCAATGTCTAAATTCAAGCCGCTTAAATGTCTTGTTAAAACCGTTGTTTGGGTAATCCGCGGCACTCCCCTTATGCTGCAATTACTCGTTATATATTACGGACCCGGACTTTTATTACATAATAATATCTGGGGCGGCGGAAACAGCGGAAGAATGGCTGCGGTACTTGCGGCTTTTATAATTAATTACTCCTGCTATTTTTCGGAAATTTACCGCGGCGGAATAGAAAGCATAGCCACAGGACAAACCGAAGCGGGTTTGGTGCTCGGTATGACCAAAAGTCAGATATTTTTCAAAGTAATTCTTCTTCAGGTTGTAAAGCGCATAGTCCCCCCTATGAGCAATGAAATAATTACGCTGGTCAAGGATACCTCGCTTGCGCGTATAATTGCCGTTTATGAGCTTATCTGGAGCGGTCAGACCTTTATTAAGGGTGCGGCAATTATTTGGCCTTTGTTCTTCACGGGTATTTTCTACCTTGCGTTCTGCGGTATTCTTACAATTCTTTTCGGGCTTATCGAGAAGAAGCTTTCGTATTTCAGATAAGGAGGAAAACAATGTCGGTACTTGAAGTTAAAAATTTAAGAAAAAGCTTCGGAAAAAACGAAGTTTTAAAGGGCGTTGATTTTTCCCTTGATAAAGGCGAGGTTTTGGCTGTTATCGGCTCTTCGGGCGGCGGAAAGACTACACTGCTGCGTTGTATAAACTTCCTTGAATTTGCGGATAAGGGTACTATAACTGTAAACGGTAAGGTTATATTTGACGGCGACGCTGATAAAAAGCCGAGTGATACTGAAATAAGAAACAGCAGACTGCATTTCGGACTTGTTTTTCAGTCCTTTAACCTGTTTCCGCAGTACAGTGTTTTAAAAAATGTAATGCTTGCCCCCACCCTTTTAAAAAGAGGTACTCCGGAGGAAATAAAGCAAAAGGCAATTTCAATTATTGAGCGTGTTGGGCTCAGTGAAAAGCTTGACAGCTACCCCTGCGAGCTTTCGGGCGGACAGCAACAGCGCGTTGCCATAGCAAGAGCGCTGGCGCTTGAACCCGATATACTTTGCTTTGACGAGCCTACAAGCGCGCTTGACCCCGAGCTTACGGGCGAGGTGCTTAAGGTTATAAAGGATTTGAAAGCCGCCGGAAGCACTATGATAGTGGTAACGCACGAAATGGAATTTGCCCGTAATGTTGCCGATTCGGTAATGTTTATCGCAGGCGGCGTTATTGAGGAATACGGTACGCCCGAGGAAGTATTCGGAAATCCGAAATCGGACAAAATGAAGAGCTTTCTTAATAAATCGCTGGAAACATTTTAAAACGGAACGGAGATTAATATGTCCACTGAAAAAGTAACTGATGAAATGATTGCCGATTTGTACGATTTGATTGTATCGGTAAATAATGAAGAGGATTGCCGCAATTTGTTTGACGACCTTTGCACCAATAAGGAGGTTGAACAAATGGCACAGCGGATAAGAGCGGCTAAGCTTTTGCTTGAGGGTAAGACCTACAATCAGGTAATTGAAGAAACCGATATTTCCTCCGCTACATTAAGCCGTGTTTCACGGTGTGTTCAGTACGGCCGCGGCTATAAAAAATTTCTCGCCGATAATAAATAGCAAAGCTCCCGCATTTTGCGGGAGCTTTTTTATATCTTGCTTTTGCGGTATTCCTTAGGCGAAACCCCGAATTTTTCTTTAAAAACAGAAGAAAAATAGCCGGGATTGCAAAATCCTAAATTGTCGGATACCTCCGTAACGGAATAACCCGATTGCCTTAAAAGCCATTTTGCCTCGTCAAGCCTTAGTTTTTCAATATAGTCGGATATACTCATTCCGTTTTCTTTTTTAAAGATATGGCTCAATGTGGAAACACTGCAATTCATTTCTCGGCTTAAATCCTTCATTGTAATACGGTTATTGTGGTTTTCCGTAACATATCTTAAAAGCTTTGTATAAAGGTCGTTATCATTGTTTATACCTGCAAATTCCTCGCTTTTTTGTAAATAGGCTTCAAGCATAAATAAAAGCGGATGTATTACCGTATCAATCTTCTTTTTCTCGGGAATAACAGGATTAAGAAATTCGTCCCGCAGCTCCGTTATTTTTTGCTTGTCAATACGGTTTTTAAAAGCAAAATGCGCCGCCTTGCTTTGCGCTTCGTTTTCATCTGTACCCTTAAAACCGCCTACTGAAATAAAGCCCGCGTTTTTACCGTTCACCGTAACGGGATAAACATACTCGCCTACTCCTGCGTGGCAAACCCCGAAAAATTCGCCCTCCGCGCATTTTTTAAAAACCTTATACTGCTTTTTAACGCATATATCCCAATTTTCCGTAACTGTTTTTACAAAACGGCAGTAAGGGTTCAAATGAAAATTATAGCGTATAAGCTCCGGCACGGCGGTAAAGGAGCCGTGGAGTGTAACGGAAAAATCATTTGTAGCTATCAAAAAATCGATGTATCTGCTTATATCCTTGAGATTTACTTCCATAAAAATCACTTCTTGCACGATATTATAAAAAACACACTGAAATTTGTATGAATTTTTTTGTTTTTTACATTATAATACAATTAACAAAACAAGTCAAGGAATGTTAAAATATGAACGGAACAATGGCAGAAAAATTTAAAATCGCAGAAGAATATTTCTTTTTAACCGTCGGAACAGCACTGTTTTCCGCAGGAACCTACTTTTTCAAGCTTCCAAATGATTTCTCTTTCGGCGGAATAAGCGGCGCCGCACCTATATTGTCAAAGATAACTCCCCTATCCTCCGCAACATGGATTTCCCTGATGACTTGCTTTTGCCTGCTTGTGGGGTTTGCGGTTCTCGGCAAGGAAACAGGCGTCAGGACGGTTTACTGCAGTCTTCTTTTTTCCGGAATAAATCAACTCCTTGAATGGATAATACCTCTCTCGTCTCCGCTTACAAAGCAGCCGCTTTTGGAGCTTTGCTATGCCATTCTTACCACATCAATAGGAGCGGCGGTTGTATTCAAATATAACGGCTCGACAGGCGGAAACGAAATATTCGCACTGATAATAAAGAAATATTTTCCCATAAGTATCGGAAAGGCGCTTTTTACAGTCGATTTGATTATAACGATAAGCTCGTTTTTCGTTTTCGATTTTACCGTCGGAATGTTCTCCCTTTTGGGGCTTTTCAGCAAAGCGTTTTTGGTTGACGGCGTAATTGAAAATATGAACGGCTGCAAATACTTTATGATAGTCACAACACATCCCGATGAAATATCGCAGTACATAATTTCACAGATGAAGCACAGCGCTACGCTTGTAAACGCAACCGGCGCTTTCACTCATAACGACAAAACCGCGTTACATACCGTTTGCCGCCGTTATGAGGCTATCCATTACAAAAATTTGTCCGTAAAACCGACCCGTCGGCTTTTATGATAATTACAACCAGCAGTGAAATAATCGGTCAGGGCTTTTTGACCGTAAATTAAACAAAAAGGGTGATTGATATGAAAAATACCGAACATATTACCGATTTATGCGTTGTAGGCGGAGGTATGGCAGGCGTATGCGCCGCCGTTTCAGCCGCAAGGCACGGAATTAAGGTTGTGCTTGTGCAGGACAGAGGCGTGCTGGGCGGAAACGCTTCAAGCGAGATCCGTATGTGGATATGCGGAGCACACGGCAAGGACAACAGAGAAACCGGTATCATTGAGGAAATAATGCTTGAAAATTTTTACAGCAATCCTCAGCTAAGCTATCCCCTTTGGGATGCGGTTCTCTACAATAAGGTAAGAGCAGAGAAAAATTTAACAATACTTCTTAATTGCAGCTGTCTTGACGCCGAGTGCGAGGACGGACGCATAGTAAGCATAAAGGCTTGGCAGTCCCCCTGCGAGACAATGCATACTGTTAAGGCGAAATTTTTTGCGGACTGTTCGGGCGACAGCATTTTAGCGCCCTTATCGGGTGCGGATTTCCGCTACGGCAGAGAAGCAAGAAGTGAATTTAATGAAAAAATAGAGCCTGAAACGGCAGACAAAAAAACTATGGGTATGAGCTGTCTCTTTCAGGTTCGCGAAACGGACAGACCGCAGAAATTCACTCCGCCCGAATGGGCTTATAAATACCCGACAGACGCCGATATACCCTTTAGAGAGCACGATTTATCAACAAATTTCTGGTGGATTGAGCTTGGTGGCGAGGGCGACTGCATACACGACACCGACAAATACCGTGATGAGCTTTTAAAAATCGCCTACGGCGTATGGGATCATGTTAAAAATCACGGCGACCACGGTGCTGAAAATTATCAGCTTGAATGGGTAGGACTTCTTCCCGGCAAGCGCGAAAGCCGCCGCTATGTAGGAAAATACACTGTCAATCAGAACGATGTTGAGGCAGGCGGAAAATTCAGCGATGTAATAGCCTACGGCGGCTGGAGTATGGATGACCATTTCCCTGCCGGAATGAACCATAAAACCTCTTACCCGACAATATATCATCCGGCTCCCTCGCCTTGGGGCATACCGTTCAGGGCGCTTTGCTCAAAGAATATCAAAAACCTTTTGTTTGCGGGCAGAAATATAAGCGTAACCCATGCGGCGCTGTCCTCCTCCCGTGTTATGGCAACCTGCGGTCTTCTCGGTCAGGCGGTCGGCACAGCCGTGGCACAAATGATAAACGACGGTGAAAATACAGACAATATAGATATAGAAAAGCTCCAAAATACCCTTATGGCGGACGACTGCTTCTTACCCGGCAAAAGCCGCAGGGTTTCAGAGCTTTCAAAGTCCTTAATATGCAGCAGTGAAATTGTAAGAAACGGCAAGGAACGCTGTGACGAAAACAAATGGGTCGGCAAAAAGGGCGATTATCTTGAATATAAAAGCGAAAAGCCGTTTAAGCTTTCCAGTATCAGAATTGTTTTCGACAGCGATTTAAACCGCGACTATCACAATATGCCCTGCTGTATAAAGCTTAACGAAGAACGCTTTAAGCTTCCGAAAACCTTAATTAAGGACTTTGATATAACGCTTACCGACGCTTGCGGGGTGGAAAACGTAATACCCTTCAGAAATAACCATAACAGGCTGTTTACCTACCCTGTTTCGGGCGAGTATACAAGCGTAAAATTAACTCCTGTCGGGACATTCGGTGCGGAAAGCTTCTCCGTATTTGATTTTGAGGTGCTGTAAAATGGAAATCACCAAAAATTTTTCGGGCGGAAATATCGAGGTACTTAAAATCGAAGGCGACACCGTTTATCTTAAAAACGAATTAAGAGATACTGCCGAGGATTGGTTTTACTGGGCGTTTTGCGTAAGCGGAGCTAACGGAAGAACCGTAAAATTTGTTCTTGACAATCAAAACCGTGTAGGCTACTACGGCGCCGCGGTAAGCCATGATTTAAAGAACTGGGAATGGAGCAACACCCGTATAGACGGTGCGGCATTTACCTACACCTTTAAAGAAAACGAAGATAAGGTGTATTTTGCGCACGATATGCTTTACACCCCTCAAATGTTCTTTGATTTTGCGGCGGAAAACGGAATTGAGGTTAAACCCCTGTGTAAAAGCCGAAAGGGTCGGGATATACCCTGCTTCGAGTTTGGCTCGGGTGAACAGCATATCGTTCTTACCTCGCGCCACCACGCCTGCGAGGCTACGGGCAGCTATGTGCTTGAAGGCTTGCTTTGTGAATTGCATAATAATCCTATCGAAAATACAACCGTGTTCTGTGTTCCGATGATTGACTATGACGGTGTCTGCGACGGCGATCAGGGTAAATCACGCAAGCCGCATGACCATAACAGGGATTACGATCCCAATACCCCGTCAATTTACGAAACCACCGCGGCTGTAAGACGGTACATTGACGAAAATAATGTAACAATGGGCTTCGATTTTCATTCACCGTGGCATTTGGGCGGAGTAAACGACAAGGCGTTTATTGTCCGTAAATTACCCGAAAAAAATCCGGAGTACATTAAATTCGGCAAATTGCTTACCGAAAGCATTAACGGTAAATCGCTTAAATACGATACAAAGGACGACTTTTTACCGAATGTCGAATGGAACCGCCCCGACGGTCCTACCTTTGCAAACTATATTTTAAGGAAAACCGACGCAGATGTTGCCTTCACGCTTGAAACCTGTTATTTCGGCGAAAGGGACAATATCTTTTCGCAGGAAAAGGCTAAAGAGTTGGGCAGATGCTTCGCCTTAGCTTTAAGGAGGTATATCAATGAATAATTACATTACAGAAGCCGAAAAACAAACTAAAATCGGCGGAAAATATGATGTTATCGTAGCAGGCTCCGGTCCGTCCGGCTTTGCGGCTGCTGTTGCGGCGGCAAGAAACGGCGCGAAAACGCTTATAATTGAAGCACAATCAAGCATAGGCGGCGTATCTACAAGCGGACTTATGAGCCATTTTACGGGCAGAGTTGAAAGCAAGCTTTACAGCGAAATTCTTGACCGCGCGCACGCAAAAAATTATTTTGATTGTGCGGATAAGACTAAGATTGACCCCGAGCTTTTAAAAATCACTTACCTTGAAATGCTTCGTGAGGCAGGAGTTGAAATTCTGTTTTATACGCTTGTGTGCGGAGTTATCAAGGACGGAAATAAAGTCAAGGGCGTAATTACCGAAAGCAAGAGCGGAAGAACAGCTTTCTTAGCAAGCGCTGTTATTGACGGTACGGGAGACGGCGATGTTGCCTGCCTTGCCGGTGCGGAATACTTTTTAGGCAGAGAAAGCGACGCTAAAATGCAGCCGGCAACGCTTATGTTCAAGGTCGGCGGCGTTGATATGACAAGAGCTCCCCTGCCGCCCTCGTTTGAAACAAAGGTTGAAACCGCAAAGGGTGAGCTTCAGGCGCTCGCCAAAAAGATACTGCCGTTCCCTGCAGGTCATGTGCTGTTATATTCCTCGCCGATACCTGGAATTGTAACCTGCAATATGACAAACTGCATTGATGTGGACGGAACAAAGGCGGAGGATCTTACCCGTGCCGAGGTTGTGTGCCGTATGCAGATGGAGCCTATTGTCAAATTCTTGAGAGAATATGTAGGCGGCTTCGAAAACTGCTATATAGTAAGTGCGGCTTCACTTATAGGCGTGCGTGAAACAAGGCATTTTAAGGGCATAAAGCAGCTTAATGAAACGGATATTATTGAAGCCCGTCAGTTCGACGATTGGGTCGTGCGGGACGCTTGGTTTAATTTCGATGTTCACAATATGTCGGGCGCCAGCCTTGACGCAACCGGCGTACAAAAGGAATTCAAACAGAATAAGGGCTACACCGTACCCTACGGCTGTATGGTTCCCGAAAAAATCGACGGTCTTTTGTTAACCGGAAGAAATATCTCCGGCACGCATATGGCGCACTCAAGCTTCAGAGCGATGCCTGTTTGCGTAGGCATAGGCGAGGCTTGCGGAACAGCCGCCGCGCTTGCGGTTAAAAACGGAACGGAGCTTCGCAACATAAATCCTCACGACATACAGAAATTACTTTAAAAAAACGCCCGAGAGCAATAAAAACTCTCGGGCATTTTTCTAATTATTCTGTTTGAAAAGCTTTTTGTAATCGGTCGGGTCATAGGTTTGCAGGAAAGTTTCCCACTGTTCATCCGTAATACCATCCGCCTCATTCCCGACGGTAACATTATAAAGCTTGTAAAGATTTTCGGTCACCTTTTTATATTGCTTTTCGGTCTTTACCCTTGCCCGTACCGCAATTACCGTCAGTATGACATTGAGTATCACAAGTAGTACAAGCGGCGCTAAGTGGCGCCAGTAAAAGGAGTATTTAAACCCGAAAAGACCGAGAGTATCCTTCATTGCGTTGCCGAAAAGCGGAATAAGCAAAATTTCGGGCAAAACGCTTATAATTCCCGCGGTAAGCTTAAATTTAAAAAAGCTCAAAACATAACCCGCAAGCATTACCCCCGTGCATACGCAAACCGAAATAAGCAAATTTTTTACGGATTTAAAATTATCTGTTCCGTACCGTACCAAAAACATACCCGCAATGAATAACAGGTTAATGATAACGGTATAGAAAAATATAACGCTGTAAATTACTCTGAGCGTTTTATAAAGCCTGCCGTCTGTCTTTGCGTAATTAATACCGTTTTTCTGTTCGACCGCCCTTACTCTTGTAAGAACGCTTTCATACATCTTCATAGACTTGCTCCTTAAAATATGTATGTTTATTATAACGCTTATTCTGCGACTTGACAAGTGCTTTTTTAAGGTATTATAATACACTGCGGTGATGATTTATGGCAAAGCTTAATATTGTAATGGTTGAACCCGAAATACCGCAGAATACGGGCAATGTGGCAAGAACCTGCGCGGCAACGGGTGCGAGACTTCATCTGGTGGGGCCAATGGGCTTTAAAATTGACGACAAAAAGCTTAAACGGGCAGGTCTTGACTATTGGCAGTATCTCGATATTACCTATTACGACAGTCTTGAAGACTTTTTCAGCAAAAATACAGGCAGCTTTTTTTATTTTACCACAAAAGGCAGACAAACACATTCCGAGGTTTCTTACCCTGATAACTGTTACCTTCTTTTCGGCAAGGAAACAAGGGGCTTGCCCGAAGAGCTGTTAATAAAAAATCCCGAGCGCTGTGTCCGTATACCGATGCTCGGCGAAATCAGAAGTCTTAATCTTTCAAATTCGGTAGCCATTGCGATTTACGAGGCTCTGCGGCAGTGGGATTATCCCGCTTTGGAGAATTTCGGACAGCTTCACAACTATAAATGGGAGGATATAGACTGAAAATCCCCTCTTTTTAAAAATAGATATTGAAAATTCAGAAAAATGTGGTAAAATAGATTTGTAAAATTTTTAACAATGTTGAAAGGATGTTATCAATGAACGCTCTTAACAAAAAAACCGTTGACGATATTAATGTCAAGGGTCAAAAGGTTCTCGTTCGCTGCGACTTCAATGTACCGCTTAAAAACGGTGTCATTACAGATGAAAACCGTATTGTTGCGGCACTTCCGACAATCAAAAAGCTGATTGCTGACGGAGGCAGAGTTATCCTCTGCTCACACTTAGGCAAGCCGAAGGGCGAACCCAAGCCCGAGCTTTCTTTAGCTCCCGTTGCGAAGCGCCTTTCCGAGCTTCTCGGTAAAGAGGTTGTTTTTGCCGCTGACGATAATGTTGTAGGCGAAAACGCAAAGGCTGCCGTTAACGCTATGAAGGACGGAGATGTTGTTCTTCTCCAGAACACCCGTTATCGTGCCGAAGAGACTAAGAACGGCGAGGAATTTTCAAAGGAATTAGGTTCGCTTGCGGACATTTTTGTTAATGACGCGTTCGGTACGGCTCACAGAGCGCACTGCTCTACCGTTGGCGTTGTTTCCTATGTTAAAGAGGCTGTTGCCGGTTATCTTATCGGTAAAGAGCTTAAATATCTCGGAAACGCGGTTGAAAATCCGGTTCGTCCTTTCGTTACAATTTTGGGCGGCGCTAAGGTTGCGGATAAGCTTTCCGTAATTGAAAATCTGCTTAACAAAGCCGATACCCTTATTATCGGCGGCGGTATGGCTTACACATTTTTAGCCGCTAAGGGCTACGGCGTAGGTAAATCTCTTCTTGATACCGAGAAGATTGATTACTGCCGCGATATGCTTAAAAAAGCCGAGGAAAAGGGCGTTAAAATTCTTCTCCCCGTTGACTGCAATATAGCCGACCACTTCCCCGATCCTATTGACGCTCCGATTGAGGTTAAGACCGTTGACGCCGATAAAATACCGGCTGATTATGAGGGTCTTGATATAGGACCCAAGACCTCAGAGCTTTTCGCTAACGAGGTTAAAAACGCAAAGACAGTTGTTTGGAACGGACCTATGGGCGTGTTTGAGAACCCGACCCTTGCGGAGGGCACCATTGCCGTTGCAAAGAGCCTTGCCGAGACCGACGCTGTAACCATTATCGGCGGCGGCGACTCCGCAGCGGCTGTCAACACACTGGGCTTCGGCGATAAGATGACCCACATTTCAACAGGCGGCGGCGCTTCGCTTGAATTCCTTGAGGGCAAGGAATTACCCGGTATTGCCGCACTCAACGATAAATAATTGAACTTCAAGCTGCCGTGCAAATAACCGTATTCGGGCTATAAGCGCGGTGGCTTTGGCACTTTTATAACGCATAGGTGATTACTATGAAAACATCGACGGAAATCGGTTCGGCATCAAAGCTTATCGGTGAAGAAAGAGCTGTTGAAGAAATTGCGAAGGCGGGCTTTGACGCTTGGGACTTTTCAATGTTTGATATGTGCCGATATAACTGGAGTACCCGCAGAGCTGTTATGACCGACCACCCGCTGTCAGGAAATAATTATGTTGCCTTTGCTCGCAGGTTAAGACAGATAGGCATTGATAACGGAATTACCTGCAATCAATCCCACGCGCCGTTTCCGGTCTCCTGCCCCGATATACGCTCGCTTTTGAAAAGGTCGGTAGAGTGTACGGCGGAAGCAGGCGGAAAAATATGTGTCATTCACCCCGATAACGATAAATCGCCCGAGGAAAATGCGGAGATATATGCTGAAATTCTTCCGTTTGCCAAGAGCTGCGGAGTGAAGATAGCAACGGAAAATATGTGGAACTGGAACGGCGAAAAGGATGAAGCTTGCTTTGCCGCCTGTGCCAATTCCGAAAGCTTTAATGCGCATCTTAACGCTGTAAACGATGACTATTTTGTTGCCTGCCTTGATATAGGCCATGCGGAAATGCGCGGAGCAGGTTTGGGCGCTGTCGATATGATATACGCGCTTGGAAAACGCTTGCAGGCATTGCATATTCACGATAACGACAGATGGCACGACTCGCACCAGATTCCGTTTTCTATGGATATAGATTTTAAAGCGGTTGTAAAAGCGCTCAAATGTATAGACTACAAGGGATATTTCACACTTGAAGCAAACAGTTATCTTAATAAATTCAATTCCGACAATGTGTCCGACGGTCTTAAGGATTTGTCCGCGGCCGTAAGGAAGCTTGCCGATATGTTTGAAAAGTAATTTTAAAAAGGGAGATAAAAAATATGAATAAAGCAAAAAGAGCCGCGATAATTGCCGGCAACTGGAAAATGAACAAAACCCCGTCCGAAACAACCGCGCTTATCAATGAAATGAAGCCGCTTGTAGCCGGTGCCGACTGCAAGGTAGTTCTTTGCGTACCCTTCGTTGATATTGCCGCCGCGGTAGAAGCCGCAAAGGGCTCCAATATCGAAATCGGTGCCGAGAATGTTCATTTTAAAGAGAGCGGTGCCTACACAGGCGAAATTTCCGCAAAAATGCTTGTTGAAAGCGGCGTAAAATATGTTGTTGTAGGTCACAGCGAGAGAAGACAGTATTTCGGCGAGACCGACCAGACCGTTAACCTCCGTACTTTGGCGGCGGTAAACGCAGGTCTTACCGCTATCGTATGCGTTGGCGAAACGCTTGAACAGCGTGAGCTCGGCTATACCGAAACTCTCCTTAAATATCAGACAAAAATGGCTCTCACAAATATAACAAAGGAACAGCTTAAGAACATTGTTATAGCTTACGAGCCGGTTTGGGCAATCGGAACAGGCGTTACCGCAACCGCCGAGCAGGCTGACGAAGGCAACGGCTATGTCCGTGCCGCTATTGCCGAAGCTTACGGCGAGGACGCCGCAGAATCCGTAACAATTCAGTACGGCGGGTCTATGAACGCTAAAAACTGCGACGAGCTTGTTTCTAAAGTAAATGTTGACGGCGGTCTTATCGGCGGCGCTTCACTTAAGGCAGAGGACTTCTCTGTAATTGTTAAAGCCGCAAGCAAATAATTTCCAACAGGAGTAATACCAATGAAAAAACCCATAGTTTTAACTATAATGGACGGCTTTGGCATTAACCCCGAAACAAAGGGCAATGCAATTAAAGCCGCAAATACCCCGAGACTTGATAAAATCTTTTCGGAGTGCCCCACTACCAAAATCGGCGCTTCGGGAATGGATGTCGGTCTTCCGGACGGTCAGATGGGAAACAGTGAGGTCGGCCACACCAATATCGGTGCCGGCAGAATTGTTTATCAGGAGCTTACCCGTATAACCAAATCCATTAAGGACGAAGACTTTTTCACAAACAAGGCGTTTTTGGGTGCTGTGGAAAATTGTAAGAAAAACGACAGCACTCTCCACCTTATGGGACTTTTATCGGACGGCGGAGTTCACAGCCATATCGAGCATCTTTACGGTCTTTTGGAGCTTGCGAAGAAAAACGGTCTTACAAAGGTTTATGTTCACGCATTGCTTGACGGCCGTGATGTTCCCCCCGCAAGCGCCGCGGATTATATTGATACCTTAAACGCAAAATTAAAAGAAATAGGCGTAGGCAAGCTTGCAACGGTTATGGGCAGATTTTACGGAATGGACAGAGATAACCGTTGGGAGCGCGTGGGCAAAGCTTATGCGGCTCTTGTTTACGGCGAAGGCATTGTGACTGATGACGCCGCGGCGGCTGTTCGCAAATCCTATACCGAGATTGATGAAGAGGGCAAGCACATTACCGACGAATTTGTGCTTCCCACGGTAGTTTCGGGAACCGAAAGAATTAAATCCGGCGACAGCGTTATATTCTTCAACTTCCGTCCCGACAGGGCGAGAGAAATTACCCGTACCTTTGTTGACGACGAGTTTAACGGCTTTGAGCGCAAGGGCGGCAGACAAAAGGTGTTCTATGTTTGTATGACCCAGTATGACGCTTCAATGCCGAATGTTGAGGTTGCCTTTAAGCCCGAAGAGCTTACAAACACCTTGGGTGAATTTTTGGCGAAAAACGGTATGACGCAGCTTCGTATTGCCGAAACCGAGAAATACGCCCATGTAACATTCTTCTTTAACGGCGGCAGAGAGGTCAAGTTTGACGGCGAGGACAGAATACTTGTCTCCTCTCCCAAGGTTGCAACCTATGATTTACAGCCTGAAATGAGCGCAAATGAGGTTTGCGACAAGGTTTGCGAGGCTATTGAATCCGGCAAATACAATGTGGTAATTCTTAACTTTGCAAACTGCGATATGGTAGGCCATACAGGCGTATTCGACGCGGCTGTTAAAGCGGTTGAAACGGTTGATACCTGCGTCGGCAGAGTTGAGGACAGCACCCTTAAAATGGGCGGCGTTATGCTTCTTACAGCCGACCACGGAAATGCCGACAAGATGATTGCGGAAGACGGAACACCCTTTACCGCGCATACAACCAACCTTGTCCCCTTCTCCGTTATCGGTAAGGACTGCGAGCTTCGTGACGGCGGCAGACTTTGCGATATTTCGCCGACTATCATTAAGCTTTTGGGTCTTACTCAGCCCGATGAAATGACAGGTGTTTCAATAATTAAATAATATCGTATCACCTACCCGAACAGGCATTAGCTGCTTGTTCGGGTGTTTTTTATTTTGTGGATTTTCCGATTTGGCATTTGCCTATTCGGAAATTTTTTTCTGACAGTAATAGCTTTATGTTATAATAAATAGGCAAAATATTGCAAAAATTGCACAGCACAGTTTGAGGAGAGTGGTATGTTATGGCACTTATTAAATGCCCGGAATGTAACAGCGATATAAGCGATCAGGCGGAAAAATGCCCAAAATGCGGTTATGAGCTGAAAACGCCGAATGAACCTGAGAAAAAGGGAAAAAAGTTCAGGGGTAAGGTCGATTACAAATACATAATTTTAGGCCTGCTTATTGTAGTTGTCGGCATTTATATGCTGAATAACAGGCAAAAAAGCAGCGATACCGGCAGCGGTACGCAAAGCCCGACCGAAAGCACTACTCCTACCCCGTCGTCTCAGCAACAGCCCTCTTCGGGTACCGCACCGAGCACCGCGCCCGGAACAAATCAGGGTTATGTAATTTACAACGATACCAATTTGGGCGTTCAGTATGAAATACCTAATAACTTTAGCACATATACGGAAAACGGCTGTACCTATGTGGGAGCCAGCATTGATAATGACGGTGCACTTATTCCCTACATCGTACTTGGCTGGGACAGCAATTATAACAATCCTGTTCAGTTCTTGAACGCGTTTACGGATGAGCTTCGCAAAAACTATAACGATGTTACGATAACGATTGATCTCCTGTCCGGAGTTCTCGGAAATTATACGGTATACGGTATTCAGTACACCTATACCTCAAGCGGTCATGTGGTCGTTGATAACAGATACGCCACAGTTATTAATAATAAAGTGTTTATGATTGGCAGTAAGGAAGAAAATGTAAATCAACAATATATAAACGATATAATAAGAGTGATGTTCAACACCTTAAAAGGAGGAAATTAGTGTGGCGCTTATAAAATGCAAGGAATGCGGCGAGGAGATTTCCTCAAACGCAAAGGTATGCCCCCATTGCGGATATAAGAATGAGATTTCGGTGTGTCCCGAATGCGGCAAAGAGGTGAATGAGAGCGACGCTAATTGCCCTGCCTGCGGCTATCCGCTCCATAAAAAAACAGCAAACAATATTATAACTGAAAACCTTGATAAAATTACGGGCGTCAAATCAGAAAGCTATGTCACCTTTAAGGATCTGTTCAAGGGCGCATTTAAAAAGCACACCTCAGATGATCTTGATGATATATTTGTGTGCGGCACAAAAGCTACAACGCCCGATGTTAAAGACATTAATCCGCAAAACGCAGGCGCATGGGTATATCTTAAAATTTTTATATTCTTTTTGATTGCTTATATTCCTGTTCGAATAGGATATATAACCTACGGAAATTTAAACTTTTTGCCTGCCTTGATAATGCTCGGCGCATTTGCAATGCCGGTTACGGTGCTTATTTTCTTTTTTGAAATAAATATATTTAAAAATATACCGTTTTACAGGGTGGTCGAATACTTTATTCTGGGCGGTTCATTATCGCTGATTACGGCAATCTTGTTTTTCGAGCTTGACCTTAATACCGATATATCAACATATACGGGTGCGCTTATGGTGGGACTTATCGAAGAAGCGGCTAAGGCGACAATAGTTGCATTATTCCTGTTCAGGGATAAAAAATGCAAGTATATATTAAACGGTCTGCTTATAGGCGCGGCGGTAGGCGCCGGCTTTGCCGCATTTGAGACTGCCGGTTACATTTTAAGATACGGTATGAATTACGGTGTTGCCACAATGCTCGGAACCATTAAGTTACGCGGATTTTTAGCGCCCGGCGGCCATGTTGCATGGGCGGCAATCGAGGGCGCGGCGCTTATGCTTGTTAAGGGCTTTGATAAGCTTGAGAAAAAGCATCTTAACGATAAAAGATTTTTGCTTATCTGCCTTATCCCGATAGTTCTGCACGGAATTTGGGATATGCCTATCAACCTGCCGTTTTACGGTGTGCCGATTATTATGACGGTCCTTGCGTGGATAGTAATAATCTACTTTATAAATTTGGGACTGAAACAGGTCGACGAGGCTAAAAAGCTCGAAGCCACAGAAAACAACGAATAAAAAAACAGGTCTTCCGCTTGTACGGAAGACCTGTTTTTTTATAAATATTTTCTTCTTGAGTCGCAAACGCAGGTTATAAATCTGTTGTCAAGCGAGCTTAGCTTATATCCGTTTCGGTATATCAGAACATCCTTATATACCCTGCTGTTATCAACGCAGTCACGCTGAACAAGATTATATCTTTTGTAGAGGTCTTCGGGTACCGGCGATACCCACATAAATGTGGACGGTACCGTTTCAAGCAGTCTGAACTGGCTTCCTCTTTCAAAAATATATATATGCTTATCAACGTGCTTTGAAAGCTCTTCCTTTTTTACATCGGGAAGCGGCAGCGACGGCACATACGGGTCGGCGTGCGTAATTTCAATATAAGGCTCAAGATCCTTGCAGGAAATTGTTTCTTTTTTTGCCAACGGGTGGTTTTCGGAAATCAAAAGCTTATATTTAAAATCGGTTATCAGCTCCGCGATTAAATGCTTTTCCTCAAACATCGATTTAAAATACTTAAGATATGTCTCCTTAAAACGGACGATGCCCAAATCACATTCACCGTTTGTTATATTGTTAATTGTGCGCCAAGAATTGGTTTCCTTATAAAAAATGTCTGCCGCCATATCGGTTTTTATGTCCTTGGCAAATTCGGCAAACGCATACGAAATATAGCTTGCCCTCGGAACGCATACGGAAAAATGCTGCTTCGGGGACATCTTTTTCTGATATATCGCTTCAACCTCGTCAACCTGATTTATAATACGCCTTGCGTACTGTAAAAATTCTTCCCCCTCGGGCGTAACTGTTATGCCCTTTGAGGTTCGGTTGAATATGGTAACATGCAAATTTTCCTCAAGCTCTTTAATGGCTCTTGATAAATTGGGCTGACCCATATACAGATTTTCCGCGGCGCGGCTGATGGACTTGGTATTTGCAATTTCAACAGCATATTTTAAATGCAATAAATTCATACTCATTCCCCGATAACATTTCACATTCTCTAACTCAATTCTATATTATTATGTTAATTTTGTCAATCACTAAATAATTTTTGCCAAATAAGACAATAATATTGTAGATAACAATATTGCAGAATTGGAGATTAAAATGATTATTACTATTACAAGAACTGTAATTTTGTATGTGCTTGTCACTCTCGGAATACGGCTGATGGGAAAAAGACAGATAGGCGAAATGCAGCCTAACGAGCTTGTTGTAACGCTCTTGATTTCCGAAATTGCCGCCATACCCTTACAGGATACATCACAGCCCATACTTAACGGCGCGGTGGCTATTTTTATGCTTGTGATACTTGAAATTATTATTTCCGTAATTACAATGAAAAGTCAGTTTGTAAGAAAAATTATGAACGGAAAATCTGCGGTTATTATCAAAAACGGCGTAATCGACCAGCATATGATGCGTCAGGTCCGTATGACCGTGCTTGACCTTGTGGAGCTGCTGCGCGGTCAGGAGGTATTTGACATTTCAACCGTTGCGTTTGCTGTGCTTGAGGTAAACGGTAATTTAAGCGTGCTTTTAAAATCATCCGAGCAGCCCGTAACCGCCGGTGATATAGATGTTAAAAAGGAAGACGCGGTTCTCCCCTTACCTGTTATAAGCGACGGAAAAATTGTTAAGGAATCCCTTGACGCACTTGAGACCGATGAAAACGAGGTAGAAAAAATCACACGGGCTAACGGAACCGAAGTTGAAAATGTTTTTCTTATGACTATGGACAGATTTAAAAATATTAATCTTATTAAAGCGAGGAGCGAGCAATGAAACGCCTCATAAGTGCAGGTATACTTTTTGTAATTGTTATTGCGTCATATTTGTTAAGTCTTTGGTATATAAACGACGCCGAGAAAGAAACCAAAAACCTTGTCTCACAGTGCGAGCAGGCATACTCGGAGGGCGGAGACGCATACGACAAGGCGCTTGAGCTTAAAAGGCTGTGGGATAAAAAGGAAAGCGGACTTTCGTTTTTTGTAACGCACGACCGAATTGACGAAATAGAGCTTGCGATAAGCGAGCTTTGCGTTTACAGCAAGGCTGAGGAAGAAAACGACTTTAAGGAACGCATAGAAAATATTAAAATGCTTCTCCACCAAATAGATGAAGATACAAAAATAACCGTTCACAGCATATTCTAATGCATAAAAATGCAAATTTTAAACTATAATGCATATAATATGCATATTTAACAATATAGAAGTTCATATATGCAGGTTTATGCACGAAAGCGCAGAATATTAAATATTTATGCAATTTAGTGTTGACTTGAGGGTCAAGAAGTGCTATACTCACATTAGTTCAAAAATCAAAACAATTTTTTAAAGGGGATTTTTAAAATGAAACTCACATCAAAGATCATCAGCGGTATCGCTGCTTTGTCCATCGCGGTTCTCTGCTGCGGTTGCGGCGGCGACGGTAAAACAACATCGGATGTTGCTTCAAACAGCGGTAAGCTTACCGCCAAGGAAGGCACGCTTATTATGGCGACAAATGCCGAGTTCCCTCCTTATGAATACAAGGACGGAGACAAGATTGTCGGTATAGACGCAGAGGTTGCGCAGGTTATAGCAGACAAGTTAGGCTTAAAGCTTGAAATTGCCGATGTTGAATTTGATTCCGTTATCCCGGGCGTTCAGTCAGGCAAATATGATATGGGTATGGCAGGTATGACCGTAACCGACGAGAGAAAGCAGAAAGTCAACTTCTCCGATTCATATGCAAAGGGCGTTCAGGTAGTTATCGTTAAGGAAGGCAGCGACATAAAGTCTATTGATGACCTTGAGGGTAAAAAGATAGGCGCTCAGCAAGGCACAACAGGCTATATCTACGCTTCCGATACACCTGAAAACGGCGGCTACGGTGAAGAAAATGTTACAGGCTATGCAAGCGGCGCACTTGCTGTTGAAGCATTAAAGGGCGGCAAGATTGATTGCGTTATCATTGATAACGAGCCTGCTAAGGCATATGTGGCAGCTAACGAGGGACTTAAGATCCTTGACACCGAATTTGCAAACGAAGATTACGCTATCTGCTTCTCAAAGAAGAACGCCGACCTTCAGAAAAAGGTAAACGACGCGCTTAATGAGCTTAAAGCTGACGGTACTCTTCAGCAGATTGTTGACAAATATATAAAAGCCAACTGATTTAACACAACTGTAAGGGCGGTTTTGTGACCGCCCTGTTTTTTGATATACGGAAAGGAGATGCTTTTTTGCCGATTTCAGTTAATATTTTCGGCTCGTTAGCCGATGAGTTTAAATTTGTTTTTATCGACGGCGACCGCTACAAGCAGATGATAACCGGCTTCAAAAATACCCTTAAAATCACCTTCGGGGCGCTGATTATCGGTATTGCAATCGGTATCATTGTCGCGGCAGTACGCTCTACATATGATAAAAACGCCGACAAAATGAAGAAAAAGGGCGGAATAGGATACATTCTGCTAAGCATATTAAACGGTATTTGCAAGCTGTATCTTACGGTTATAAGAGGAACGCCTGTTGTCGTTCAGTTAATGATTTCTTACTTCTTGATTTTTGTCGGAATAAGAGACGGCGTTCCCGTCGGTATATTTGCTTTCGGTATTAATTCGGGCGCATATGTAGCCGAAATATTCCGCGGCGGAATTATGTCAATAGATAACGGACAGTTTGAAGCCGGCAGAAGTCTCGGTCTTAACTATCTTCAAACTATGACGCATATTATTGTACCGCAAATGTTTAAGGCGGTACTCCCTACGCTTTGCAATGAATTTATTGCTCTGTTAAAGGAGACCTCGGTTGCGGGCTATGTAGGCGTTGTTGATTTGACTAAGGCAGGAAACTCCATTGCCGGCCGCACATATTCGTACTTTATGCCGCTTATTTCCGTTGCCCTTATTTACCTTTTAATAGTTATGGTACTTACATGGCTTGTCGGAAAGCTTGAAAGGAGGCTCAGAAACAGTGAACATTAACGAAGTTCTTATCAAAGCTGAAAATCTGCAAAAGTCTTTCGGAAACCGTGAGGTTTTAAAGGGAATAAACATTGATATACATAAGGGCGAGGTTGTGGTTATAATCGGTCCCTCGGGTTCGGGTAAATCCACATTCTTAAGAACACTGAATTTGCTTGAAGAGCCTACCGGCGGCAGAATACTTTTTGAGGGCGTTGATATTACCGACCCTAAAATCAATATCAACAAGCACCGCCAAAAGATGGGTATGGTCTTTCAGCAGTTTAATCTGTTTCCTAATATGACCGTACTTAAAAATATGACATTAGCGCCTGTAAAGCTTAAAAAAGCCACAAAAACAGAAGCCGAAGAGCGTGCGAAAAAGCTCCTTGAGCGAATAGGTCTTGCGGACAGAGCAAACGCCTACCCCTCACAGCTTTCGGGCGGTCAGAAGCAGCGTGTGGCTATCGTCCGTGCGCTTTGTATGCAGCCCGATGTTATGCTGTTCGACGAGCCTACAAGTGCGCTTGACCCCGAAATGGTCGGCGAGGTGCTTGATGTTATGAAAAATCTTGCTAACGACGGTATGACAATGGCGGTTGTGACGCACGAAATGGGCTTTGCCCGTGAGGTTGCGGACAGAGTGCTGTTCATTGATGAGGGCATAATTATGGAGGAAGGCACTCCCGAAGAGGTCTTCGGCAATCCGAAAAGTCCCCGTCTTAAGGATTTCTTAAGCAAAGTAATATAAAGCTAAAAAAATTCCTCCCGATAAGGAGGAATTTTTTTTATAGCTTAAGCATTTTTTTGACACGCTTATGCAGCGTTCCTATATAAAACATCGCCATTCGCGATACAGCAATATCGTATAAAACAAACACTGCGTTACCGAGTAATAAAAATATTACGGCGCCGTATTTACCGAGCTGCTTGAAATCCTCAAGAGAAATTCCGAATAAGCCGGCAAAAATAAAGTAGACTAAAATTACCGCCACATTAAATACCAAAAGCTTTAAAAACCATTCAAAAAACGGCTTTTTAAGCTTTTCTATAATTGCTTTAAGTATCGGGTAATATCCGAAAAGACAAATGTACATAAGCTTACTTTCAGGCTCGGCAAAAAGGAAAATAAGAAGTGACGCCGCAATGTAAGCCGCAAATGCCCACCGGAAGTCCAATTCTATAACCAGTACCATTACAAGAAGTCCCGTTACGGCAGGTACGGCGTAGGTAAAATACGGAAAATATGAAAGCAGCATAAATATTACAGACAACGCCGCAATTATGCTGCAAAATGTTAGCTTAATACTGTTTTTCATATCAGCAACACGGTATTAGGTCGCCGCCCATACATTCACAGCAGCAGTCGGCGCAAATAAGTCCCTGACAAACATCGCAGGCACTGCACTCGGAGCCGGTACCGCCGTAGGTTCTGTAAGGGTTGTACTGTCTTCCCTGCTGGCGCGCCGCATTCTGTACAGCGTTACGGTATTCGGCATTGTTCGGGTCCATTCTCGAAGCGGTGGAAAAGCTTGTAAACGCCTGATCGAACCAACCTCTGCGGTATAATACCGTTCCGTTAAGGAAATACCATTCGGCATCTCTTGACTGCGGAGGAACGCCGTCAAGCACCTCCTGCGCCTGTTCAAGTCTTCCTTGATTAATAAGGTTACGAACATCGGGAAAGGACGAGGCTCCGCCTGTATTGCCGGTATAAGCGCCGCCCGAGGTCTTACCTGCTCTGCGTTCAGCCATAATGTTGTCGTAAGCTTCGTTAATTACTTTCATTTTTTCGC
>ERZ808266.133-NODE-133-length-29839-cov-4.990498_pt1 | contig 29839 bp, 21 predicted proteins | sample MGYA00521278_ERZ808266 | MGnify/ENA primary metagenome ERZ808266 (study PRJEB31516, sample SAMN03275591) | gut metagenome | biome: mammalia-associated habitat; material: feces | host: Papio cynocephalus | place: Kenya | collected 2012-08-02 ... | reverse complement strand
ATCGCCACGAAGTCTTATTTCATGCTGTTTTCGTAAGACTCGATCATCTTTTTAACCATCTGTCCGCCGATAGAACCTGCCTGCTTAGAGGTAAGATCACCGTTGTAACCCTGCTTTAAGTTAACGCCAACCTCCCTTGATGTTCCCCGGTGCTCTTAAAACAGCTTTTAATTATTGATTTTCCCTTATTTCGCTCATTTCGCCTACAAATTTATAGAATATCCGAACCGACTGTTCAAAAGCCGAATTTTCGTGTGTGGCTCTCTTCTTTCCCTCGGGAAGAATTTTCGGTCCGATCTCAATCCTGTCTATAAAGGTGAGCAGCGTATTGCGGTCTAATTCCTCAATATGGCTGTACCGCTTTATAAGCTCAAAAAACATTTTGTAATTATCGCTTTTGCTCGTTTGAACGGTTGCCTCGCTAAGCTCTGTCAGTTCGGCTTTTATAGTCTGCGTTTCCTTTTGCAAATCGTCAACCATTTGGCTTAATCGCTCATCGTTGAGCCTGCCCTCGGCATTATCCGCATATAGCTTCGGAATTATTTTATCAATAACGGCAAGCCTGCCGTTTAGCTTTTCACGGCGCAATTTGCGGACAGAGACCGCTTTTTGGGAGCCTTCCTCTTTCATTACACGCTTGACAATATCGTCAATTTGTTCATCGGTCAAAGAAATAAGCGAATTCAAATCATCCGTTACAAGGCTCACAAGATCGGCGTACCGAATTCGTGTGCCTTCGCAGGGGTTGCTTATATCTTTGCGTTTATTTATGCAGGAAAGATACCAATATTTGTTCCTTTCACCCTTGTAAACCGTACCGCAGGAGCAGAGGGCGTGTCCGCATAAAGCACAATAGGCAACGCCTGAGAAAATACTCTTTCGCACATGGTCGTATTTTTGAAAATTGCGTGTGCCCTTTCCCAAATTATCGTGCGCTCTTTGAAAGATTTCATTACTTACCAACGCTTCGTGAGTGTTTTCGGTTACAGACCATCCGGATTTCGGGACCTGTACCTTCTTTTTGGATTTGACGCTGATCTTCCGTGTTTTTCCGAGAAGCGTGTGTCCTAAATACACCTCGTTTTTAAGAATACGCTTAACAGTGGTATAATTCCAAAGATCCGACGCCCTTGCCGCACCCTCTTCGCTGAATTCGTCTCGGTAAAGCACCCTGTACTTAAGCGGCGGAATAATCCCATCGCTGTTTAAATCCTGCGCTATTTTCCGCGAAGAATCTCCGTTTGCGGCAGCTTCAAATATCCTCTGCACAACCGGCGCCGTAATTTCGTCGGGTATCAGCTGGTTTTTATTTCTCGGAGCCTTTTTATACCCATACGGCGGACAGGCACAGTAAAGCCCGTCATTCCGTTTTGTTTTCAGCACATCCTTAACCTTTCTGGAGCCGTCCCGCAAGTATACCTCGTTCATCGCAAATTGAAACGGAGCCATAACATTTTCGCTCTCACTGTCAAAATTATCGGCAATGGCAATATACCTTATGTTATGCTCCGGAAAAAATTGCTCGGCATAATAGCTTGATTCACGCATATCACGGCCGAGACGGGATAAATCCTTCGTGATTACCGTGTTCGCCAAGCCCTGCTCAAGCTCTTTCATCATTTGCTGAAAACCGGGGCGGTCAAAGTTTCCGCCCGAATAGCCGTCATCAACAAATTCACGAACAAGCTTTATACTGTTTTGCTCGCAATATTTGGTGACAATCATTCGTTGGTTGGTAATACTTGAAGACTCGCTCTTCTGCGCTTCTTCTCTTGACAGTCTGAAATATGCAAAAGCAATTTTATTTTGTTCGATTCTCATAATACCTCCTTAGACCGAATCGAACCGCTGTCACTATTATATATCATATTGCCTGTATTCGTCAACGGCGGCAATTTGTTTTTTTCTTCCAATATTCTCTGTTCTATAAGAGATGCCGTTGTATTACCGCTCGCAAAAACTCTGCTTATAATGTATCTCGTATTCTCAATGTCTTTATAATTTTCCATTAAAATTCCTCCTTTTAATATTTTTGTCTGTAGGCCTGAATTTAAACATTTAATAGACTACAGAAATTATATTTTTCTTTTTCAAGGTGTCAAATTTTTAAGAGGGTATTTTAAAAACGAAATACAAATATCCTATATATAGTAAAAGGAAGCCCCGTAACGGGACTTCCTTTGAAGTTTCTTATCAAGCTATACCAAGCTGAAGCTTGATATTTTTCTCGATTTCATTCATGGTTTCCTGATTAACGGAATCCACCCTGCCGCCGATCAACGACTCCTTTGAAATGCACCGCAGTTGCTCTGTTAAAGCAACGGAATCCTTCTTAAGTTTACCGTTTAATGTATCGGCAGGTTTGATTAAGACATGTGTGGGTATGCTTTTTTCCTTTCGGTGCTTTGAGCTTAGCGGAATTACCGAAATTATCGGCGAGTATTCGCAGGCCTTATCATTGCCTAACAGCAGCAAGGGTCTCCGCCCCTGCTGCAAATTTCTGTCTTCGCTTGTTGTGTAAAGCGTTCCCCATACAATATCTCCCTTTTTAAGCATTTAAATCTACTCCTTTGTTTTAAAATTATATATATAAAATAGCGCAGTAATCCCACCCGAAAATGAAAAAACTGCGCTATGTATTAAAAAATTAACTCACTTTAAAATCTTACTGCTATTATTATACTTACTCTGAATTTATCGTCAATAGCATATATAGGATATTGGCATTTTGATTTTTTAATTGACTTGTTTTCAGCAACGTCTCTTGATCAGTTCACACAATATGTAAATATTCTGCCCATTTATAAAAATGTTGTAAATGACGGTGTTCGTTATGTTATATGATAAAAAGAAATCACTATCCCAAGCAATGTATATCTCGTAAAAATGCAGTTGATGAAGTATAAGCCGTCAACCGCATTTTTTTATAATGTTATCATTTCCTTTGGTATTTGGTCCTTTCTAAAGTACGAAGCACCGAAAATTTCTTCCCTGTTGTGTCCGAGGTTTCGGCTCACGGTTCGGCAGACTTCACGGTCAAGTACAACACCGTTCAAATCGCCCTTCAGTCTTATTATCGGTGAAACCGTACCATCCCTTGATTTACTTTTTCTCTGCGCCGGTATTCGTTTCCTTTCGTCTATTTCACTTACGGGTCTTGCATATTTCGTATACAGCCTGTTGGCATACACCGCCCTATAGCTGTGTATATCCTGACTTCTGCTTATGTGTTTATTCTTCAAAATCGGTTCGTCATACGGTTTATCCCTGCACCATTTTTTAATTATATCTATTGCTTCTTTATCGTTTAATATTTCAACAGTTCTGTCTCTTCCGCCCTTGCAGTCAACTCTTTTGTATCCCGTTTTTTCTCTTGCTTCTTTTGAAGCGGTAAGAAATATTTTGTATTTATCGTCTGTATCGTCATAGAAAAAATGCTGTGGGCATACGCTTTCAAGCTCCGCCCGTCTTAGACCTGTCGATTCACAAACAATTCTTATTTCGTAAGCCATTGTCCCTTTCTCGGTATCGTTAATTCTGTTTTTAAAGTAATAATTTCTTGAGCGTTTAAGGTCTTCCCGCCTTAATGTGAAGTTTATTTTGCCGCGGGAAAGTATATCAACATTCCTTTGAATTTCGGCAGCGTCTATTTTAAATGCCCTTGAAAGTCCGGTGCGGTATGTTTTATATGTAGCGTTCGAACAGCCCTCCTCTTTTTTAAGAAGTAAATATTCCGGTATCATATTTTCCATTGCAGACACTGTTTTTATGTTCTCTTTCTCGCAGTAATCTATAAATCTTCCGGCAATATTTTTATAGTTTTCAAGGCTTTTATAGCTCCTTATCTGATACCTTTCCGCATTGTTCTTCTTTGTCCCCGGTACAAAAAGCTCATTCAAATTATGCATTATTCTATCCCTCTCTGATATGTAATTACTTCTTTTTCTTCCTCTGTGTTTGCTCATAAAATCCCTCCTTTCTCGTTTTATTTTGTCATTAAGCAAAGCTTCGGGAGTCACACTCGGACACATTCTCCGCAGACTCAACCGTAAATTTTAATCTGATTTCTAATCTTTATAACATAATTTTCACCACCTTAGAATATTAAAAATAAAAAAATCCTGTCCTTATTTCAAAATAAAGACAGGATGAAAAGTATTATACCGTTATTATATTTTAAAAATTTAAAGCGTCAAGTTTTCACTTAAAAATCCCTTTGCCGTCTTCTCGCCCATTTATTCCCTCGCTATCGTTCATGAATAAATGTGCTTTTTACGGCTATACTTTATCAAAGAAATATTCTGTAGCATTACTAATATTGTTGGCGCAATATTCCTCATAATCGTACGAAGTGTTATTTATAAGCTTTGCCGCAAGACGCATATCTCCAGTACTCTTTTGAAGCAAGTATATATTGGTGTAGTATTTTTCGTTTTCATCAATCCAAAATTCATACTTGCCTGATAACGACTTGTTTTTAATACAGTCCTCATCATTTTCAGAAAATTCAAAAACATCAATTTTTCTTTTGAATTCTTCTTCATCATAGTCATAATCAATTTTCAAATCTTCTGCATATCCGTCTTTTGTTAAGTATTCATCTATGTAGTTTAAAATATCCTCTTGGGAATCAAGTCCGACCGAATAGCGTCCCATATTACCCTTGACTTCAACAAGATTTACCTTGTCTTCAGAGGTAAGCCATACATATACCTTATCCCTCGCAACTCTGCAATATATAAATTGCAAAATCACTGTATTACAGTCTCCGTCTGAATTCTTATATTTTGCCTTAACCTTTTCTACTGTAAAATCAAACATATGGTTTGTAATCATCTGATTTTTTCCCTCTCTTTTTTAAAATCATTAAAATTTTGGTTGTTTTTAGAATTGTAATGCTATTTTGCAAATATTTTACTTGGAATATCTTATTAAGCCTTATTATAATGCTTATAGCTCAGGTGCTTACCCGTAATATGATAGTAATTATTCCTTAGATACAATATCTTGTCTATCTGCTCTTTAGAGATTTCTTCAGCAGCACCTAAATGATGAGCATTTAAGGAAATTTTTGCAAAAAGCCCAAGCGTTTCCATGTAGTTATAAAGTCACAACCGACAGTCAGTGCCCCGTGGTTTCCGGGTAATAATACATCGCACTCAGCAAGATACGGCGCTATTGCCTCCGAAAACTTGTTTGCAGAAGGTGTGCCGCATACACCCGTCGCCTATAAGTATTCCTATTACAACAGTCGCTAAAGAATGCAATAATATCTCAACAGTATTTAATCTTTCTACCACACTAAAATTATAATTCTTAAAAAACAACTGTTTTTCCGTCAAAAGAAACATCAAATCCGAATTTTTGAGCATATGGTATTATATCATCATAATCTGCAAGGCAGTTATGCGAAAAGTGATTTAAACAAAACTTTGTTGCGTCGTCCGCATTTCCGGTTTGTTTAAGCCTGTCAGCAAATTTACAGCAGGTATCTATCCCCATATGACCGATTTCCCAACCGGTTAAAATGCCGCCTGTACAATCAAGCGATACAAAATTAAAATACATTCCGCTGTTTTCAAGCCATTCCCATACCTCGTCTCTCAGCATACCAGTATCATGCGCATAAAGTAATGTGGATTTTTCATCATTAATTGCATATATAACCGCCGAGGATTTGGAATCATGATATGCCGGTAACGGCATAATACTGTAATTTCCAACTGAAAAGTTCTAAAACGGTTTGATTAAATGTGCTACAACACGCTCATTCATAGAACATCGCGTTATAATTTCTTTTGTTTTCTCATACACATCCGTCCAGCCGTAAATATTAAAAGCTGTTTTCTTTTGTAAATGAGCAAATCCGGTATTGCGCATTTCTAAATCGGCAGGATAAAAGTGGTCGCTATGCGAATGAGTTATTATGCAGTGCTGTATTTTTTCAAGCGCTAAACCATGCGTCAAAACATGATGATATGTATCTGCAGGGAAATCTATAAGCAGGCAATCGTCTATTACTGCCTGTGAACGCGTACGAATATTTTTTCCACCGGCTTTTCGCGCCCGTTCACATGCAGCGCAGCTGCAAAACATTCCCGGAAATCCTTCAGCTGCCGCCGTGCCCAAATACTGTAGCTTCATACCAACATTACTCCTTATAGTTATATATGTTTTAACACTTTATCTTATTGGTTTGTAATTTATGCTTTAATTGACTTTCCCATACTTTATTGCCGTATAATTTAGTCCATATATGCCAAAATCTAAAACTAAGTTTTCCCTCTAAAATAAGAAAATTTTCCTTAATTGTAATGCTTATACCCCGGGTGTTTACCCGTAACATGGTAGTAATTATCCCTCAGATACAAGAGCTTGTCTATCTGCTCTTTAGGAATTTCCTTAGCTCCGCCTAAAAGATTAGCATTTAAGGAAATCTTTGCAAAAAGCTCAAGCGTTTCCATCCGGTAATATGCGGTTATAAGGTCGCACCCCACAGTCAATGCTCCGTGGTTTTGAAGCAGAAGTACATCGTGTTCCGCAAGATACGGCGCTATTGCCTCCGGAACCTCGTTTGTAGAAGGTGTACCGTAGGGAGTAAGCGGTATTGAGCCTATCGCGATTACGGTTTCAATCATACTGTACTCATCAAGGCTTTTACCTGCAACCGCATATCCCGTAGCTGTCGGCGGATGGGCGTGAACTACCGCGCCCACATCGTCGCGCTCGGTATAGCAACGCATATGCATTTTAATCTCGCTTGAGGGCTTGTAATTACCTTCTGCCTCTACAATATTCATATCCTTGTCGATAATAACAAGCTTTTCGGGAGTTATAAAGCTCTTTGATATGCCTGTCGGTGTTACCAAAAAGTTGCCGTCCGACAGCTTTACCGATACATTGCCGTCGTTAGCCGCAACCCAACCGAGTTGCCACATCTTATGGCACACATCGCATATTTGTTCTCTTATTTCCTGATAATTCATTTTCTGTATTTCTCCTTATTTTACAACGCCCTTTTGAAGCATAATGTTAGCATACAAAGCAGATTCTCCGGTGGCTATGATCGCATACGCGGTTTTGGCCTCGTCATAAAAAGCAAAGCGCTCTGTCTGACCTATTGCCTTTTCTCCCCGTTCGTCATACTTCGATATTATCTCCTTATATTCATCCCATATGGGAGTTTCCGCATTGTCACCGGGCATTACCTGCATCAGTGAAACGGGAGCCTCAACATATGTATCAAGCGGAAAAACGGTTAATATTGCCTCTAAAAGCTCCGGCACGCCGTGACCGTCGCACCGTATAACTTTAGCGTTTTTACCCATACTTTCGCTCGGAAAATTACCGTCGGCAATAACAAGACGGTCGCTGTGTCCCATTTCGCACAGTACCTTTAAAAGCTCAGGTGATAAAATTTTCGGTATTCCTTTAAGCATTGCCTTTACCTGCCTTTAATAAAATATTTTGATATATTTCGTCATAATCCCGCCATATGTTGCCGCCGTCGGGACAGTATTCGGTTTGCTCCGCATAATCCGATATTTCCGAAATATTAAGCTCGCCGAGTGCGGACAAAGCAACTTTAACATTGCCTATAACGGTAGCCTCGGTAGGACCGGCAATAACGGGTATTCCGCACGCATCGGCGGTAAGCTGACACAAAAGCTTATCCTTAATTCCGCCGCCGAAAATATTAAGCTGTTTATAGAGGGTGCCCGTTTCACGGCTCAGTTCAATCAGCGATTGCCTGTATTTCATAGCAAGGCTGTCGTAAATACAGCGGAGAATTTCAGCGTCGTTTTCAGGTACGGGCTGACCTGTTTTTTTACAGTATTTCCGTATTCGCTGCGGCATATTTCCCGCCGCTTCAAACATAGGATCTTCAGGGTTTATAAAAGCTTTAAACGGTTTTGCCGAAAGTGCGGCTTTTTCCATTTCGTCAAAGCTTACTTCCCTGCCCTCCCGTTTCCACTGACGGCGTGTTTCCTGAAGCAGCCAAAGCCCCATAATGTTTTTAATATGGCATATTTTATTTTCGTAGCCGCATTCATTTGTAAAGCCACTGTCCGAAGCCTCAATCAGCGGCTTATCGGTTTCTATTCCGAACAGGCTCCATGTACCGCTGCTTATAAAAACAGAATTCTCATTTGATAAAGGCTTTGCCACAACAGCCGAGGCAGTGTCATGCTCGGCAACGGCTATAACAGGCACGCTTCTGCAGCCGAGTTCATTGCATATCTCGTCGGAAAGCATTCCGTAAACCTTGCCCGGCTCGGTAATTTCGGGGAAAATACCGACCGGAAGACCCAGTTTTTCAATAAGCTCGTAATCCCAGTTTCTTGTATACGGATTTAAGAGATTTGTTGTGGCGGCTATGCTTACTTCGCATCTTTTTTCACCGGTCAGAAAAAAGGCTAACAGATCAGGTATCATAAGAAATTTATCGGTCCCGGCCAATAAATCGGGTCTTTTAAGCTTTAAAAACATAAGCTGATACAGTGTATTGATTCGCATAAACTGTATTCCCGTGCGCTTATAGATTTCCTGTTCTGAAATTTTTTTAAACACCTTTTTCTGGATACCCTCGGTACGGTTATCCCTGTAATGCACGGGATTTGACAAAAGCTCTCCGTTCTTGTCTATAAGACCGAAATCAACGCCCCATGTATCAATACTTACAGCGTCAAAGCCGCCGATTTGCAGGGCTGCCGTGATACCGTTTTTTATTTCATGAAACAGCCTTAATATATCCCAGTACATCCCGCCGTTCACGGTAACAGGTTCATTTTTAAATCTGTATATTTCTTCTACATTAAGCATACCGCGGCAAACGCAGGCTAAAACAGCCCTGCCGCTTGAAGCGCCGAAATCAAAAGCCAATACCTTTTTCATAAGCTGTCTCCGTCAATTACTTTTTAAAGCTTGCCCCGTAGTTTGCACAGGCTCTGAAATCCGCGCCCTCTTTATCCATTCCGAATGCGTTCCAGGCAGCCGGACGGAATATATCCTCCTCCGGTACATTGTGCATACAAACAGGAATACGGAGAATGGAGCAAAGTGTTATAAGGTCAGCACCTATATGTCCGTAGGATATAGCGCCGTGGTTTGCGCCCCAGTTATTCATCACATCATAAGCGGACTTGAACGCACCCTTGCCCGTAACTCTTGGGGTAAACCAAGTGCAGGGCCAAGTGTAATCGGTGCGCTTCCAGAGTGTATCGCTTACCTCTGTCGGCAAATCTACCGTCCAGCCCTCAACTATCTGAAGTACAGGTCCCAAACCCTTTACAAGGTTCAGTCTTATCATTGTTGCCGGCATTTCAGCCTTTGTTTCAAAGCGGGAGGAGAATCCGCCGCCTCTGAAGTAGCCGAGGTCGGCATAGTTCCAAGTAGTGTTATCCATAATAGCCTTTTGATCAGCCTCTGTTACATCATACCACGACTTCATAACAGCATTTCCGTTTTCGTCCTTTGCCGCGCCGCTTGCGTCAAGACAGCAAGCGCCCGAATTTATAAGGTGGATAAAGCCGTCCGCCTCTTTTGCGTGACCTTCAAGGTCATAGCCTGTTACTCTTTTTACGGATTTACCGTTCCAACAGGTTCTTACATCGGCAAACATCTGCGCGCGGTTGGTGAGCAGTTTCATAAACAGCATACCAAGTCCGTTTAAAACATCATTTTCGGTTGCAAGTATGTACGGTTCTCTCGCCCCGTTCCAATCGAACGAGGTATTAAGGAGCGCCTCGGGAAAATCGCAGTTCGGGTAAAAGTCCGTCCACTGGCGCTGACCCTGGAAGCCCGCGGCTATTGCGTTGTGACCTACCGCTTCCTCCTCGCAGCCTTTGGGAAGATTTTTGTTACCGTTCATAAGGTCTTTTATGATAACGCACATCTTAACGGTAAATTCCCAGTCCTCTTTTTTCTGCTCATCTGTTCTCTGCAGATTTTCGGGGTTTTTATCAAAGCCCATTTTGCAATATTTCTTTGACCACTCAAGAGCCTTTTCATACTCTTTTTCATCATAAATGCCCTCGGTCATTCGGCGGATGATCTCCACCTCATCTACCGATTCGACACGCATACCGAGGTAATCCTCGATAAAATGAGGATCTATAATAGAGCCGCCTATACCCATTGTGATAGAGCCTATCTGCAAATAGGATTTACCGCGCATTGTAGCCGCCGCTACCGCCGCTCTGCCGAAACGGAGCAGCTTCTCGCGAACATCGGAGGGAATTTCGGTATCGTCCGCGTCACATACATCGTGACCGTAAATGCCGAACGCAGGCAGTCCCTTTTGAGCGTGGGTTGCAAGAACACTTGCCAAATACACGGCGCCGGGTCTTTCTGTGCCGTTAAAGCCCCAAACCGCCTTTATTGTGTCCTTTTCCATATCCATGGTTTCTGCGCCGTAGCACCAGCAGGGTGTTACGGTAAGTGTTATATCCACGCCTGCCTTGCGGAACTTATCCGCGCAGGCGGCGGCTTCGGCTACTCTGCCTATGGTGGTATCCGCAATAATTACCTTTACAGGCTCGCCGTTTGAATATTTAAGGTTTTCGGTGAAAAGCTTTGCGGCGGCTTTCGCCATATTCATGGTCTGGTCCTCCAAGGACTCTCGCACACCCAAAACTCCCCTGCGCCCGTCAATAGTAGGTCTTATACCTATTACCGGATAATCCTGTACATATCTGTTTGCTGACATAATCTTAACCTCCTATTTTCAATCATTAATGAATTTATAGTTCCTGTATCAGCAATTTTTAATTCCAATTTTTCACAAACCCCGAAAGAACCATGCTGCAATCATTTCAAAATATCCTTAGCATAATCAAGCTGTAATCATCAATTAGCTGATTATCACTTTAACCGATTATGCAAACATAAATACATCAATACGCAAATGCTACCTATTCGTACTGCATTTAATAAATTCTTATTCATACTGCTTTAAAATCAATTAAATCTGTAAAAGACTTAAGGTTGTGCAATCAAGTGAATTCGCTATTTCATACTCAGCACGCAAAGCCAAAACGTTCCAGCTTATAAAACCCGGGCGGAACAGTGGTTGATTATCATCACCCGAATAATATTCATGGATGCATCCGTTTTGCTTTATATCGTTTGCAAATGTATTCGACATACGACGTGCTATTTCTGTTGCTTCCTCTTTATATCCATATCTGTTAAGACCATATGCACAAAGATATGATGTAAGGCCCCAAACGGGTCCTTGCCAATTTGAAGGGTCAACCATTTTAACATTATTGTATATATCCACATCCTCCTTAGAATGGGAGCGTATACCGCCGGGAGCTAAAAATTTATTCTCGTCCATAAGTACATCTCTCATGTACTTAGCCTGTTCCTTACTTGCAATCCCTGCCCAAAGAGGGAAAAAACAAGAAAAATTACGGAATTTTAGGTATGTATGCCATGTAACTTCCTGGCAAGTGGTAGCCTCAAAATCCTCCAAACAGTCTATACTGTAAAAATACTTATCGATTTTATCCCAATAGTTGTCCTGTACCTGTTTTTTCAGATTTTCGGCATTTTCAAGATACAACGATGCCATTTTAGGCTCAAAAATTTTAGCCATCTGATACATCGCCATTATATCCCGATAATGCCAAGACACTAAATCTATTCCGGCAGTAGAACGATTTGGCCTGCCGTAAACAGCGGGATTGTTATCTAAACCGTTGCCGTACATCTTATTCCAAAGATAATATCCCCGGGCGGAAACCGAATTGTTGTCAAACCAATTACGCATATTTTTCAGGTTGTCCCAATATTTCTCAATCCAAGAAAAATCACCTATTCTGTTACCTATTATATACGCAAACTGAGCTTGTAACGGATATGGAAACGAAAACGCTTCTCTTGAACCGTCAGGTCCTATTTTTTTTGCCGGACGCCCGGTAGTCCTGAAAGTTGAAGAAAGAAAATTTTCCACAGCACCTTTCGCATATTTAATGCCACTGTCGGGAACTGCGCAGGCAACAAAATATGCGTCCCAATCCCATAAATCAAGATATGCCCCTCCGGGAACAACATATGGGAATTTCATTGCACCTCTGGGCTCCTTATACAATGAAGAAATGTTTTCCTCAAAATAACCTTTTATTATTCTGTTGCGCTCTGCAACATCCGGTATATTCTCAAACACGACTTTCCCTTTCGGAAGAACTTCGGGATCTCGTTCCAAGTATCCCGGTTCGTAAATTGTGTTGCCAGTTTTTTCAGGAAATTTCATATTACTCCTCCAAAAGTTTGCTATAAAATCAATATAGTTTAATTTGCTCCTCAATAGCTCCTATTAAAGCCACCGGCACTTTTTTGAACTCTTTGAGTTTTTTTATTTTTTCCTTTTTTTCATCTGTACCGTTAAGCAACTCAAAAATTTTCTGCTTGTCATTGCTGCCGCTTTGTGAACTCATAAGTATATCATAGCAACAATTAATCCAGTTCTCATTTTTGTACATTAAACCGTCTGGATTTTCAATTCTTACAACAATACTTGATGAAACAGACACGCCGTTTATTTTAACTGATATTGTGTTTGTTTTATCCTCAACGAACTTTTTACAGCTAATTTCCAAACCGTTACAGAAGACCTTTATTTTGCTTGAAAAAGAGAATGCCCGTAAATTTACCGTATAATTTCTTATACTTGGAATTACCGAAATATCCCCTCTTGTCGGTTCTATACTAAATTCCGCACAATAGTCGCTGTAATTCAATTTAAACAATGTTGTAGCAAAATGTCCGTCTGAATATCTGTTATTTATTCCTTCATCTTCATAAAGATTAAAAGAATTTGAATCGCCGGGGAACACCATTATCTCCATATCTGTTTTAGAGCTCAAAGTATTGTCGCCTTTTTTATATGCATTAAACGGTACTATTGCCCCGCTCTTGCAGAAAACAGGAATTTGGTTTAAGTTTCTGTAAATATCAAGCTCTGTTTCGCCGCTGTAAACAGTTCCGCTTGTCATATCTATCCATTTCCCCTTCGGCAAATATACTTTTATTTTTGCCAACCCGGAAATTTTATCGATTTTTTCTGTTACGGGGCATACAATCATTTCACTCCCGAAAAAGTATTCATTGTTGTAATTGTATGCGTTTTCGGGCTCGGGATAATTATAATACAACGGTTCACATATAGCCCTGCTTTCCGTATGCGTACGATAATTCATCGAATATAAATACGGGAACATCCTATGCCTGAGCCTTAAATATTCACCGACAATCCTGCGAGCTTCGTCACCATAATTCCAAGGTTCTTTACCCAAAAACGGATTATTACTGCAATGCAGACGGCATATCGGAGAAAAAACTCCGAACTGAATCCATCTGACATAAAGTTCATCATCCTTATCGCCTTGTTGAAATCCTCCTATATCATGGCTCCAATAAGGATAACAAATATTAGCAGCGGTTGATGTGAAATACGGCTCAAATCCATAAGCATTCCACTTTATGTATGTATCGCCGGAAAATCCCACATAGAACCTCTGACTTCCTACACCCGAATAACGGGAAAAATACATCGGACGGTTTTCGCCTTTCTGAATATCCAGCGAATGCATATAATTAAGCATCCATAGAGGGTCTAAGCCCTTTAAATTAGAGTTCGTTCCCTGTTGCCAATCCATCCACCAAAAATCCACGCCGTCTTTTTCATACGGATGAATAATATAGTTAAAATATGCATTCCAATATTTAATGCTTTCGGGTGCAAAATCCACCCTCATCTTAGTTTCAGGTGCTATACCCATATATTCCGCCACCTGAGGATACATTTCCTCGAAAAACTGTATTCCCCTTGCAGGATGTAGGTTCAAGGCCGTATGAAGATTTTTAGAATGCAACCAATCTATAAACCGCTTATGATTTGGGAAAAACCTTTTGTTCCATGTATATCCGGTCCACAAATCCTTCCAGCTTACTTCAGGGTAAGAGGTAAGATGCCAATCCATATCTATTATGGCAACTGAAAAGGGTAGATCCTCTTTTAAAAATCTATTTATTAACTCTTTATAGCTTTTTTCAGTGTATTTCCAAAACCTGCTCCACCAGTTGCCAAAAGCATATGAGGGAAGAAGAGGCGCTTTACCTGTAAGGTCATAAAGAGTTTTTGTAGCCGCTATATAGTCATGACCGTATCCAAAAAAGTATAAGTCCCTTACTCCTTCTTGTCTTAATTCGACAAATCCGTTTTCCGTTATTACAAGACTATTTGAATCGTCAATTACCGAAAATCCGTTCCTTGAACAAACTCCATCATCCAAGGATATACTTCTTTCATCAAAAATACCATCCAATGTACGATAGGTTCCCTTTAAAGTATCGATTTCATCCCCGTATTTCCAAATTGCTCTTTTCGATGCATTCAATATTTCTATAGACAGTCCTGCCAACGGAATTTCGCTTTCATTTAATGAAATAATTAAATACTTTGTCTTGATTTTAAGCATCCCGTTATCGGTTACACAATCAAATTCACAAATCGGTGTATCACGGTTTATAAATGATTGTGTCGGGCGATCCTCAAACATTTCATTTTCATCATACTCGATTCTTATCAAGCGCTCATCGAGAACAGTAAAACGGTATTTTCCGAAAACAACGATATTTTCCATTTTGGCTTTGGAAGTATACTTTTTTGAAAAATACTCAGGAAGTACATTTTTTATTTCTTCCGAATTATTCATTTGTTTCCTCCTATTTTAAAAGCTCACCTAAACACATAACATATTTGTCCGCACCCTTGAGTACACCCGACTTATCTATTGCAACAGTTCCCATCCCGGCGGTTTTAGCTGCGTCTATTCCCGCTTGAGAATCCTCGAAAACCACACATTCTTCAGGTGAAAGCTGCAAAAGCTCTGCCGCCTTTAAAAAGACTTCCGGATCAGGCTTGGCGTTACTTACGCTGTTGCCGTCTACAACCGCATCAAAAAGTTCTGTTATATGTAATTTTTCAAGTATCATGGGAGCATTTTTGCTTGCTGAGCCAAGAGCGATTTTTACATCTTTTTTTCTTAAGCTCTCCAAATACTGCTTTGCTCCATTTAAAAGATTGTTTTGAGTAAGCGTTTTAAGGCTTTCAACATACCATTTATTTTTCTTTTCAGCCATTTTAATTTTTTCTTCATCTGTAGCGCTGATATTACCCACCTCAAGAAGTATATCCAGCGACTTCATACGGCTTACACCCTTGAGCCGCTCATTATCGGCGGGGCTGAAATAAAAGCCAAGCTCATCGGCAAGTCTTTTCCAGGCTAGATAATGAAAGCTTGCCGTATCAACTATAACTCCGTCCAAATCAAAAATTGCACCTTTCATAACATTCTTACCCCAAATCATATTTTTTGCCGTACACGGTAATATTTATGTTTTTCTTTACGCCGATTGCTTTAATTTTCACATCATTGCCCTTGATATGGATGCTCAACTCCATTCCTTTCCAAGCAAGCTTAAATGACATAGATTTCCAATTTTTTGGCAAATGCGGCGATATATCAATTACGTCATCATCATAGCTTACGCCTGCAAAGCCGAATATAGCGGTGTTCCATGAGCCGCCGTTTGCCGCAGGATGCGTACCGCCGATATACAGTGTTCCTAAATATTGCCTGCTATTGCCGGTAAGGTCAACGGTAGCTGTTTTCATAAAGTATTTATACGCCCATTCAGTATTGCCGATATTAGCGGAAACTATTGCATATGCACAGGCACTGAGGCTTGATCCGTGTTCTGTATACGGTTCGTAAAAATTCCAGTTTGCTTCAAGGATTTCCTTGGAGTATTCCTTACGGAATACATTAAGCATCATAATAACGTCTGCTTGCTTCAGTATCCTCGTTGTAGTCGCTATACCCTGTCCGCAGCCCCAGTATTCATTGGGATCTATCACACGTTTTTTTATATCCTCAAGACTTATATCTTCAAGATCCATATACCCATCAAACTGTTCTATTATTCCGTTTTCATCGGGAGAGGGTACATACAGGTTATTTTTAAAATCTTCAATCCATTCAATATCGTTTTTCTTTGTAAATTCTTTATAATATTCCGGATAATTCAATTTCACCTTTGTAAGCGCCGAAAGAAGTATCTCCGCAGATCTTTCAATCATTTTATTTGTATACGCATTATTGTTTACCCGTTCATGGTATTCATCAGGTCCTACAACATCTAAAAACTCATAGTTTCTTTTATTGAGTTTTGTATAAGCGTAGCTGTAAAAAAACCGTACACACTGATAAATCAAATCAAGACCGCCGTCCGCAAGTATCTGATATTGATCAGATATATTGCAGTATTCCCACAAGCCGTAAACCATATCTGCGCTGACATGTATTTGCTTATCTCTGAAATATGTTCTTATCGGTCTTTTGGTGAATACATCGGTAATATTAAATAAGGTACAAGCGTCGTCCCCTGTTTCCTGACTTTCCCAAGCATAAAACGCACCGTCAAATCCGTATTCCTTTGCTTTTCTTTTTGCGCCCGCAATCGTATTAATTCTGTAATCGGCAAGCTTCCTTGAAACCTGCGGGTCGGTAAACGAAAAAAACGGCTGCATAAACATTTCCGTATCCCAAAATGACGCGCCCTTGTAGACCTGTCCCGAAAGACCTCTTGCCGGTATGCCGCATTTTCCGTTACCGCGCGGAGCGACTGAAATAAGCTGGTAAAGACTGTATCTGAGTGATCTTTGGGCTTCCTCATCGCCGTCAATTACCACATCGGATTTATCCCATATATTTTCCCACGCAGCATTGTGTCTTCTTAAAATTTCATCATATCCGCATTTTATGCTTTCTTTGAACATCTCTTCGGAGTTTTGAACCTCATCACCCCAGTACACGCCTGCAAGCTTTTTAAAGTTAAAAGGCCTCTCAGGGGTTACAACCGTGTTGAAAACATTTAAAAGCTTAGCGTTTTCCGAATTATCATATTGACTGTTATTTACATCAATAAATTCATAAACCACCAGTTTAATGCTGTTTTCTATTGTTTCACAACTTAAAGAATTGATTCGCCCCTCTGACTTTCTGTCTTTTATAACAAAATGTGGTCCGTTAATGTCCCATACATCACCGTCAATCCCCGTTTTTACGGTTATATTTACGGGTTTGTCTGCGGAGACAGTATAATCAATACCGATTATATGTTCATTTTCAATGCTTAAAAACCGTTTGGCAGTAATAGTAATCAATGTTCCGTCAATTTCAAACACGGTTTTTCTCGAATGTAATCCGTGTCTGATGTCCAGACTTCTTTCATGCTCTGACGGAGCACACTCAAGAAGGCTTACTTCTGAGTCGCCAGCAAAAACCTTTGTATATAATGGATTGGGCGCATTTACCGATTCACGCCAGGAATCTCCGTTTCTATCGAACAGTCCTGCCATATTAAGGGCAACAAGTTCCTGTCTACCAAATTCTTCATAGGTACCTCTGTATCCCATATATCCGTTGCCGATGATATATCGGCTACCGTTAAGCTCCGTATTTTCTCTTTTAAATTCCTTTTCTGTGATTGTCCAATCCGTTAAATTCATATATTTACCGCCTTTTGTGAATTTGCATGCTACTTTGATTTAATATATCCAAGATCATATAAGAATTTTTCCATTTTATTTAAGGCCTTATTAAGGCTTATTCTGTCGTTATCATACCAAAACGGCAGTGTAAAAGCATGGCCTGTGTTTGGATATAATTCTATATCCGCTTTATTTCCGCAAGCAATATATCTTTCAAAAAAATCAACCACCTCACCCGGATATACGCATTTGTCGTCTATTCCGGTAAGTAGCAAGAGAGGAATGTTATTTTTCTCAATATTATCAGATGGGGAAACCTCTTTCAGTATTTTATATCTATTATAAAATTCATCAACTCCGAGACTTAATCCCTCTATTCTTGCGGCAGACTCCGACCAACGGTCAATAGTTCTTAAAACGGGATTTATAGCAACTACTGCATTCGGAACAGCCTCCTTGTTAAACCTATTTATAACCGAAGTAGCCGTGCATAAAGCAAGATGTCCCCCCGCCGATTCTCCTATAACTACTATTTTATCAGGCGATATTCCGAATTTATTTGCATTTTGTTTAATAAACATAATGGCGTCAATGCAATCAGAAAAGGCCCCTTGTAATCGTACTGCCTGCGGATCATTCTCTGTTTTTGATACAAGCCTGTATTCAACGCCGAAGCATACCGCTCCCAATTTAGTAAAATAATCATAATCATCACCGAAATAATCCGGTGAGCCGCTGTTCCATCCGCCGCCATGTATCCAAATCAATGCGCTTCTTTCCTTATCCGTCAAAGGATTCCCTTCGTCATAAACCCACAAATTGAGATTTTCATTATCGACTGTTTTGAAAAGAATTTTTTCCATAATTAAAAACCTACCCTTTTCTTATAAAATAGAGTGTATCTTTCTTTGCATTTAAAACAAATCCATTCTTTTTATATAATACAAACTTTTTACCTTCACCGTCTGCCGTAACCGTTTTTACCTCAGCCGATTCCCATTTATCCGGAAGATTAAGCGAATATTCTGCATCACTTAACGAGTAGTAGCAGTATGTACTGTTATTAATCAACATAAAAGTAGTAAAATTCTCGGATATAACCGCATTTTCAAATACTATTTTATATTCTTCTTTAGCAAAATTTACATATACACTGCTATTATCTTCATATTTCATAAACCATTTATCACGGTCAATCTGAGCGTCCAATACCTTCTTGTATGCAAGTTTAGACATCGGAATACTCGAAAGATACAATTCACGTGAAATATTTGTAAAGTCGATATTGTTCTCTATGGAAATACTGCAGCTACCACCTACCGCAATAGCACGAAGTATACCGATTTTACTGCCCGAAGAAGCAAATTTGTACGGTATAAAACCATGGAAAGCTACTGTAGTGAGCGGAATAACCTCTTCATTGTAAAAAAGTCTGTTTGAAAAATTATATCTTGTGTTTTGCGCATAACCTATCTTCCCAATAAAAGGCATTGCAAGCGTTTCACTTGTTATATCAATTTGTTTTTCATTAAAAGCAGTAATTATTTTAAGTTTTGCTTCTATGTTTTCTCTTGCGGCCGACATTTTATTTTTTCTATAGCTGTATCTCCTAACCTCTGAAGTAAGAACATCCAAGTGGTATGTATCCTCTATGCCGTAATCTGATACAGTTCTTTCAACTCGCTCCGCAAAATCTTTACTTTTCACATAAACAGACGGATCAATTATATAAGACATACCGCCTGCCCAAAGCCATCCTTTCCAGTGCTTACCCGTTTCATCTATACAAATAATATCGCTATTTAGTTTCACTTCATCTGATATGTATGCATCATCATAATTGTCATGAAACGACAGAAGGACATTGTATTTTTTTAGTTTTTCGCGTAAATCACGAAACTCCTGCATAGTTCCGCACTTAGGATTAAAGCCGGTGAGATGAGGATAAGGATACGAGAAATCATGGCCGCCCTTCTGCCATCCGCAAAGATATACGACCTGCCTCATACCACATGACAAACTATAAATTTTCATTATAATTTCTTCAACATCCTTAAGAGTTGAAATTTCCGAATATGTCTCCGGTCGTTCCGGATTATATTGTGCGGTCATATCGAGAGCAATCTTATACATGAGCGTGTCTTTATAGATATAAAAACTTTGTTTATCTATTTTATTCTTAAGGATATTCGCCGAAAATTTCCAATCCAAATCACGGTCAAAATGCAGTTCTAAAGTATCAAGATTTACCGGAATAGACGGGTCTCCTGCTACTTCAGATTTTATATGCACTCTGAAAGTAGCACCCATAACAATACTCTTGTCATTTGATCCGCATTTTACAACGGATTGTCTCAAACACATATCGGGATCGTTGGCAATTAAGGCGAATGATTCATTACCCGAGCTAGCAGAAACAGCATTACAAACATCATAATAGAAATCAACTGACTGCATCAATGCCTCAGAAAGCTTCTGCCTTCTTCCTCCGCCGTAAAAATTGATTAGCTCTGATTTTTTATCAAAGATTTGAATAAGTGAAGGAACCTCAAAATCAATAATCTCATAACCGTCGGCTTCCCAAATATTTTGGATACTCATCACAAATCCATAATTGGATTTTTCGGCAATAAAATCAAAGGTGCAGTATTTGTTGAAGGCGGAATATATTATCTTACCGTTTTCGTTTTTAAGCGAATAATCAATCCCGTCATTCCCGATAAATTCCAAAGCGGAATTATCAGATATTTTTCTAACAGTCAAAATAGGCTTTAAATCGTACCATGGCACATTATTAAAGCTGCAAATTGCAGGATAATCGTTATTAAAGCTAAAATCGGACATAACGGTACAATCGTGTTTACAAATACCCACGTTATTGGAATTTTCTTCATTAAGCTGAATATGTAAGGGATTTCGCTGTTCCAAAAGCTTTTTTCTTCCCCATCCCCAGCCTATATCCAACTCGCAAATGCGTTGTCTAAGAGTTGCAAAGCCATTTTCTCCGATAAATTGGATATTTTCCCCTTTGTTATCGGTAAGTGAAATGTCAAGGAAAAAGCTTCCTCCCCATGTTGCCGGAACCTTCCAGCACCCCGTCACAGACCAATCCTCTCCTTTTTTCCATTCTTTGATATACGGAAACGGCTCCCACAACATTCTGAAACTCTGGGATTGAGCTTCTTCTCTACGCTGTCTTCCACTGAATGTAAGCTCTGCCGAAATCTTTATGTCCTTATGCTCGGGCTTTTCAATGCATTGCCATTTTGTTGTAAAAAATACTCTGTCACCGGGTTCAATAAAATCGTATAAAACATCTACCGAAATCAGTTTAATATTCGCCATACTTAACTCCTGTAAACCTCATCTAAAATCAATTTACTGATTTATTTCTGCCTTGTTATCATTTTTTTTATAAAAAGAAAAATGATGTTTTTTGCCCTCAACGGTGATTTCATAGTCTCCATAAAATCCACGGAATTCACATTCTCCGTTTTCATTAGTCATTAAATCCTCTTCGGTGTTCCATTCTTTATGAAACAAATCATAAAAGACCTTATATGAAGGCTTTTGTGATAAATCAAATCTTAACAAACCGCCGTAATAGTAGTTCTCGCCGCTTGTCATATCACCTTGCGGAGCATACGCTGCATATCCGTCAACCATATTCCAATAGATTGCTCCTGTAACTGCCGGATGACTAAACCAAATTGAATACATCATTCTTAAGAGCTGTGCCTGCGTCTCCTCATCCTCAGAAGTTTCGGAATACGCAGGTATTGTTATTTCTGTTATTTGTATCGGCTTTCCGAATTCTGAAAGATCATCAAGAATTTTATAAATGTTTTTTGGATTAAAATAGAATTCGGCACTTTCTGCCTCGTTTTCTTTCGGAAAAAAGAAATGATACTGTAACCCGATTTTATCTATACGAACAGAATCATTGAGCAGATTTTTTATAAGCATATAATAAGGCATCCGTTTGCCGTAATAAGGCATTCTCGTTCCAAACAACATATGCTCATAAACATCTCCCGCTTCATTAATCATAAGATTGTTGTTCGGGAAATATTTTTCCGCAAGCTCAAAACTCCATTTAATTATATCAGGTTCGTTAAATATTTTTCTCTTACACGCAAGAAGCATCTCATTTACTACTTCAATATCATTGATTTTATTCGCATAACGCTCTGAAATCTCACTGTATCTTTTTTCAAGAAGCTTTTTTGTGATTTCAACATTATCCGAAACCCAATCAGGTGTCCATTGGGAATAATTAAGACAATGCAGTTTAGGCTCTATGTTGTATTTTTTGCAGTATTCAAGGCATAAATCAGGTGCTGGTCTGCGATATATTCTTTCACTGTCTGCCGTATATCTGGTTTCATTTTGTCTCGGTTCTTGGTCTTTCCAATAAAACGGCAGTGTAGCCATATTTACTGCTTTACCCACCTGTTCCTTATAAAGCCGGTTTTTTTCATCCGTTTCAAGTTCATCAAGCATAAAAATATTCGAGCCGTGCCGAAATTCGTGATTTTTAAGCCTAACTGATACTTTAGCACCTACAATCGGATTTCCCTTTTTATCAGTCAACTTAATTTTCATATCACCTTTGCGGTTTTGTTCTATTCCCTCTTTAACACGGCTTTCAAGATAATCTCTTTGTTCATTTGCATATTTAAATGCAGTTTCCATTCTACCCATTGCTTTTTTCTCCAATATAATTGCTTAATTTTAAGGGACCGAAGCACATAATTCCATTCCCCTGTGAATCTGTTAAATTACAATAAGGATTTAGACCGAATCCATAATATAAATATTTATTTTTGTTGTCTTCAACAGTTCCCCATAGTTTAAGAAAGACTGTATTGCCCTTAATTTCAGTCTTAAACAAAACATCAGTACCGATTTTATATTCAAACTCGGAAACATAAAATCCCGTAGGTATTCCCTCGCTCTTAAGATTGCCCTTCAAATTTTTATAAGAAATCTCGATAATTGATATTTGGGAAGACTTAGGATCATTGTAAAAGTTAATGTTTTGAATTTCCGGCGTTTGTGCTTTACCGGATTTAATATCATACATTAGCTCTGCCGCTTCTTCTCCGATTTTTTCGGCAGATTCACTGCTTAAATGGATTAGATCGTCTAAAGTTTTATTGATTGAGGTTATCGTATACAGATTATCCGTTTTTTGGCTGAGATTTTTTTGAATTTCCCTTATTTTCATCCAATTTTCCGTAAGCCCCGGAAGTTCGGGATGGACTACTCTTCCTATTTGAAACTGTATTATAGGAAAACTACCAAAATCCCTTCTCACAGAATTATAAAGATTAAGCGTCCGTTCCTCAAATTTGTCAGATTCACAGCTGAAAGCATCCGCACAGCCCTGAAACCATAGCATACCGGCAATGTGCCTTCCATTTTTGATAAGGCGTTCCTGCATTGCAAGATACAAGCTCATTTTCGGATTTGTTTTTGCAACCTCCGGAGCCCAATATTTAAAACCTGCTCCGCCGTAGGCGGAAGCTATGAGACCCTGCGGGACACCGGTTTTTTCTCTCATACACTGTGCAAATCTAAGTCCGGGACCGACTCCTATGTGCTTACCCTCCGGCACACCGTTAAAATTGTCTTCTATATGTATTGCACCGCCCTCAAGCCAAGCGGCATGCAATGGATGATGAGCTTTTCGCCAATTATCATCCATAAAAAATGCCCGCACATCATCCGTTCCTTTATATGTCAGATCATAATTTCTGTATCTGCCCTGTCCCTGCATATTGGACTGTCCGGCAAGTAACCAGAGATCTCCAACATATATCTCATCAAATTTTTGATCATTGATAATTACGGAATACGGTCCGCCTACAGGCATTCCGTAAAGATGGTAGGTTCCGTCATCGATCTTTTCATAGGCAAGAGGAAACTCCTCATTTTCCAATAAATACTTGGCATCATTAATATTAAAATCGCATTTTATTGTTATGCTTGAATGATTGCTTTCATCTCGTTGCATAACCATACCGTTCATTATTCCCAAAAGCATTGCTTACACCCCATTTGTTAACTTCATAATATTTTCGGCCTATGCAGACTATATATCTGTTTTTGCAAATCCAATAATATTATTTTCATAGCGACAATCGGTTTGCTTACCGTTCACTATAAGATTTTTCGGCTTGAAATCGCTGTACAATTTATATTCCCCATTGGAAATGACATTAACAAAAATGTCCGTGCCGGATATTTTAATTTCAGACACTGCCGCCGAAGAGTTAATCTTCCCCTCTAATCCAATAACAGCCACTCCGTTTTTATAAGGGGAAACCGTAAACAAATCTGCTGTCTCCCCTTCAATTTCGATCAAAGTACTTCCTTTGTTTTTCAGTTTTATAATTTCTTTATTAAAAAATCCAAACAGAATATAATCACCCGCGGAAATACCTTCAACATCATCTGGCGATATAGTCACTTTGGTCTTGTCTCCGTTAAAATTAAATACGCCTAAAATGTAAGTACAGCTGTTTTTATTGAAAATCTTTAAAGCATTACCTTTTTTTTGCGGGTCATTCATCAGACAGTCAAGCGTCGGTCTTCCCGGCTCTGTAGGTCGAAGCACTCTTCCATCTTCAAGACTTAATTCCTTTAACAAATTATAATTATGATTTGAAAGTCCATCAGAAACACATATCGATGAACCACCTGCTATTCTTGCAATAGCGTCAACATATGACTCGGTTTTATTACTGAAAAACATATCCCAGTCTGTATAAGCTATGGGATACATCCAAAAGGTGTTATATGCATTTGAAGCTATAAGCGAAAAATTTTTGTTCTCAGGCATATAATCGTTTCCGGAACGAAGTGCATTTGTAAACTTCATACGATACAACATATCATTTGAACAACTCATACAGTTGACGGCATTATCCGAAAAGTTATTATGCACTGATTTTTCTTTTGCGGATTGATACATATTAAATGTCTTTATTCTGCCGCCTGTTGCACCCTCTGCACCCTCGATTACATACTGTACATCAATTTTCACACCGTCAATCCCTGATGATTTTAAATATTTATGAAACGCATCATAAAATTCCCCTGCTTTTTCCGGTCTTATCGGAAAATGGGTGATTTTTTCATTAAACGATTCTGCTGATTTTAAAAGCGCATTCGGAAAGTTTATTTTTATGCCGGGCGATGTATATTTTTCTATTTTGACTCCTGCCCAATAGCCCATTGACGCATGCCAAACCATAAAATTTTTTATACCGAAATCGTCTTTTGCGATACTTGCTAATTTTTTAAAACTGCTCGTAAATTTATCTTCGTTTTCCTTAAAAGAGGTTAATGCTCTTGCCCCTATCGGCATTACATCATCGGTTGAAAGCCAACCGTCATCAATAAGCGTCATTCCCAGCTGTACGCCGTTTTCTTTGAATTCTTTAAGACCGTTCAGGTATTTATCCTCATTAACATCAAAATAAAATGCGTTCCATGTGCACCATCCAAGGTAATTCATATATTGCGGGAAGCTTTTATTTTTTCTTAACTCAAATCCGCCGATTTCCTCTTTTATATCTTCTGCTGCAAAATCCATCATTTCATATGGGTTCACTCCTTCCGATATATAAAGAAGTCTTCCTTTGTCTGCCTTAATATCAGCACATCCGGTAAATCCGACCATTTGTAATTCGTCATTCCCGAATTGAAGTGCGCCGCGTGATATTTCATCGAAGAGCGGCAATAAGAGGAGATAACGATTATCGTGCTTTTTTATTAAAAGGCACATGGTTTCTTTTTTAACAAATGAAATATCCTCTCCGAAAGCCACTGCCATAAAAAACGGATTGCCGCGGTAACAGCACATAATTTTTTCAACATCGTTTACCCGACCCAAGGAATATATCGTTTCCGAAAGCTTTTCACTAGAGTGCAAGGTTAGCATATATCCGTTTTTAAGCTTCTCTCCATCGCATAAGGAATTAGCGTCAATTAGTACCTCTTTATCACTTAAAAGCAAGTTTTTATCTTTTATTGACCAGCCGCTGTTATCCATTCTGTTCCCCTTTGTTACATCTCTTTATCCGGACCTATAGCGGCTTTGCTGAATCCGCAAAAACGCTTCGGCGTACCGTAAAAGGAATTTCGCGCAAACCAGTTGCCCTCACACTTTTCCAAAAGACATATTCCGTTATGATATCCGGCAAATCTATTGATTTCAACAATATTATATCCGCCGCATAGTCTCATACCGGAATCTGATGGCATTTCCATCCAGCAATGTTGATTTTTAAGGTACTGACTACCCTCAGAGCCGCCAAAAGTATTATTTCTGATAACATTACCGAACACGCCCCTTGTACGGTCAAAAAAGTTGTAATCCACTTCACCAAACCATGAAGCTGAATAGATTGCTATGCCTTCTCCGCTGTCCCTTACCTGACAGTGTTCCACTTTGTTAAAGGAGCATACGCAGAGCTGTTTATTATCCTTTCCGTAATGTGCGAAAAGCTTTATACCTGCTGCGGTATTAATTTCGTGACCGGCAATTATATTTTCAAGACCGCAATTCCAAATAAATTGACTGCAACCGTTTGAAAATTCAGAATTGTTGTTAAGCCAAATATTATTATGTGTGGAGGAACAAAGTGTGAACACGGTTGTCTCATCCGGTACAACACGCCATTTCTCAAAAAATTCAAGCTTTCCGTTTATACATGATTTTACAGCCCGGTATTGTCCAAAGCCGCGTCCGTCAATTATACACGCAAACAATGGGTATTCTTTATTGTAGTCATCTATTGCATGTGGGAAAATGCTCGTATCTTCTTCATTAAGCATTATATAATTCTCACCGATTTCAAGCGCCTTTCCGAACCACACTGTGTCCCCGTATTCGGACATATATACTTCTAGGGCGTTTGACGAACGACCCACTCCTCTGCTTCTGTTTTGATAAACGAAGTTCCCGTCAAAACCGCTTTGGCACATAAACGAGCGTCTTCCGCCGATAAATTCATTTGCCGTTACGATGCTGTTATACAATCCGCAAAAATACGATTCATTTACCTGAGCCGGAACACATTCGATAATATTATTTATAATTTTTGCAAATTTGTTGTGTGCCGGTAAAAGCGCTATCGGCTGAACTGCTTTAAATATGCTTTTGTATATAACAAGATCTTCTGTGTTTGCAACCGAAAGCAGCCCCTCGCAGAGAGCTCCGAACCTGCGTTCATCCTCAAAAGAATTATGATAAAGCGAATCAACATGGCATTTATTCACAAACGCTCCCCTTACCGGTTCTTGTGATTCGCCGGCAATAAGTATGCCTATATTGGCACCATTGCCAAGCTCTATACCTATTCCCTGTATTCCGGAATTATTCGAAAGTCTTACAAGTGCAGCCGGATTGTATTTTTCATGCCCTTTTCGCCAATCATTTGCAAAACCACTTAATTCCGAATCACTCTTTGCATACTCTATGCTGCTCCAATCCTGAGTTATTCCTTTTGTAGATGAAGCCTTAATAATCGTAAGACCTTCACCATCGCCCAACAATACAACTCCGTTCTTAAGCTCAAGTGTTCTTGCAAGTTCATATACACCTGACGAGAGCTTTACTATTCCGCCATCGTCAAGTGAATCTATTGCACGCTGAATAGTATCCGACATATCACAAAACGGTATTTCTGACGGACTTATCTTTACTGTTTTTACATCTTCCGAAAGCAATCGTTGCCTTTCTGCTGTATCATTCCATAGACCTCTGAAATAAGAAACCGCACTGTTTTCGGATGCTTTGATTAAAAGTGATACGGGGTTCGACCATCCGTAATCTCCGCCGTTTCCGGAATTAATATATGCTTCATACAGACCTAAAGGTATAGCGTCCGATATTAAAAATTCCGCAACATATTTTTCTCTCGTATAAGCATAAGAACACTGTCTTATAGAATTCAGAGTAAATTTTTCTCCTGTTCCCTTGTTAATTAAAAGTAAAAGCTTATTATCTGAACGAGTGCCGAAGCAATCGCCGTAAAGAGTAAATACATCACCTTTTTCCGCAGTTTTAAGGGATTGATTCCAAATTTTCGGTTTGTTTGCAACATAAGGCTTTGAGAGACCGCTTTCATTTTCTACCCAAACTAACTGTACCCCACCGCCTATACTATTGCGTCCGTCAATATAAACCACCTGATTTAAAATATTATCGGCGTCAAATACCCTTGCACCTTCAGGAGGAATTTGCGGCAATTCCGGAAATGAGGTATCACTGTCGAATTTATTTTCAGGTTTCCAAAAATAAATTTTGCATGTACTGTCAAACCCCTCTCCGAAAATTTGGACCGCGCATCCGGCATCAAAATCGGTTACTCTTGAAATTTCAGGTATTTTATTGTTCATAATGTATCACCCTTTTTAATAAGCCGTTCGACATAAAGCCGAACGGCTTGCTAATAGCTTACCTATTTAAAGCAGTTTAATTATTTGTTAAGAAGCATTGAACGCATTAACGAAATATCAGTATCTGTTATTGTCGCAACGGTTGTTCCGTCAAGCTTTGCCGCAGCATAGTATATAGTTTCTGATGAATCGGTCTTTTTGTTGTTCATTGCAACCAAGTCGCATATATTAACGGATTTATCCGCATTAACATCGCCCCAAGCATAATCTATCGGAGTGCCGTCTATAGACGCAGGAAGCTCTAAACCGCCTTCATCAATGTAGTAGAGGTTAAGATTGTCAATATATGAAGTACCTGACTTTGCAGAGCCACCATACTCTTGCTGACGGATATTAACCGAAACTGCAGTTGCATTCGCAGAAACAGTAGTTCCTGTTAAAGAATTCACTCTTTTGAGCTCATTGCCGGTGGTAGCTAAAGTCAGGACCATATTACTGCCCCAATTTCCAGCTACAGAGGCACCATCCACCAGACTATCGATTCTGCACAATAAAGGCATATCTGTCCTTATGTCTCCGGAAACAAAAACATTCTTACCCTTTGCCGCATCTGCCAATTTTATAAATACACTTCTGAAACCACAGTACGCATAATCTGTACTGCTTTCAATTTCAATCATCCTATTTCCGTTTTCATCTGTATATAATGTTGTACCGTCATCGGCAAGAGTTTTCTTACTTGAAGTTTTATTCATTGTACCGAAATTAACAAGTCCATTTGCAAAATCAAAATTTTCAATTTTTTCAAGTGCCGGTATCGCGTCTAATGAATTTATGTAATCGTTTATACTGTTGTTGCCGTTGCCACTGCGTATAATACCATCGTTTTCAGTACCGTAAAGCGGTTCATTTTTACCATTATACCAATTTCCGTTTGAATCGGTATATGCAAAGAAATTGTTTGAGGAATCCTTATAAAATTTAATTATTTCAACCTCATCGATACCAACCTCTAAACCGCTTTCTGAAATATTATTTCCGGTAATAGAAATTGCTATGCGCAGCTTTCCGCTATTTACTGTGCTGTCATCTGCCAAAACCAATGATGACAATCCTGCCTTTATATAATATGTTTCCCAATTTTCTGTGGGCGACACAGTAAAATTATTGCCCGCAGCAGGGGTGTTATCGTAGTTTTTATTCATAATCCAACAGCGCAAACTACCGTCACCTGAAATTTTTTTCATTTTGAAACGCAAGCCAATGTAATCTCCTTCTTTAAGATCGGCCATTGTAAACGGAGCCGAATATAATCCGGCGTATCCGGTAACTTTTAAATCAACATATGCATTGGCATCCTCCTTAACAACATTAGCTGTTGCCGTATGTCCATTGCCGGGGTTATGCACGCCCCAATATTTAAGACCCTCTTCAAAACTGCCGTTATTGAAACTATCCAGCATATCAAGAGTCATAATTCCGTATTTATTACCCGAAATCCCCTCTCCATAAGTACCGTATTTATCATTTTCTTCTGCCGACGCATTTAAAAACGCAAATGTTGAAAAAACAACCGATATGGCAAGAACTGCCGAAATAATAATTTTAAATTTACTTTTGCTTTTCATTATTTTGCCTCCTGTTTCACTAAAATTACCATCTATAAATTTAACAAATATAAGAAAATACAGTTATTTCCCTATACCTTCAACTCCGCTACTGTGTAAACGTCGAAGCGGAATCAATATTAAAACTGCCATTTACCCCAACCGTCCATAGAGTCGGAACTGTCCGAAGCGCTTTCGGTCAATATATCCGTTACCGAAACCGTCTCTGTTTCAAACTCGGGGGGTTCGTAGGCTT
>ERZ808266.130-NODE-130-length-30274-cov-4.119163_pt1 | contig 30274 bp, 29 predicted proteins | sample MGYA00521278_ERZ808266 | MGnify/ENA primary metagenome ERZ808266 (study PRJEB31516, sample SAMN03275591) | gut metagenome | biome: mammalia-associated habitat; material: feces | host: Papio cynocephalus | place: Kenya | collected 2012-08-02 ... | reverse complement strand
CAGTGTATGCGTATCTGATGTACTGCGAGGACAGGAAAACATTTCAGTGCCATCCAAGCTACAAAACGATTGGCAACGCTGTCGGTATGAGCAAAAACACCGTCAAGAAATATGTAGACAGCCTGATTGAAAAGCAGTTGATTACTGCCGAGCCGACTTCCGTCATCACCCAAAACGGAGAAAAACGCAACGGCAATTTGCGCTATACAATACGCCCGATTAGGGAAGCATTGGAGCAGTATTACGAGCAACAGCTGATACGGCTGCACGAAGAAGTTCGGCGTCAGGCGACTTTGAAAAAACTCGCTGAATTTGACCGCAAACACGGGAAATCGGCGGTTTGACGGCAGTTTTACGGCTCGTCCGAAAATAAGCAGGAGAAAGCGAGGGGTTGCCTTGCTTTCCCCTCGCAGGGAACAGCGGACGGCAACGCCGACCGCACAAGGCTTTGTATGGCTTTTAAGAACGGTTATAAAAGCTTCAATTTAGGGGTTGCGGCGATAAAAACCTCGCTGATTTAGGGGTTGCGAATTTTACCGCAAATTTAGCTGGATATTCCGCCATGTATGTGGTATTGTGTGTTCGGCTGGGAGGTGATACTATGGCAAAGCGAAGACCGTCGGGAGACGGTATGGTGCGCAAGCGCGAAGACGGAAGATGGGAAGGCCGCATCGTTGTCGGTCACAAAAAGAACGGCGATCCGATTCACCGCTATGTGCTTGCCCGAACACAAAAGGAGTTAATCGTAAAGCTCCACGACTGCATCGAGATGTACCGCGATGCCGACCTCACCGAGGATTCGAATATGACGCTCGGCGAATGGCTCGACCGATGGATCAATGAATATATGATCTTCACAATTCGCGAGAGCACGCTGGATTCTTACAAAGCGATGATTAAAAATCAAATCAAACCGTATCTCGGCGACAGACCTTTGTCGGTGCTGACCACGCAGGAACTTCAAAAATTCTATAACAGCGTCAAAAAGAAAGGTCGGGTGAAACCTGACAAGCTGCACGGTACAGAGCTTGCCGACAGTATGGTGCGCGGTATTCATATGATGCTGCACGAAGCACTCGATATGGCGGTGCGCCTACGGCTGATTGTTAAAAATCCAACGGTCGGCACAACGATTCCCAAAAACAATTATCCGCCGAAGCAGATACTCAATGACGAACAGCTTGACAGATTTATGAAACGCATCCGACAGGATGAGCGGTGGTACGATTTCTTCTACACCGAGCTGACCACAGGACTGCGGCGGGGTGAAATCTGCGGACTGAAGTGGGAGGACTTCGATGCGAAAAACGGAAAGCTGAAAGTGAGGCGCTCGGTTGCTAAAAGGAAAGGCGGCGGATTGAATATCGGCGAAACCAAAACCGAGACGGGAACGCGCACGATTGTCCTGCCGCCGAGCACTGCGGAACTTCTGCGGAAACGAAAAGAAACGGCAGTCAGCGAATGGATATTCCCGAATATCTATGAGCCCGAAAAACCGATGCACCCCGACTATGCTTACCACCGATTAAAAACACTGTTAAAACAGGCGGAGCTTCCGCTGATTCGGTTCCACGATCTGCGGCACACCTTCGCCACTCACGCACTGGCGGGCGGCGTGGATGCGAAAACCCTGTCGGGAATCCTCGGGCATACCAACGCCAGCTTTACGCTGGACACCTACACCCATGTGACCACCGATATGCAGAGAAACGCTTCCACTATCGTGGGGAGCTTTATGGATGAGATTATGCTTGAAGGAGATGATACCAATCGCTAAAAAAAGAAAAAATGGTGAGGGCACATTACGCCTGCGTAAAGACGGTCGGTGGGAAGGAAGAATTGTTGTCGGGTACAATGAGAAAAGCCTGCCTATTACAAAATGCGTAACGGCGAAAACAAAAACAGAATGTTCCACTAAGCTCGAAGCGCTGAAAGAACAGTACGGACGCTCTTCCGATAAAATTAAACCGGATATGCCGTTCGGGGATTGGATCGACTTCTGGTATCAGACCTACTGCCGACACACACTCCGTATTACCACAAGAACCGACTATGAAAACCGCATTTACAATCATATCATTCCCGAAATCGGAAAAATACCGCTGAACAGGCTGTCACAGTCGGATTTACAGCAATTCTACGCAAAGGAAAAGACAGACGGAAGAAAACTGCATGCAAAAACTTACGGAAAGGGACTTTCGGACAGAACGATAAGGGGGATACATGCCAACTGCCGCACTGCTTTACAGCGGGCGGTACAGGACGGTTTGATACGAACCAATCCCGCCGTCGGCTGTAAGCTGCCACCGAAGAAAGCACGAGAGATGCAGGTGCTCACGCAAAATGAAATTATCCGATTTCTGCATCAGGCAAAGGAAGAAGGTTGCTATGAGCTCTTCTTGCTGGAGCTCGGCACGGGGATGCGGCGCGGTGAGATATTGGCGCTCAAATGGAGCGACCTCAACTTCAAAACAGGAGAGCTGCATATCGAGCGGCAGGTGTATATCATCAGGGCGGAAATAATTATATCAGCGCCGAAAACAAAAGCCTCGATACGCACTGTTATTCTGCCGCCGTCACTCCTCAAAACTCTCGCAGTGTATAAAGAAACGGTGGATTCGGAATGGATGTTCCCGTCACCGACGGATAACGGCAGACCGAGAAATCCGTCATCGGTTAGAAAACGGTTACAACTGATCTTGGAACGGGCGGGCTGTAAAAAGGTGCGCTTTCACGATCTGCGGCACACCTTTGCGACCATGGCGCTGGAGCACGGTATGGATGTGAAAACGCTCTCGGCAACCATAGGCCATGTGTCCTCGGCAACCACGCTTGATATTTACAGCCATATCACCGATACTATGCAAAGGCAGGCGGCGGTGCATATAGACCGCAAAATCGGCGGTACAGACGCCCAAATGCCGACGATAGCGCGGGAGGAAAGGAAAGATACCTCCCCGGTCGAATTCACGCCGTACAAGCCAAAAATACGAAAGCCCGGGACGGGCTGTGTCACCATGATTAACGACCATCTCTACGAGGGACGGTACACACCAACCAATGCCTACGGCAAGCGGGAAAGCCACAATATCTACGCGAAAACGCGCGAGGAATGCGAAGAAAAGCTCGCGGAAATGATTGTGCGAGTAAAAGCGGAGATAGCGGAAGAGAAAGCAAAACTAAAAGAGGGCGCCGACTAAGGCACCATCAAAAATTGGTTTGCAGTAAACAAAGAAAAGTTTTTTGAAAAAAGAATAAAAATTCTTCAAAAAACCATTGACATGGGTGTGACCCCAATGTGTATAATATAGGTGAAAGGCGGTGATCGTGTGGGATACTCGGTAAAATGGGTGGATGAACACCTCGGCATAACTCGTGATATGCTACGCTACTACGAAAAAGAAAAGCTTCTCCCGGTGGCTGAAACCAGAAACCCCACAAACAAATATCGTGATTACAGCGAAGAGGACATTGAGAGGATATGGGGTATCAAGTTGCTTATTGGCATAGGCTTCTCAGTAAAAGAAATCCGTGAATTCGGCAGCAATCCGGATTTTAGCTTCTACGAGGTAATGACCGGTAAAGTTGAGCAGCTTAAAAAACGACGCGACGAAATCCTTACCTACCTCGGTTTTGCCAAGACAATACAGATGACTGGGCGCGTTCCAAACGCCACGAGAGTTGGGTCGATGAAGTTTGATGATTTCATTGAGCATTCACGACAAAACTGGAATGCCTTTAATGACCCACAAGGCAGACGATTTATGGATGCGGCAGACACCATCCTTGACAAACCCTCCGAGGAATGGGATGCATCCGATGTAAAATGCATTATGGACATTTACGGTGATATTGCCCCGGAGGAGATGGTGTACATATAGACCATAGGCGGCTACTATCGGGTTATCGCAGATATGAAGCCTTTGGGGTATTCGTGCGATGCTGTTCAAACGGTGGTAAAAAGCCTCTATGAGTATATGCTCACTTACATAGAACCAGAATTCAAAGAAAAATTCACACCGCTATACTTTGCCGACCGACAAGTTTCATCTTTTATCGACAGCGGTTTTGCCGCTATGAATGAGCGAAATTACGGCAAAGACGGATGTTTATTTATTGCTCAAGCCATAGCGACATTTGGCGGCTATAACCTGGATGCTTAAAAAGGGGGAAAGTTCAATGGGAAGAAAAAAGAAAATCAGCCTGGGTGATCAAGCATCATATTCCTATATTAAGAACATTAAGAAGTGGATGTTTTGCCCTGCCTGTAAAAGCGGTAAAATGACTTTCAATAAAAAGAAGTCGTTGTGGACTTGCGAGGATTGTGGCTATAATTTCTCTGAACAGTATTTTCTGAACGACCGTATCTTTTGGTTTTGTGATGAGTGTGAAGCTTATCTCAACAACCAAGAAGGTTTTAATAAAAAATCAGCAAAACATATTTGCCGTAATTGTGGATACGAGAACGATACCACATTCAACAATATAAAAGGTATTTGCTCGGACTGCGGAAAGGTTCTTCCTAACCCGAATGCTACTCTTTGCTCGGATTGCGAACAAGCCCGTCTCGAAAAGGCAAAGGAGTGGCTAAAAGTAGCGGCTGGAGTTGCTGTCGATACCGGTGTAACCATACTTGCGGCATCAGCAACTGATAATGAATACGAAACGACTGATTATACACCCCGACCTAATGAGGAGGATGAAGGAGGAACTGATATGAAATTTTCACATATAACCGATTCTTGGATGGCTTCCGCTTCCGAAGACGAGCTTCGTTCCGCAGAAGACGAGATGTGCTCTGCGTTGGGCGATATGGACTACGATTCAGACGAATATTTACAGCTTGACCTTAAGCGGATTGATGTGGTTAATACCATAGCTAGCCGATTCCCGCTCAAACTTCCTCATAGAGAACATGGTTGGTATCTTCCCAATGATGATGATTGATTAGAGGCTTATCTATGAGTAGAATGTCTGCGAGATTTGTGGGACGCGCGGTCGGCATGAGTACTAAATGGGTGTATGGAATGTGGAAGGATATGGGCTTGGTCGTAAAGGACAAGTTCGGTGATTGGGCATTAACCGCCGCTGGACATAACATCGGCGGGAGAATGTCCAAAAGTAATCACTATCCTGTACCAACATTTGATTTTGAAGTCATAGAACAGATGATGATTGATTTTTATAACAAACATCGAAAATAAGTGACATAATGGCAAGACTCGATATTTGACCCTCAGTAAACAAAGAAAAGTAATTGAAATGGCAGGAGAATGAAAATGGTTTTATATCCAAAAGCGGCAGATTTGCAAAAGGCGGTTTTTATTGGTACTTGGGGGGATTCTAAAATTCCCATTTATGATGTTCCTAGTATGCATTCGTTGAATCAATTGGTTGGTTATGTAAAATATATAAATTCTGGGAATGGAACAGTTTTGTATCGGGGACAATGTAAACTCTATCCGCATGTAATACCGAGTATAAAGCATGATATTGGCAACAAAACTTCAAATGATAGAAAGTTGAGGACAGCAATCGCATCAGCTATTAAAGATGATGCCTTTAGAAAATTTTTAGGACTTAAAAACAGCAATGTTAATGGCTGGGGAATATATCAAAAAATTATCACTGAAGCAGCGTTCCAACATTATGGTGCGAAAACATATTGTGTTGATTTTGTTGATAATCATTGGACTGCATTGTGGTTCGGATTATATCATTGGGATGAAGTTGAAAAAACATATTATTTGCGGAACAATGGTATGCAAGGCGAAAAAGACAAAGAATGTGTAAAAGAAAGTGACTTTGTAAAAACAATAAATGCTCCTAAGAAGCCTAAAAAAACAGAAATATCTCTTGATGATTCAAAAATTGAGGAGCTACGAGAGTGTGCAGAAAAAGGTGATATTCCTTTTGATGTTTTAGTAGAAAGGTGTATTGCAACAAAGTATAAGCGAATTCTAGCCACTTGGGAACGTCAATGTGAGAACATAAAGGCAAAAAACGATTATATAATTCATATGCAAAATACAGATCATCTTTTTTTGTTTTTGTTTGTTGCAGATACAAATGTACCTCAGGTGAATGGACTTTACATAGCTGAAAATTCGTATACTGTAGATTTAAGGAAGGCCTTACCTTCGAATTTTTTAAGACCTTGTGCACAGCACGGCTGGATTGTTAGAGGAAAAGAAAATAGTTATGATTTTGACGAAAGAATTGCATGCGTAGTTAGAATGGATATTGATTTGGCTAAGAAAATGCTTGGTAATGGAGAATTAATTAGTATGGAAAACTTTTTCCCTAATGAGAAAATTGATCAGGGATATAAAATATTACTTGCACGACAAGAAGGATCTCGAATTAACACAAAATATGATAAAATATTGCCCGACGGAATAATAGCTGACTTAAAATAATAAAAACGGGATTGTCAAACTTTTTTGTTAGACAGTCCCGTTTTTGGTCGGAGTGGCGGGACTCAAACCCGCGGCCTGATGAACCCAAATCACCCGCGCTATCAACTGCGCTACACCCCGATAGTTATTCAATTGTGGTCGTGTAGGTGGTCAAATCTGTGGTCAGGCACGGTTTTGACCGTTATTTTTTGTTTTCCATACCGCCCGAAATCTGCACGTTTAAAGGGCTTTCGGCGGTTGCCACCGACAAACGGTGTGAACACTGTCTATGCTCCCAAACCACCCGCGCTCCCAGCTGCGCCACACCCGGATTTATTAAGTTTTTTGCGATTTCAGTATCTGTGGGATACTATGTGGTCGTTGTCATTTTTGGCAGCTCGTTAGCAACACCCTAAAAACAACACATAACATTATATTAATTGACGGCAGGATTGTCAAGCAAAATTTGCGGCGGAGCGGTTTTTAACTGCTCCGCCGCAAATTTTATATAAAATCAAGCGAAAAATGTTTTCTTTTTGCCCTTTGCGTTTTTCGGATATTCACGGATTCGGGTTACATATTCGAGATTTACGGCTTCAAGGCCGCCCTTGCGCTGTACAATAATTCCTCCGTCCGCAACATCGATTATGGTTCCTTGAATATTATCGCCGCTGCTTGTTACGGTGTAAATAATACACTCTTTTCCGATAAATTGTTTTGCTAACTCTTTCATAACATTTTTCTCCTTAGAATTCTTCTTTTTATCAATTATATGTTTAATCAGCACTGCTCTTTTTCGCCGCTCGATTGCCGGAATTATTACGGCTACCAGCAGCAGAAATACAATCATAGAATATTCCAATTAAATTTCCTCCGTATTAAGTAAAGGAATTTTTTATTATTAAGTACATTATACCATTTCCGTAATTTTAAAGCAATAGTTTTTACAGAAAACTTAATGTGTCGGTGAATGTCGCATGTGGTTTGTTGTATTATCGGACTTGCCGGGAGGGATAAAAATGCGGGAAAACGATAAATTGCTTTATAAAACCATGAAATCGCTTCTTAATGAAAGGCTGTCGGACGCGGAGGCTCAGTCGCTTAAAGACGACGGATTTATTATTAAAAATCCGACAAGGAAAACTGCGGTTATGATAGCGCTTTATAAAAAAGCTACAAGCGGCGATTTGGCGGCGATAAAAGAGCTTCGTTCAATAGTCAGTGAAAAAGACGGCGAAAAACCCGGTAACGGCAGATCGGTGGTGATAATTGACGATATCGGAAATTAAGCTATCCGAAATTATCGGCGGGGGATATGACGATTTTTGGAAATGCAAAAAACGATACAGAGTGTTAAAGGGCGGCAAGGGCTCGAAGAAATCTTCAACAACGGCTCTCAATTTTATTTACAGGCTGATGAAATACAAAGGAAGTAATCTTCTTGTGGTGCGGCAGGTAATGAACACGCACCGTGACAGCACCTTTGCACAGCTTGAGTGGGCACAGGAAAAGCTTGGCGTTACGCATCTTTGGAAAAATACGGTCTCTCCGCTTGAAATGGTTTATCTGCCGACGGGACAGAAGATAATTTTCAGGGGCTTTGACGATGTGTTAAAGCTTGCTTCCGCAACGGTGTCAACGGGTTATCTTAATTTTGTCTGGATTGAAGAGGCGTTTGAAATTGCGAGCGAATCGGATTTTGACAAGCTTGACCTTTCGGTTCCGAGGGGTAAACTTGAGGCGCCGCTTTACAAACAAACTACCGTTACCTTTAACCCGTGGAGCGGTTCGCATTGGCTTAAAAAGCGTTTTTTTGACACAGACAGCAAAACCGTTGCCACCTTTTCGACAAATTATCTTGACAATGAGTTCCTTGATAAGACAGACCGCGCGGTATTTGAACGGATGAAAAAAACAAATCCGAGAAAATATGAGGTTGCGGGGCTTGGTAATTGGGGAATATCGGAGGGTCTTGTTTATGAAAACTGGACTGTCGGGAGAATTGAAATTCCGGACGGCGAAAGGTATAAATGGAAAAATTTTTACGGTCTCGATTACGGCTACACAAATGACCCGACGGGCTTTGTGGGGTTTGCGGCTAATCCGATAGACAAAGAAATGTACATATTTTGCGAATTCTGCAAAAAGCGTATGCTTAACTGCGATATTGCCGAAGCGATAAAGGCTTTGGGGCTTTCAAAGGAACGCATACGGGCAGATTGCGCCGAGCCGAAATCCAATGATGATTTAAGGCGGCTCGGAATATCGAGAATTACCCCGTCTGTAAAAGGCAGGGACAGTATCTTAAACGGCATTGCCGCAATTAACGAATACAGAATTACCGTTGACCCTAATTGCGTGAATATGATAAGAGAGCTGTCCTCTTATATTTACAGCGATAAGTCGGGAGAAAACGGTATACGGCTGCCTAAGGACTGTGATAACCATTTATGTGACGCTATGCGGTATGCGTTCGAAGATGTAAAGCATTTCAGACCGAAAAGGGAAGACAACGAGCCGCAAACGGCTGAGCCTGAAATTAAAAGGTCTGATTTTAACGGAGGATGGGATATATGATTATAGTAATAGCTTTTTTATTGGCATTAACGGCATTTTTACTCGGCTTTGTTTTCGGAATCCTGTTTGTTCCGGCGGTTAAGACCGTGAAAACAGTCAAACCCGAAAAAAACGAGCCTGAGCTTGAAAAATTAAAAAAGGAATATGAGAATTTTTTATCTTACGACGGCAGTGAGCAGCCGTAAAACGAAAGGAAGGAATTAAATTGAAAAACACAGAGGTTGAGAACACCGTCATACCGGACGGTGAAGCTGAAAGCGAAGTGTCGGCAGAGAAGGAAACCATACCGAACGAAGCCGAAAAAATATTCGTTCCGGTAAAATTTAACAAGGAAATCAGAAACTTAGAGCTTGAGGAAGCCGCGGCACTTGCTCAAAAGGGACTTAAATTCGACGCTATCGCAAAGGACTATGAAAATCTCAAGCGAATAGCCGCTCAAAACGGTAACAGTATTTCCGGCTTTTTGTGCGAGCTTGAACAAAGCATTAATGAAAAAAGAAAAAAAGAGCTTGCGGAAAAGTGCGGCGGAAACGAGGAAATTGCCGAATATGTAATGAAGCTTGAAAACGGCACAAAAAGTGATACGGGTTTTGAAGAGCTTAAAAGGGAATTTCCGGAGCTTTCCGACATTTCCGATGTGCCCGAAGAGGTAATCGAAAACTCAAAGCTCAAGGGAACGCTGTTGCTTGACGAGTATCTGAGGTACCTGCATAACGAGAATAAAAAGGCCGCCGATGCAGCCGTACTTCAAAAAAATATCGCAAATTCAAGCATTGGCTCGCAAGCAGACTGTAACGGCGGAACAGATCCTGAAACCGCCGAATTTTTAAAGGGCCTTTGGAGATAAATTATTAAAATTTAAGGAGAAAAAATTATGTCTATTAATTCAATCGAAAACGCAACAAAGTATTCAAACGAGCTTGATAAAATGTTCGCTCAGAAAAGTGCCACCGGCTTTTTTGCCGATAACGCTCTTGCAACAAAATTTGTAGGTGCAAAAACCGTTATTATTCCCGATGTTGATTTTCAGGGTCTTGCGGATTATGACCGTGACACAGGCTTTACAAAGGGTGCGATAACGGTTGCAAATACCTCGTACACTATGAAAATGGACCGCGCACGCTCCTTGCAGATAGACCGTGAGGATATGAGCGAGACAGGCATTGCAAATCTCGCGGGTAAGATACTCGGCGAATATGTGAGAACAAAGGTTGTTCCCGAATGTGACGCCTATGTAATTTCAAAGCTTGCGGGTCTTGCGGCTACCCGCTCAAATCTTGTGGAGGGCACGGTTACAAAGCCTTATGAGGCTCTGTGCAAGCTTATAAACGAGGTTCAGTCGGTTGTAGGCTATGACGAGGAATTGGTTGCCTTTGTGGACAGCTATATGTTTGCCGCCATTCAGAACAGCACCGAGCTTTCCAGAATGATAACCGTTTCCGAATTTAAGCAGGGCGATGTGACATTAAAGGTCAACTCAATCAACGGCGTAAGCATTATACCGGTCGTGTCAGAAAGAATGAAGACCGCATACACCTTTAATAAGGCGGAAGCCGGCGGATTTGTTCCGGCTTCGGGCGCCCGTGAGGTATATATGCTTGTTTGCCCGAAGAGCGGCGCTCATCTTGTGAAAAAGACCGAAAAAATGAGAATATTTACCCCCGAGCAGAACATTGACGCTGACGCTTACAAGTTCGATTACCGTATCTACTACGATATTTTCGTAAAGAACAGCGGTCTTGACGCTGTTTGGGCTTGGCTGTCGCCTGCGGTTACAATTTCCGCACAGCCGCAGAGCGCAAGCGTTACTGCCGGTAAAATAACAGGCAGCCTTACGGTAACGGCTACAAGCTCCGGCACACTTACCTATCAGTGGTACAAGTGCGATGACGCTAACGGCCGCAATGCGGTTAAGGTCAGCGGAGCGACAAGCGCGTCCTTGACTATACCTACCGCGCTTACCAAGGGTACATATTATTACTTTGTAAAAATCATAACCGACGGAATTGCGGGTATGAATTCAAATATTGCCAAGGTTACCGTAGCCTGACAGTAAGGGCAGGGGGAGGGAACGCTCCCTCCTCCTGTTTTAATGAGCAAAATAAGGAGGTAAAAAATTGAAGGACACACCATTCACGATTTTTAATGAATATAACGACGCCGTAAGCTTTAAAGCTTCACTCGGAAAACGGGGAATGTATGAACAAAACCGCATAAACGAGAGATTTTATGTAGGCGACCAATGGTACGGAGCAAAATGCGGAAACGACAGACCGCTTGTAAGACACAATGTGATAAAGCGAATCGGTGATTTTAAAATGTCTCAGATATTAAGCGAGCCGATTTCGGTGACCTTTTCGGCAGAGGGTGTACCCGTAACCTCTTACGGTAAGGGTGAGATTGCCGAAATTAACACGGTAATGTCGGCTTTAAGCGACTACTATAACGTAACTGCCGAAAGGGTAAATTTAAACGCAATTAACGAGAAGGTTCTCAGAAACGCGTATGTCACGGGAAGCGGAGTTATATATACCTACTGGGATTCTAAAATCAAGACAGGACTTTATGCCGACCCCGGGCGGCGGATGCCAATAAAGGGCGATATAGCGTGCGAGGTTTTAAATATTGAAAATGTATTTTTTGCCGACCCGTATATGCAGGATATTCAAAGGCAGCCGTATATTATTATTTCAAGCTGCCGTGATACGGCTGAGGTCTTACGGGAAGCGGGCTGTTACGGTGCCGACCCCCTAACGCTTAACAGTATAGAGGAGGACTCGGAGGACGGAAAGACCCTTGTGCTTACAAAGCTTTATAAGGAATATAGGCCGGACGGCAGTTATATAATTAAAAGTGTAAAGGTTACCGAGCACGCTACGGTAAGAGCCGCCTTTAATACGGGACTGCGCTTATATCCTTTAGCGGTTTTTTCTTGGGAAAAAAGGTCGGGACTGGCTTACGGGGAAAGCGAGATTACATACCTTATACCAAATCAGATTGCCATAAACAGAATGATAACCGCAAGCGTATGGTCCGCAATGACAACGGGTATGCCGATGATGATTATAAACGGCGATACTGTTCCCGACGGAATTACAAACGAGCCCGGTCAGATAATAAAGGTTTACGGCAGTAACGAGGATGTTGACGGAGCGGTAAAATATGTGGCTCCGCCCGATTTCAGCAAGAATTTTGAAAGCAGTGTGCAGTCTCTTATAGACAACACGCTTACGCAAAGCGGAGCTAACGAGGTGGCGCTCGGCGACAGCCGTGCGGACAACGCAACCGCGCTTATGACAATGAGAAACGCCGCTGTTATGCCTTTGCAAATTATCAAAAACAGATTTTACTCCTTTGCTGAAGAGGTATCAAGAATATGGGCGGATTTTTGGATCACCTGCTACGGCGAACGTCGAATAAAGCTGCACGACGGAAACGGTACGAAATATGTTTTGTTTGACGGTACTAAATATAAAAACCTTATTATAAATTCCAGAGTTGATGTGGGAACCGGTACAATGTACAGTGAGCGTGAGTGCGTAAATACGCTGATTACGCTTTACGAAAAGGGAATTATAGACCGTAAACAGCTATTGCAGAGAATGCCCGACGGAATAATAAAGGACAGGGATGCCCTGCTTGCGGAGGAGGAAACGAAAAATGAAGGGACTTGACATATACAACAGAGCTTTGAATTTGCTCGGTTACAGCGGTGAAACGGCAGACCGTTTAAACGAGGAGGCGTTAGCCGAAAGAGGTAAAGAGCTTATCAACCAGCTTCTTTGCGATTTCGGAGACCTGCACATTGAATTATTGTCCGATGAATTGGCGGTTTCAAAGGAAGTTGCCGACGCTTTATGCTGCGGCACCGCAATGCTGTTATCGTTAGCTGAGGGCGACGGCGGTAAAAATGCGGTATTTACACAGCTTTATGAGGCTAAAAGGGCTAAGGCGCTTGCTAATGTGAGCATAATTGAAGACAGGCTCCCGAGGGAGTATATGGGGTGATTGTATGAAATACAAAACGCTGAAGCAATCCGATAAAAAAGTCCTTAAAATCAATAATTTATCGGGCGGTGCGGATTTTTCGGATCCCCGTTCGCAAATCTCTCAAAAAAAGCTTTCAAATGTTTTGAATATGGCGTACACGGACGGCAGAATTACCGCAAGACCCGGATTATACGCAGATACGGCAAGCATAATAGAGTCGCATGCGCTTGATTACAGTAATATTTATACATATGAGTTTATCGGCGGAAAGGTCTCTGTAAACGGAGAAAGCAACGATGTTGTGGGTGTTATACAATTAACGGACAATTCTTTTTATTATCTTAAAATTTATTTTATAGACAGCTCGGGCAACAAAAAATATACGGGTTCTCTTAATTTTCTGCGCTACGCGAACGATTGCTTTTATCAGCCCGGTAAGGTTGTTTTTTACAATGCTTCGCCCGTTTCAGGCGGCGGAATATTTGCGTTTGTAACAACTGCGGATATATATAACAGAAATGAAAAAAGCTATCGGATATACGAAATAAGCAGCGACCTGACCTCTTGGAACCAAATTACCGATTTTTATATACCTACGGTTTATATCAACGGCAGAGGAACCCGTTATGAGGAAGCAAAGGTCCAAGGCAACGCATTTACCGGTCAGCCGAAATTTCTTGAGTCTATGAATATGCTGTCAAATCGCTTTAAGTGCTATTTTACCTCCGACGGATGCTCTTCGTGCTTTCGTCTGCCGTTTTCGGGGCTTTCGGATGATTCGGTTATTTGCCGTGTTTACGGGGCGCCGAACTATTATGTGGATTGGGTGATAGGAGCAAATACAAGCTCAAAGACAGAAAAGTTTTATTCGGTGGATATAACGCTTAATGTTGACCGTGAAAAAGGAATTATATATTTCAGTGGGTCGTCAGGCGATTATGAGATACCCTCCGCAAGGCTGTATCACGAAAATAATATATGTGTGACCGCAAGTAAGGTTGTCGAAACCGCTTTTTCGAAGGGAACGGTTTGCACAAGCTGCACGGAAAGCGGCTCGGGATTGGTTTTTTCAGGCGGACCCGACGGCGACAGAATTATAAGCGTATCACCGAAAAATCCGCTTTATTTTCCGTGCGATTCTTCCGCGGTTGTGGGCGAAAAAGGAGCTAAAATAACCGCGCTTGTTCATCATAAAAACAATATTTACGCCTTTAAAAAGAACGGAATATATTCGGTAAAGGTAAAAAGGGGCAGTATTATCAGCTCTGTTTCCTTGCTTGCGGATGATGACGCTGTTTTTTACAATGACGATACTTTTGAAATTTCAAAAATTTCCGGTGAGACAGGATGCGAAAGCGAGAATTCCTGCACGGTTTATAACGGCGACCTCACATGGTTCGGCTCCGACTTAAGGGTATACAGGCTTGATTCGTCATATAAGGTGACGGAGCTTTCCGAGGATGTTAATTCCATGATTGAAAATATCAAGAAAACCTCTTACAGCAGGGGCTTTTCGGCGGTTCTCGGAAAATACTATGCCTTGATTATCGGATACAAAGCGTTTATAATGGAGTACGGAAAGAATAAAGAACCGTGCTGGTATTTGTGGGATTTCGGTGACATCAGAGCTATCGGAGTTTTTAACAATTCAGCTAAATCATTGATTTTATGTGCGGGGAGCGACGAAAACGCTTTATATACGGCAAAGCTTTCGGGAGATAAGGATATTGATATAAGGCACGAAAGGTCGCAGGATTCGCCGACGCTCAATTCAGTAAATATACCGTGCAGTCTTTCTACCGCGCATTTTGATTTCGGAAGTCTTTGCGAAAAAAAGATATTAAACAGTATCATGCTTTCGATTGCAACCGAGGATTATGTAAAAATATATATAAACGGCAAATATTTTGACAAAATAAATCTTTCGGGCAATCGGGCGGATTGTGTTTGCGGCGCGCTTAACACGGTAAAGCTTATTCCGCATATGTACGGAATAAACTCGGTTTACATAACACTTGAATCTGACAAAGGATTTTCCTTAGGCGAACTTGATATAAGCTACGAAAAAACTCAAAATTAGAACGGAGAAAAACAATGAAAAAGATCCTTGCTGTTTTGCTTACAGCCGTACTGCTTGCCGGATGTACGGCAGGCACACCGAAAAATAACGAAAGCACCGAGGAAGATTATACTACGGGCAAATATCAGGATACGGCGGTAAGGGGAGTATGGATTTCTTTCAGTGAAATAAATTCAATGTTACAAAGCCCCGACGGCTTTAAAGCCGCGTTTTCAGCGGCGGTTTCAAACTGCTCTGAGCTTGGAATAAATGAAATATATATTCATGTAAGAGCGTATTGCGATTCGCTTTACCCGTCGGAGCTGTTTCCGCTTACGGATGACGCAAAGGGTCTTGATTACGACGCCTTTGCTTATGCGCTTGAGCTGTGCCATTCCGTGGGAATTAAGGTACACGCATGGATAAATCCGTATCGGGTTCTTTCAAGCAGCGAGGATATAGAAAAGGCAGATCGGGACAGTCCTGCCTACAAGTGGCTGAATGACGACAATGCTGATAACGATTTGAATGTTATAAAATATAAAGGCATATATCTTAATCCCGCACAGGACGAGGTAAGGGAGCTTATAATAAACGGTGTAAAGGAAATTGTTTCAAAATATGCGGTTGACGGTATTCATATCGACGATTATTTTTATCCTACCGCCGACCCAGATTTTGACCGAACGAGCTACGAAAAATACTGCGCCGATACACAAAAACCGCTTTCTCTTGCGGAATGGCGCCGTTCAAATGTGAATATGATGATTTCGGGCTGCTATAACGCCGTGAAATTTGAAAACAAAAATACCGAATTTTCCGTAAGCCCTATGGCGTCTGTGAATAAAAATTATAATGAACTGTTTGCCGATGTAAGGGAATGGATAAAATGCGGATATATAGATTACATAATACCTCAGCTTTATTTCGGCTATGAATATCCCGACTATGAGTTTGAATTTGAAAACTTGCTCAAAGAATGGATAAAGCTGTCAAAAACAAACGGGAGCGTCGGGCTTAAAATAGGTTTGGCGCCCTACAAAATAAATCCCACGCTTGAGGCTGATAAGGCGGAGTGGGAAAACGGAACCGATATAATAGCCCGTCAGGCGCTTGAGTGCCGAAAAAACGGCAATGTGAGCGGATATGTTTTATTTTCGTATTCATCGCTGTTTTCACAAGAGGAAGTAAACACGCTTCAAAGGGAAAATCTTAAAAATGCAATAACAACAAAATAAGCTTAAAACACGGGAGAGATGCCGCTGTGGATTAATTTATTCACGGCGGCATTTTGTTTTTTCGGGTTGTATTTTTGCTTTATTATTCCAAATATGTCGATATTTGTGGAAATATAACAAATCTTGTTCGGAAATTTTTTCCTTGCTTTCGGACTTTTAACAAAAATAGCTTGAAAATTAACAAAAAAGTTGCTATAATAAAACCGTAAAATAAAAATCCCGTACCGTATCGGGAAAATGAAGAGGTGCAGCATGAAAGAATTTAAAAATAAATTCGTTTCCGGAAAGGCTTTTGACGCCTATAAATTTCTCGGCTCTTTTTTAAGGGGAAATACGGCGGTTTTTCGGGTTTGGGCGCCTAACGCGAAAACGGTTTCCGTTGTAGGCGATTTTAACGAGTGGAATCCCGATACCGACTGTATGGAGAATATCGGAGACGGCATTTGGGAAAAGAAAATAAAGGGTCTTAAGCAGTACGATATTTACAAATATGCGGTTACGGGACCTGACGGAACGGTTATACTTAAATCCGACCCGTACGCAAGACATTACGAAACGGCTCCGTCAAATGCTTCTAAGCTTTACAAATCAAGCTATAAATGGAACGATCAGGAATGGATCTCGCATAAAAACGAAATTAATATATACGAGTCCCCCGTAAATATCTACGAGGTTCACGCAGGCTCATGGAAACGCTTTGAGGATGGGAATACATACGATTATGTAACCCTTGCCAAAGAGCTTTCAGAGTATGTTAAGAAGATGAATTATACCCATGTTGAGCTGATGCCGATAACGGAATATCCGTATGAAGGCTCGTGGGGCTATCAGGTCTCGGGCTATTTTGCGCCGACCTCACGCTACGGCACACCCGATGATTTTAAAAAATTTGTGGATATAATGCACCAGAACGGAATCGGAGTAATTCTCGATTGGGTTCCGGCTCATTTCCCAAAGGACGGATTCGGTCTTTACCGCTTTGACGGAACGCCCTGTTACGAATACGCCGACCCCAGAAAGGGCGAGCATAAGGAATGGGGCACTGTGGTGTTCGACTACGGCAAGCCGCAGGTTAAAAGCTTTCTTATTTCAAGTGCGGTGTATTGGCTTAAGGAGTACCATGCCGACGGACTGAGAGTAGACGCAGTCGCTTCTATGCTGTATCTTGATTACGGCAGACAGGGAGGCGAGTGGATTCCCAATTCTTACGGCGGAAGAGAAAATCTTGAAGCGGTGGAATTTTTAAAGGAAGTAAATTCGGCTGCGTTTTCGGCAGACCCGTCTGTTATGATGATAGCGGAAGAATCAACCGCTTGGCCGCTTGTAACAAAGCCGCCGCACGACGGGGGACTTGGGTTCAATTTTAAATGGAATATGGGTTGGATGAACGATATGCTCCGTTATATGTCGCTTGACCCGTATTTCCGCAAGGACAATCACGATTGCCTTACCTTTTCTTTCTTCTATGCGTTTTCCGAGAACTTTATTCTTCCCATATCTCACGACGAGGTAGTACACGGTAAATGCTCAATGATAGAGAAAATGCCGGGCGAATATGATATGAAATTTGCGTCTCTCCGTGCTTTTTACGCTTATATGGCGGCGCACCCCGGTAAAAAGCTTTTGTTTATGGGACAGGAGTTCGCGCAGTTTATCGAATGGAATTACAAAAACGAGCTTGATTGGCTGCTGCTTGATTACGACGCGCATAAGAATATGCAGCGCTATGTGTCCGAGCTTAATAAGCTTTATTTAAAGACCTCGGAATTTTGGGAAATCGATTATTCTTGGGACGGTTTCGGTTGGATCTCAAATGATGACAATACTCAAAGCATAATCGCTTTCAGGCGTATTGATAAATCGGGTAATGAAATCATAACCGTCTGCAATTTCGTGCCAGTTGCCCGTGAAAACTACCGTATCGGTGTTCCGAAAAAGGGCACATATAAGCGTATTTTCTGCTCGGAAAGTGAAAAATACGGCGGTAAGGTAAGCACAGGAGCTAAGAGCTATAAGAGTGAAGCAGTACCCATGCACGGCTTCGAAAATTCGATTGCGCTTGATATACCGGCAATGTCGGTAAGCTATTTCAAGGTGCCGGCGGCAAGACCCAAAAAAAGTAATAAATAAAAGACTTGTACAATAAAATTAATTGTTACTTGAAGTCTTAAAATTCAGTGTGTCAGGAGTGTTACAATGAAAAGCAAAAAATGCGTTGCTATGCTTCTTGCCGGCGGACAAGGAAGCAGACTCGGTGTATTGACCAGTAAAATCGCAAAGCCTGCCGTTCCTTACGGCGGCAAATACCGTATTATTGATTTTCCGCTTTCAAACTGCGCTAACTCGGGAATTGACACTGTCGGTATTCTTACGCAGTACAAGCCGCTTGAGCTTAACGATTATGTAGGCTCGGGAAAGCCGTGGGACCTTGACAGAACAAGCGGCGGCGTTCATATACTTCCGCCGTATCAGGGTCAGCAGGGCGGAAATTGGTATAAGGGAACCGCAAACGCAATATACCAGAATATTGAATTTATTGAACGCTATAATCCCGAATATGTGCTTGTGCTTTCGGGCGACCATATTTACAAAATGGATTATTCCAAGATGATAAAGGCTCACGAAGAAGCTAAAGCCGCCTGCACCATTGCGGTGCTTGAGGTAACTATGGAGGAAGCGTCCCGTTTCGGTATAATGAATACCAAGGAAGACGGAACCATTTACGAATTTGAAGAAAAGCCTAAAAATCCGAAAAGCAACTTAGCTTCAATGGGTATTTATGTTTTCACATGGCAAAAGCTTAAAAAGTATCTTACCGAGGACGAGTCCAACCCCTCCTCGTCAAACGATTTCGGCAAGGATGTTATACCCTCAATGCTGAATTCGGGCGAGCTTTTAAAGGTTTACCGCTTTAACGACTACTGGAAGGATGTGGGAACGGTAAATTCGTTGTGGGAAGCAAACCTCGATTTGCTCAATCCGAAAATCGACCTTAATCTTGCCGACCAAAACTGGCGTATTTACTCACGCACGACAGGTATGCCGCCGCAGTATATTTCCGATACCGCAAATGTTGAAAATTCCCTTGTAACCGACGGCTGCGAGGTAGAGGGCAGGCTTGACTATTCCATACTTTTCGAGAATGTAAGGGTTGAAAAGGGCGCAAGCGTTGAGTATTCGCTTGTGATGCCGGGCGCCGTTATCAAAAAGGGCGCCAAGGTTCGTTACTCAATAATAGCGGAGGACGCCGTAATAGGCGAAAATGCCGTGATAGGCGAGGACCCTGCTGTTTACGGCTCCGAGGATTGGGGAATTACTGTGATAGGAGACAGGCTTACTGTCGGTAAAAAAGCCGTTATTAAGCCTGACAGAATGATAACCGAAAATGTAAGAGAGGAGGAAGTAAAATGAGGACTTCGGCAGTTGCGGGAATAGTTTTCGCAAATATTAACGATAATCTCTTGAAAAAGCTTACAGCCAAAAGGTCTTTTGCGTCGGTTCCGTTCGGTGCAAGATACCGCATAGTTGACTTTTCTCTTTCAAGCCTTGTAAACGCAGGCGTATCAAGCGTAGGTATTATAACGAAGGAAAATTACCGTTCGCTTATGGACCATGTGGGCAACGGAGTCTATTGGGATCTCGACCGCAAAAACGGCGGACTTTATTTGCTTCCGCCGTACCTTACAAGCGGAACAAAGAGATATACCGGCACGGTAGACGCGCTCCACGGCGCGATTGATTATATCGACAGGTGCAATGCGGAGAATATAGTGCTTTGCAGAGCCGATTCGGTAGCAAATGTCGACATAGGCGCGGCGGTTGAATCGCATATCGAAAAGGGCGCCGATGTTACATTTGTTTACCACAACGGCGAGCCGCCCGTTAATAATGAAGAAACCATATACCCGTTATTCGGAAACGGAAAGCGGATAAAGGAAATGAAATTCGGGCTTAAATCTACCGAGAAGACCGATTACTGCATAGGTGTTGCGGTTATTTCAAGAAAGCTTTTAATGTCGCTTGTTACTGAAGGGTATGAGGACGGCGCGGTAAGCTTTACAAAGGATATTGTGGCAAAAAACATCGGTAAGCTTAAGGTCTACGGCTTTGAGCATAAGGAATTTGTCAGGGTATTTGACGGTATGGATTCCTATTATAAGGCAAGTATGGAGCTGCTTGGTTCGGATGTCCGCCGTCAGCTATTCAACAATAACCGACCCATATTTACAAAGACCCGTGACGATATGCCCACACGCTACGGCACAAAGTCCGAGGTTAAAAACTGCTTAATTGCGGACGGCTGTGTTATAAACGGCACCGTAAGAAACAGCGTGCTGTTCAGGGGAGTTACCGTGGAAAAGGACGCGGTTGTTGAAAATTGTATTTTAATGCAGGAAACGGCAGTCGGCGAGGGTGCGCAGATAGATAATGTTATTGCAGACAAAAACGCCGTTATCGGTGAAAAAATGGTGCTTAAGGGCACACCGGAAAAATGCTTCTTTATTAAGAAAAATCAGGTGCTTTAAAAGCAGAACAGAATGGAGATTAACAATGAAGGTTTTATTTGCATCAAGCGAGGCGTATCCCTTTGCCATGTCGGGCGGTCTTGCCGATGTGGCAGGCGCTCTGCCTAAGGCATTAAGGCGCAGGCTTATCGGCTGCCGCATTGTAATGCCGCTTTACAGCTCGATACCCGATGAGTTAAGGGAAAAAATGAATTTTATAGGCAGTATTACCGTTTCCGTTGCGTGGAGACGCCAATACTGCGGAATATTCGAAGCTCATCTTGACGGAGTTATTTATTATTTTATTGATAACCAGTATTATTTTAAGCGTGACGGTCTTTACGGTCATTATGATGACGCGGAGCGTTTTGCGTTCTTCTCGCGTGCGGTGCTTGATATAATACCTCATATAGGTTTTAAGCCCGATATTATTCACTGCAACGATTGGCAGACAGCTCTTGTGCCGGTGTATCTTAACGCAATGTACCGCAGCGATGAAACATACCGCGATATTAAAACCGTATTTACCATTCACAACATACAGTATCAGGGCAAATACGGTAAGGAGCTTAACGGCGATGTTATAGGTCTTCCGCCCGAGTGTGAAAGTCTTGTGGAATACGACGGCTGCGTAAATTTCTTAAAGGGCGCGATACAGTGTGCTGATAAGGTTACCACCGTTTCTCCAACATATGCCCGTGAAATACTGGAGCCTTATTATTCGCACGGACTTGACAGGATACTCAGTCAGTTTACCTTTAAGCTTACAGGCATTGTGAACGGAATTGACTGCGATGTTTATAATCCCGAAACCGATAATTTGATTTATAAAAATTATTCGGTTGACGATATTGCGGGAAAGGCGTATAATAAGAAAATGCTGCAAAAGGAAATGGGACTTCCGGTACGGTCGGATGTACCTGTTATCGGCATTGTTACACGCCTTGTCAAGCATAAGGGTCTTGACCTTGTAAAGTGTGTGTTCGAGGAGCTTTTAAAGGCAGATGTTCAGTTTGTTATATTAGGCTCCGGCGAGTGGGAGTTTGAAACCTTCTTCCACGGTGAGGCAGAGGCTCACCGCGATAAGGTAGGTCTTAAGCTCGGCTTTAACACACAGCTTGCGCATAAGATTTATGCCGGCGCGGATATGTTCCTTATGCCGAGCCAGTCAGAGCCCTGCGGTTTGGCGCAATTAGTAGCCCTGCGCTACGGAACTGTACCGATTGTAAGGGAAACCGGCGGTCTTAACGACACCATAAGCGACAGCGAAAGCGGCGAGGGCAACGGTTTCACCTTTAAGAACTACAATGCTCACGAAATGGAAAACGCGGTTTGGCGCGCTATCGGCGGATACGGCGATAAGAACGGCTGGGACATTCTTCGCAAGCGTTGTATGCAGTGCGATAACAGCTGGGGAATTTCCGCAAATAAGTATATCAAGCTTTACAAGGAAATTCTCGGGAAATAGCAGTAATTCTTACTTAGGGGATAAAGTATGGATATTATTAAGTCAATTATTCTGGGTATTATCGAGGGCATTACCGAATGGCTGCCGATAAGCAGTACGGGACATTTGATTTTGGCAGACGAGTTTATCAAGCTTGATATGTCAAAAGAATTTATGGAAATGTTCAATGTTGTAATACAGCTCGGCGCCATTCTTGCGGTAGTGGTTATTTTTTGGAATAAGCTCTGGCCCTTTACGCTTGATAAAAGCAAGGGCTATAACTACATAACCAAAAGCGGCGGAATAATCAAAAAAGATGTCATGGATATGTGGTTTAAGGTAATTGTAGCGATGTTACCTGCCGCGATTGTCGGTATTCCGTTCGATAATTTCTTTGAAGCGCATTTCCACAATTATATCGTGGTTTCGGCGGCGCTGATAGTTTACGGTATTCTTTTCATAATCATCGAACGCCGTAACGACGGCAAAAAGCCTAAGATAAACAGCATTGCCGATATATCCTACAAAACGGCGCTTATAATCGGCTGCTTCCAAGCACTTTCGCTTATTCCAGGCACCTCTCGCAGCGGTTCGACCATTCTCGGCGCTATTATAATAGGCGTCTCAAGAGTTGCGGCGGCTGAATTCAGCTTTTTCCTTGCGGTTCCCGTTATGTTCGGCGCAAGCCTTATAAAGCTCTTGAAATTCGGATTTTCATTTACGGGCGCGGAGCTTGCCGTGCTTCTTGTGGGTACTCTTACCTCGTTCTTGGTTTCCGTTGTTGCGGTCAAATTCCTTATGAATTATGTAAGAAAGCACGATTTTTCCGCATTCGGCTATTACAGAATTGCGCTCGGCGCCGTGGTTTTGGCGTATTTTCTTATTGCGAGGTAAATTATGAAGCTTTTTATTGCCTCCGATATACACGGTTCGGCTTATTACTGTGAAAAAATGTTAAAAGCGGCTGAGCGTGAAAAGGCGGACAGACTTTTAATTCTCGGTGATATTCTGTATCACGGTCCGCGCAACGATTTGCCTAAGGAATATAATCCGAAAAGGGTTATAGAATTGCTTAATCCGCATAAAAACAAGCTGCTTTGCGTCAGGGGAAACTGCGATGCGGAGGTTGACCAGATGGTGCTTGATTTTCCCGTGCTTGCGGATTATGCCGTTATACCCGTGAATGATAAATTGATATATGCCACTCACGGTCACATATATAATTGCGATAATCTTCCGCCGCTTTGCGAGGGTGATATATTGCTCAACGGCCATACCCATATACCGAAGTGTATTCGGTATGAAGGCTTTGTTTATATGAACCCCGGTTCCGTTTCGATACCGAAGGAGAACAGTCCCCACAGCTATATGACGCTTGAGGACGGAGCTTTCACTTGGAAAGATCTTGAAAACGGGGAAGTATATAACAGCTTTAAAATTAATTGATTATAAATTAACGGGCAGATTTCGGTCTGTCCGTTTTTGTTGCATTTTTTAATTCCCTGTGATATAATAGGAATTAAAGGTGATAATAATGATGATTTCTACAAAGGGCCGCTATGCATTGCGTGTTATGACAGACCTTGCGCTTCACGGCGACGGCTATATTCCGCTTTCGGATATTGCCGCAAGGCAGGAGGTATCCTTAAAATACCTTGAAGCGATAATTTCTTCCTTGAATAAAGCAGGCTTTGTCGAAAGCCAAAGAGGGAAAAGCGGCGGTTATAAGCTTAACAGAAAGCCCGAGCAATATACGCTTAAGGAAATTCTTGAGGCGACCGAGGGCGAGCTTGTTCCGGTAAACTGCGCTTGTCTTACGGGCGAGGGCGACTGCAAACGGGCGGAGCTTTGCCCGACTATGCCCGTATGGCAAAAACTCGATAAAATAATATCCGATTATCTTGAAAGCGTAACGCTTAAAGATTTACTTTCGGAAGAAAAATAAATTCCTATTGACTTTATAGGAATTATATGTTATATTATTAACACAGTAATAAAAAGGATGTGAATTGTTTAATGAAGGTTTATGCAGATAATGCCGCCACCACAAGAATAAGCGATACCGCATTTGACGCTATGCTGCCGTATTTCAAGGAAACCTACGGTAATCCGTCAAGCCTTTATACATTAGGCCAGAAGGCACAGGAGGCGCTGTGTGCCGCCCGTGAGACAATGGCTCATTATCTTAATTGCGATATGAAGGAGATTACCTTTACCTCAGGCGGAAGCGAGGCTGATAATCAGGCGATACTTACAGGCGCTTATCTCGGCGAGAAGAAGGGTAAAAAGCACATAATTTCTTCGGCTTTTGAGCATCACGCGGTTCTTCATACACTTAAAAAGCTTGAAAAACAGGGCTTTGAGGTTACGCTTCTGCCCGTACATTCGGACGGCTTTGTCCGCCCCGAGGAGTTAAAGGCCGCTATCCGTGAGGACACAGCGCTTGTAACTATAATGTACGCAAATAACGAAATAGGCACTGTTCAGCCCATAAGGGAGCTTGGTGCGGTATGTCACGAAAAGGGTGTCCTTTTCCATACAGACGCAGTTCAGGCGGCAGGTCATATTAAAATTGATGTTAAAGCGGATAATATAGATATGCTTTCTATGTCCGCGCATAAATTCCACGGTCCCAAAGGCATCGGTATGCTTTATGCAAGAAAGGGAATTAATCTCTATACGCTTATCGAGGGCGGCGCGCAGGAAAGAGGAAAGCGCGCGGGAACCGAAAATGTACCGGCTATTATGGGTATGGCGGCGGCATTTAAGGAAAGCTGTGAAAATCTTGAAAAAAACTTTGAGTATGTAAAGGGACTGAGAGATAAGGTTGCCGCCGAGCTTTCAAAAATTCCCCATTCAAAGATAAACGGTGATATAACTAAAGGTCTTGCGGGCACGCTTAATATGTGCTTTGAGGGAATTGAGGGCGAATCGCTTTTGCTCTTGCTTGACGACAGGGGAATAAGCGCCTCGTCGGGTTCTGCCTGCACATCCGGTTCGCTTGATCCGAGCCATGTTTTGCTTGCGTTGGGACTTCCTCACGAGGTTGCTCACGGTTCGCTCAGAATTTCGCTCAGCGAGTACAACACCGAAGAGGATGTAAACCATATTATTAAAAATGTGCCGGAGGTTGTGGCTTATCTGCGCTCAATGTCGCCGGTATGGAAGGATTTAGAAGAAGGGAAGAAGCAGTATGTTATACAGTGAAAAGGTAATGGATCATTTCAGAAATCCCCGTAATCTCGGTACTATTGACGACGCCGACGCAGTCGGTGAGGTCGGCAACGCAAAATGCGGAGATATAATGAAAATGTATCTTAAAATTAAGGACGGTATAATAACCGATGTAAAGTTTAACACCTTCGGCTGCGGCTCTGCCATTGCGACAAGCTCAATGGCTACCGAAATGATTAAAGGTAAGCCCGTAACCGAGGCTCTAAAGCTTTCAAACAAGGCGGTTGTTGAGGCGCTGGACGGGCTTCCGGCACATAAGATACATTGCTCTGTTTTAGCGGAGGAAGCGGTCAAGGCCGCGCTTTTCGATTATTACCAAAAGCATCCGGAGCTTGAAAAGCCGGAGGGCTTGGCGGATTGCGCCGCTTGCTCGGGCGGATGCTGTTCCTGTCATTAAGCCGTATTTATCGTATTTTTTAAGTACAGCCGCATTTTATGCGGCTGTACTTTATTCTGTTTAAATGATTTTATTTAAGCGTATCGGACTGTAAATATTGAAAACCATTGACAAGGCAAAAAAAATATGCTATAATCACTGTTAAATATTATGGGTGAGCACCTACCGACAGTCAGGCTGAAAAGCTTGGCTGTTTTTTTATTTTAGAGGAGGAATAATTATGTCAATGATTTGGCCGATTGCACTTGTTGTAGTGTCAAATATTATTTATCAAATTTGTGCTAAAAGTATACCTAAAGAGATGGATGTTATGGCGTCCATGACTATTACCTATTTTGTCGGTGCGGTTTGTTCTGCAATTATGTTCTTTCTGTTAAATGAAAACGGAAATTTATTGCAGGAATATAAAAAAGTGAATTTTGCTCCCTTTTTTCTCGGTATTTGCGTTGTGGGCTTGGAAGTGGGGCTTATCTATGCGTATAAAAACGGGTGGTCGGTGAGTACGGCATCTATCGTGCAAAGTTCTTTTTTAGCACTTGCCTTGATTTTTGTAGGTGCCATACTGTACCATGAGGCAGTTACGGCAAATAAGCTGATAGGTGTTGCGATTTGCCTTGTCGGACTTTATTTCATAAACCGCTGAGTGGCGCAAAACACTGTTGATTATAAGGTTTTGAGGTAATATAATGGTAACGTTTTTTATTATGATTTCAGGAATTTTGACAGGACGTTTTTTTCTTTTGATTTCCAAAAAGAAAAATGATTTTGTACAATTACTCTGTACGCTGATGTTGATTTTTTCTATGGGTATGAGCTTAGGACAACAAGACGGCTTTTTTCACAAATTAGGCAAGCTTGGGGGGCAAAGCTTTTTATTCTTTTTAGTTCCCACAGTCATTTCCGCAATAATCGTTTATTGTTTGACCGGTTTCCTTTTTCCTAAAACCGTAGTAAACGGTGAAAATGATTGTCAAACCAAAGAAAATAAAACAGCATCCTCCTTTGATCCTATGATGATTTACGCAATAACAGCATTATTCTTAGGAATAGTGTGCGGAGTTGTTCCGAGGATATCTTCTTTTTTGGCACCGCTGATACAATATTCGCAATGGATACTTTATTTACTGATGTTTTCGGTCGGTATTAGCATCGGAAAACAAAAGGGTATATTTTCAAAACTGCTGCAATTCAATGTGAAGATCCTAATCGTTCCGTTAGGCATCATAGCAGGTTCTTTAATCGGCGGTGCAATATGCGGTGTCATTCTGAAATATCCGTTTAATGAGGCAATTTCCATCAGCGGAGGTTTGGGCTGGTATAGTCTTGCGGGAGTAACAATAAGCAATTCAGCCGGCGCTTCTGTCGGAAGTGTTGCTTTTTTAAGTAATCTTATGCGGGAAATTGCTTCCTTTATTGTTATCCCGTTTGTCGCAAAGTATCTCAACTCATACACCTGTGTTGCTGTTGCCGGTGCTACCAGTGAGGATACTACTTTGCCGATGATTATGCGTTATACCGATGCGGAAACAGCTGTTTTTTCCGTTATAAACGGAGCGATTTGCTCGACCTTTGTACCCATATTGTTTTCTGTCTGTTACTGATTTTGAGTTTTATGAAAGAAAATAATTTTTGCCGAGTAAGCTGTAAAAAAGAGTAACCGCATTTTAGCGATTACTCTTTTTTAAATACTTTGCTCTGTTAAGAGCCACTCTTTTGCCGGCTCGATACCGTCAAAAAATTTGATGGCAAAACCGTGTCCGTATAGCAGCTTTTTCAGTTTTTTACAGGAAAGCTTATCTGCCCCCACAAAGGCTGCGCGCATAAATTGTTTGTCGGACCTTATCAGTGCGTTTACTATTTCAGAAATCAATTCTTCCGTAATAATTGTTTCGTCGAGGACAAAAGCAATATATTCAGGAGCGGACGGGCGGCGGAATGTTGCGGTATCCGCGCGCAGTTTTTCTATGGCAAGCTCGGTATATTGATATATACCGTCCAAATGCTCAAACCATATTTCTCCGCCGGCAAAGGGGAGAATAAATGATTTTTTTCTTACACCCGGCAGTTCACTCGGTTTCTTATCGATACATTCCGGCTTATATCTCGACTTATCTTTATTTATAAACATAGTTTATCACCATAATAACAAATTTTACTTTTGCAATTTGATTTCTGCATTATATAAGCTATTGTTTTTATAAGCATAATATCGTAATAGCTTCAGGCAATCGGTTATATAGAAAAAGTCCACCGTAATTATATAAAAATTACAGTGGACCTTTGGTGGAGACGAAGAGGATTGAACTCTCGACCTTACGGATGCGAACCGTACGCTCTCCCAGCTGAGCTACGCCCCCGTGGCAAACTGCCGTGGATGTTTACACAACAGTATTATTTTACTCGTTCCAATACTTTTTGTCAAGTGTTCTGAACGAAATTGCCGAAAAAATATGCTCTTTTTTTATAATTTCCTCGTTTGACAGGTCTGCAATAGTTCTCGCAACCTTTAAAATACGGTCGTAGGTTCTGGCAGACATACCGAGCCTTTCAAAGGAAAGCTTCAAATATTTTTGAGCCTCATCATCCATAACACAGTATTTTTTAAGCATTGATGAGGTAAGATGCGCGTTACAGGTTATGCCCGTACCTGCATATCTTTCAATTTGCAGCCGTCTTGCTCTGTTTACACGCTTTTGTATTTCGGCGGAGGATTCACCGGGAGCCGCAGAGCTTAAATCGCTGTAATCTACGGGCGGAACCTCTACATGTAAATCAATTCTGTCAAGCATAGGACCCGATATTCTGTTAAGATATTTTCTTACCGCAGTGGGCTGACAAATACATTCGTGCGTGGGATGTCCGAAAAATCCGCAGGGGCAGGGGTTCATAGCGGCGACAAGCATTACACGGCTCGGATATGTAAGAGTGCCGGCAACTCTCGAAATTGTAACCTTTCCGTCTTCAAGCGGCTGGCGGAGCGCTTCCATAACATCACGCCTGAATTCGGGTAGCTCGTCCAAAAACAAAACGCCGTTATGCGCAAGGGAAATTTCGCCCGGATGCGGTACGGTTCCGCCGCCTGTTATTCCCGCAACCGAGACTGTGTGGTGAGGGGAACGAAACGGACGATTGCGTACAAAGGGGTCGTTTTTGTTAAGAATACCCGCAATCGAGTGAATTTTCGTAGTTTCAATGGATTCTTCAAATGTCATTTCGGGAAGTATGGTCGGAAGTCTCTTGGCAAGCATACTTTTACCCGAACCCGGCGGACCTATAAGAATAATGTTATGACCGCCCGCGGCGGCAACCTCAAGCGCTTTTTTTGCGGCGTATTGCCCTTTTACATCACTGAAATCAATGTGCGACGCAACATCCGCAGGCGTAATGTCCGTTCTCGGTTCCGGGGTTAAGGTATTAATTCCCTTAATATGCTCTATAAGCTCTTTAACGGTGCTTATACCGTATACATTAATTCCGTCTATAACCGCGGCTTCGGCGGCGTTTTCGGCAGGGACAAAGACATTTTTAATTTGGTTGTTAAGCGCTGTAATCGCTATTGCGAGTATTCCGCCCGAAGGGCGTACTCTGCCGTCAAGTGAAAGCTCACCGACAAATATACTGTCATTAAGCTCGGCTTTAAGCTGACCTGAAGCCTTCAATATCGCTATCAATACAGGCAGGTCGTAAATCGAGCCTTCTTTTTTTAAATCGGCGGGAGCTAAATTTATTGTTATACGGCTTACGGGGAATTTATATCCGCAGTTTTTAATGGCGGCTCTTACCCGATCTCTCGATTCCTTAACGGCGGCGTCGGGCAGACCGACAATATCAAAAGCGGGCAGACCTGTGGATATATCAGCCTCAACCTCAATCATATAAGAATCAATACCGAATAAGCCTACGCTTTTCAGCCGTGAAAACACATTTGCCGCCCCCTTATTTACTCAAATACAGCCATTATTATACAATAAATCACAGAAAATTGCAACATTATAATAATTTGGACTGCTTTATTAAAAAACACTTGATTTTATGATTTAAGTATTGTATAATAATTTGGCAATGTGTTCGCCGGTGTGTCGGAATTGGCAGACGAGACAGACTCAAAATCTGTTATCCGCAAGGGTGTGTGGGTTCAAGTCCCACCACCGGCACCATCTTAACTCCCAAACCAATAGGTTTGGGAGTTTTTTTACCGTTAAATCAGATGCTTTAATAAATGAAATTTTCTGTATGATATGAAATAAAATTCGTTCTGTTATATGCCGCAGGCATAGTTCACTAATTCTGCGGGAACGAATTTCATAGAAAAAGGACTTAGCAAAACGCTAAGTCCTTTTTCTGTCAAGACAGGACAATAGAGATGTTTTTGCATTTTCGCTGTCTTGATTTGAACACTCTCGACACAATCATTTTACATCACTCCGTT
>ERZ808266.128-NODE-128-length-30494-cov-5.604455_pt1 | contig 30494 bp, 19 predicted proteins | sample MGYA00521278_ERZ808266 | MGnify/ENA primary metagenome ERZ808266 (study PRJEB31516, sample SAMN03275591) | gut metagenome | biome: mammalia-associated habitat; material: feces | host: Papio cynocephalus | place: Kenya | collected 2012-08-02 ... | reverse complement strand
AACCGTTCGATCTTACGAAGAAACCTCTTGTCGTGATGGTTGTCGGAGTGAACGGCGTGGGAAAGACCACGACCATCGGCAAACTTGCCGCACGCTATAAGTCCATGGGCAAGAAGGTTATGATCGGTGCCGCCGACACATTCCGCGCCGCCGCCGTTGACCAGCTTCAGATCTGGGCGGAGAGGGCCGGCGTGGAGATTGTCAAGCAGGGCATGGGGGCGGATCCGGCTTCGGTCGCTTTCGATACAGTGACATCAGCTGTGGCAAAAGGTGCGGACGTTGTCATGATAGACACCGCAGGAAGGCTCCACAACAGGATTGACCTGATGAATGAGTTGACCAAGATCCGTAACGTGATGCGTAAGGTCATTCCGGATGCCCCGCACGAGGTGCTTCTCGTGCTGGACGCGTCCACCGGTCAGAATGCCTACCAACAGGCCAAGGAATTTTCCCGGGCTACTGACATCACTTCGTTGGCGATCACCAAACTGGACGGCACGGCGAAGGGAGGTGTGGTCATCGGAATTGTTGACCAGCTTAAAGTTCCGGTCAAGTTCATCGGAATCGGCGAGGGCATCGATGACCTCAAAGTGTTTGACAAGAAGGAGTTCGTGGAATCACTGTTCTCCAGAGAGGATATTGACAAATAAAACATCAGAATATGAAGCTATCTTACAATTGGCTAAAGGATTATCTTGAATCCGATCTTACCCCGCAGCAGATCGCGGACGCTATGACATCAATAGGAATCGAAGTGGACGGAGTAGAGGAACAGGAGGAGATTCCCGGTGGGCTTGCCGGAGTCGTTGTCGCCGAGGTGCTTGAGTGCGAGGCGCATCCTGATTCGGACCACCTTCACATCACAAAGGTCAGCGACGGAACAGGTGAGCCTCTGACGGTTGTGTGCGGAGCCCCTAACGTGGCAGCCGGACAGAAAGTCCTCTTTGCGAGGATCGGTGCGGTGCTCCCGGGTGATTTCAAGATCAAGAAATCCAAGATCCGTGGTGTGGAATCGTTCGGAATGATCTGTGCCGAGGATGAGCTCGGGATCGGCAACGATCACGCGGGCATAAAGGTTCTTCCTGCCGACGCACCTGTAGGAACGCCGGCCAAGGAATATCTCCATCTCAAGACTGAGGCTGTCATCGAATATGAGATCACTGCGAACAGGGTGGACGCCGCATCGCACATCGGTGTGGCACGAGACCTGTACGCATGGATGACGCTCAATAATATTCCTTGCTCATTCAAGTATCCTTCCGTGGATGCTTGGAAACCTGGCGAGGGGAAAGGTATCCCTGTGGAGGTGCGGGACGCGACCGCCTCTCCACGTTATTGCGGAATAACTATCAAGGGCGTGAAGGTCGGACCGTCTCCGGAATGGCTTCAGAAGAAGTTGATGTCCATCGGACTCAGACCGATCGACAATGTCGTCGATGTCTCCAATTTCGTGCTTTTTGAACTCGGGCAGCCTCTGCACACATTCGATGCGGACAAGATCAGCGGCGGCAAGGTGATCGTGAGAAGGGCGGCCGAGGGAGAGAAGATCACCACTCTTGACGAGGTTGAAAGAAAACTTTCCGCAGAGGACATCGTGATCGCCAACGCCGACGGCCCAATGTGCATCGCCGGAGTGTTCGGTGGCATCGATTCCGGTGTCAAGTCCGACACTGTCAACGTATTCATCGAAAGCGCATACTTCGATCCAGGCTCTATCCGCAAGACATCCAAGAGACACACTCTCCAGACCGACGCCTCCTTCCGCTACGAGAGGGGAGCCGACCCTGGCATCAATGAATATGCCGCCAAGCGTGCCGCTCTTCTGATTCAGGAAGTTGCCGGCGGAGAGATTGTCGGAGGAATCGAGGAGTTCTACCCGACAAAGATCGAGAAGAAGATCATCGACCTTGACTACGACCGCATAGAGAGGTTCATCGGCAAGAAGATCGGCCACGATACGATCGAGAGGATTCTTACTGCCCTTACCTACGAGTTCATCGAGAAGCGTGAGGGTGGCGCGAAGGTGGCCGCCCCGTCCTACATGATCGATGTGACGAGAGAGTGCGATGTCATCGAGGAGATTCTCAGAATCTATGGTTACAACAACATCGACCTGCCTCAGCACATGAAGATGTCAGTCAACGCCACCCCTTCTCCGGAGCCTGAGGCCATCCGCAACGGAATCTCCAACTTCCTTGCGGCCAACGGATTCATCGAGATAATGAATAACTCCTTGACGAAGGGTGCTTACTATAAGGGACTTACCACCTACCCGGAGGAGAAGAGCGTTACAATAGTCAACCCTCTGAGCTCCGACTTGAACGTGATGAGACAGACCCTCATATTCAGTGGCCTTGAAGTTGTCGCCTACAATCTGAACCGTCAGATCTCATCGATGAAGCTCTTTGAGTATGGCTCCGTTTACAGCCGTAATCCTGAGTTGGACGGCAAGACGCTCGCCTCCTACGAGGAGCATCCTGCGTTCTCGATGTTCGTGACCGGAACCCCGGAGAAGTCGTGGAACAGCCAGCCAGGCAAGAGCAGCTTCTTCGAACTGAAGGGCTATGTCGATCTGCTTCTGAGACGCTTCGGCGCCAATCTTTACCAGATGGAGGCCACGGCGGCTCCCGCAGACATATTCTGTGAGGGTGTCGCTTATGCCCTTCCGGGGCAGCATCTGCCGCTCGCGGTTCTTGGAACGGTCGCTCCGGCTATCGCGAAGAAGTTCGGTGTCCGCCAGCCTGTGTTCGCCGCCGAGATCAACTGGAACACGCTGTTCCAACTTGTCAAGAGAGACAAGGTTGCCTTCAAGGAGATGCCTAAGTTCCCGGAGGTCAGAAGGGATTTTGCCCTGCTGCTTGACGAGAGTGTAAGTTATGCGGATCTCTACAAGAGTTCGTTCAAGGCCGGAAAGAAACTTCTTAAGCAGGTTACCCTGTTCGATGTCTATCGTGGAGACAAGATTCCGGCGGGCAAGAAGCAGTACGCCCTTGGATTCGTTCTTCAGGACCTGGAGAAGACCCTGACGGATGAGGATGTGGAGAGAATAATGAAGAAACTTCTCTCTACATTCCAGAACGAGTATGGTGCTACTTTGAGGTAAGGGTATGAAGAGGTTTCTCAAGATAGTCTTTTCACTGACGATAATGGTCGCGGCTGTCATTTCCTGTGACCGCTCCGCTCGCGTGATACCTGCCGGCAAGATGGAAAAGATCTATCGGGAGATGCTTCTGGCTGACCAATGGTTGGCGGATAATCCTGAAAAAAGGACGATGGCCGACACCACGTGGTTTTACGAGCCGATCTTCAGGAAATACGGATTCACTCTCAATGACTACCAGAAAAGCGTGGATGTCTATCTCAATGACCCGAAACGCTATGCGGACATGCTGGGACGAGTGGAAACGGATTTGAGAAAGGAAATGAACGCGATAAATGCCGAGATTTCTCTACGGGACAGGCTACAGCATGAGGCCGACTCGATAGTGAGGGCTTGGAAGTCTGTCAAGGCTAAAAGGTTCGACTCATTCATGGATGTGTATGAACATGATGCCATGACTGACAGGATCGGGTTCCGGAAAGATTCATTGTTGGGCTGGCGGCTTGTGCCTGTTATTGAGGACACCATCTACCATGGGCCGGCGCTTGTCATCAGGGACACCACGGAGACTGCTTGTGTGGATTCGCTTTCGGTCCCTTCTGAACCGTCCGCCTCTTTGGATTCGATGGTTGTTTCCGCTCCCGAAATATTGAAGAGGAAGCCGGATCAAGGCAAGCCGCTTACATTTCCGGCGATGTCCAAAAGAGCCATGAAGAGAATGGAATTGACTCCGACAAAGGATTTAATTATTGAAAATGAATAGAATAGCTGCCGAATATGTCTTCACTCTTGATCGGGAGACTCCTGTCAGGAACGGTTTTGTCGAATATGATGACAAAGGAACCGTGACGGCTGTCGGAGAGTGTCTCGAACCAGAGAAGGAAAAGGCTTTCGTGAGAGGAGCGCTCGTCCCAGGCTTTGTCAACACTCACTGCCATCTGGAATTGTCTTATTTGTGGAAATCTTTCCGCAAGGGGACCGGCATGGCCGGGTTCATCGACCAGATCAATGAGATGCGTGACAATAAGACCCTTGAGGAGAAACTTCACGACATCTCTCATTGGATGAACGTGATGTGGGACAGAGGTGTGTCCGCGATGGCCGACATCAGCAATTGCGCCGACACCTTCGCCATAAAGAAGGCGTCTCCGATGTACACCAGAACTTTTCTGGAAGTCTTCGGGACGGAACCACGGGATTGTGCTTCCGTTATGGAGAATGTCTTGAAACTAAAAGCCGTTGCTGACAGCTACGGACTTGACGCCGCTCCGACTCCGCACGCGTGCTATACGATGAGCCCGGAACTTGTCACGGCCGCGGCGGCGGAAGGCCTGAAGTCGGGTTTCCTGTCATACCATTCGGAAGAGACTGATGAGGAAGAGGATATGCTGAAATATGGCCGTGGTGCCATGTGGGACAATCGCAAGGCAGCCGGAATGAGCGTTCCGCCTGTGACAGGCAAGTCATCCCTGCTCTATTTCATCGACAGGCTTGAGAAAGCGCATCCGGCTCCGTTTGACGAGCACATCCTGCTTGTTCATGAAGTCTGCATGGATCAGGAGGGAATAGATGCGGTGAAAAGTGTGATGAACCATCCTTTTGTCGCGCTTTGTCCGCAATCAAACATATTCATTCACGGTTCTTTGCCTCCTGTGCCTCTGATGCGGCGCAATGGCTTGAAGATCACCGTGGGAACTGATTCGCTGTCAAGTAATGACGATCTGGACATCGTTGCTGAGCTGCGCTTCCTCCAGAACGCTTTTCCGGAAGTCGGACTGAACGAACTGCTCACATGGGCATGCCGCAACGGCGCTGAATTCCTGTCGAAGGAAAACGAATATGGCAGCATAGCTGTCGGGAAGAAGCCGGGATTGGTCGCCATAGAGAATCTGCACGATGGCCGCCTTTCACCGGAAAGCCGGTCACATAGAATTATTTAGCCATGATGCGGGAAGAACTTGTGTTCGGGCCTATCCACTCCAGAAGGCTTGGCTCTTCTTTGGGAATCAATCTGCTTCCGACAAAGGGAAAACTGTGCAATTTCGATTGCATATATTGTGAGTGTGGCTGGAACAGGGACGGCAGGGGAGACCGCAGGCTTCCTGCCGCAGCTGAACTTCACGTGACTCTGGAGGCGAAACTTAAGGAATGCCGCGATGCCGGGACTCAGATTGATTCAATAACATTTTCGGGTGACGGGGAACCGACACTGAATCCTGATTTCGCTGAAATAATCGACATCACCATCGCCTTGAGGGACAAATATTTCCCGCAGGCGAAAGTGTCTGTCCTTTCCAATGCCACCAGAATATTCAGGGAGGATGTCTTTTAGGCACTTAAGAAAGTTGACAACCCTATCCTCAAGATCGACGCTCCGACAGATGAGCTTGCGGGCAGGATCAACCAGCCGCAGGGAGAATACCATATTGACGACGTTGTCGCCGACCTTATGAGGTTTGACGGGAAATTTGTGCTTCAGACAATGTTCCTGCGGTCTCCTTCCTTTGACTCTTCCTCACCGGAAGTCCTTGAAGGATGGATGAATATAGTAAGAAAACTTAAACCGAGAGAACTGATGGTCTATACCCTTGACAGGGAGGCTCCGGCAGAAGGGCTTGAGAAGTTCTCCGCTCAGGAGATGCGGGAATTGGTCAAACCTTTGATTGACGAAGGTTTCACGGTTCAGATACGAGGTTAGGACGCACTTTTCTACAGAATATTAAAATGTTGTTTTATAATATGGAACCTTTGTTCGCAAAGTATGGCTACGCTCCGGATAAGGAGTTGATCAACAAGCGGTTGGATACAATCGCAGCCAACATTGACAATGTGACCTCTCCGGAAGTTCTCACTAAGTGCCTGTCACTGATGGACCTCACGACTCTCCGTACGGAGGACACGCCTGAGTCCGTCAAGAAACTGACTGGCAAGGTGAATTCTTTCATGAAGGACTACCCGGATTATCCGCTTCCGGCTTCGATCTGTGTTTTTCCGAATTTCGCATCTGTCGTAAGGGAGAACCTTGAAAGCGCGGACGTTCATGTCACCTCCGTGGCAGGCTGTTTTCCGACTTCGCAAAGTTTTCTTGAGGTGAAGGTCAAGGAGTGCGTGATGGCAGTTGAGGCCGGTGCTGACGAAATAGACATCGTCTTGGCTCTCAATGCATTCATGGTTGGTGATGAGGAATCTGCCCGTAGGGAGATCAGGACAATCCGCGCGGCGGTCGACGAGGCCGCCTCCAAGGTTGGCCGCATTGTTACCTTGAAGGTTATCCTTGAGACAGGGCTTCTTGTCACTCCTGAGAACATCGCCAACGCCTCTTTCCTCGCGATGGAGGAAGGCGCGGATTTCATCAAGACTTCAACCGGGAAAGTGAGTGTGAACGCAACCCCGATGGCCGCCTACGTCATGTGTGAGTGCATCAGGACCTTTTATGAGAAGACTGGTCGGAAGGTCGGCTTCAAGGCCGCCGGCGGCATCTCCACATCCAAAGATGCTGTCTGCTATCATTCCATAGCCAAGTCGATTCTCGGCAATGACTGGCTGAACAAGGATTTGTTCCGTTTCGGGGTGAGCCGCCTGGCCAATTCCCTAATGTCTTCGATAGAGCAGAAGACTGTGGTCTATTTTTAGGCCGTCTGTCCTCAGGTTACATGCCGGCCACGCCGGTGCGTTCCTTGCCGCCGTTGTCCTTGACGATGTGTTCGTCAGAGATGGCGGCGGCTGTCGTCACAAGATATCCACGAAGGTCCTGCCATCTGTAGAACGGACCCTCAAAGGTCTTGAGGGCGGGAATCGTGGTTTCCCTGTCGTTATAGACAAGTTTGACGAGAACCTCTCCCTTCCTGTTCCTGAAGAAGATCATCTGGAGGTTGGAAGCCATCGGCATCATCTGGTAATCAGCCCAATGCTTGTGGGCTACGACTGATTTCCAGCGCTCTTCCATCCCAGCGACACGGATTGTGCCGATCAGCGGCAGCAATCCCACATCGTGACCGAACCTCAGGTCGGCTGCCCGGTCGCTGTTTGGCTTCACCGCCTCGTCGGCCTTGGCGACAATGTCTTCGATCAGAGGCTTTGCGATTGAGGAGACATATTCACCCTCCTCCGCGGAGATTCCGTAGCTGTAGTAGAGTTTGTCGTTGCGGCCGATCCAAAGGTTCGTCAGTTCCTCCGTCGTGAAATGACTGAATATGTCAGGACGGGAGTCCGTGTTCGGACTGATTGATCCTGCGAGATAGACTTGCTCCATGAATCCCTTGGGTTTTGGAATCAGCGCCGAGGCCTTTGCAGGATCAGTGAATATGGCTCCGAAGAACCTGCCGCAGGACACAAGGCTGTCCAAAAGATGGTTCTTCAGGTCGTTGGACCCTTTCACCACGTTCTTGGTGTCAAGGTCCATGCTGATGTAATCCAGGTACTTGGGGCCGGTCAGGTAATGAAAGTCAAAATCTTTCTTGTTTTTTTCTTTCAAAGCTGAGGTGAAGTTGGCCATGCTTACGAGGCATCTGGGCCAGTAACTTGAGACACATTCGATCTCGCCGCGTTTGCCGTTGAACACTAGCGGGTAGTTGGCGGACATCCTTGCGGCGATTCCGCGATGCTCGGCCGCACCCCTTTCTGACAACATTCCGTACATTCCCTGATGCTCCTTGTCAATGGAGTCTATCTGGCTTTTCAAAAGTCTGCCTTCGGCCGTCAGCAGACCTGCCCTCTCTGCCGCTGCGAGAGTCTCCACCGCTCCACTGAACAGGCCGGCGGAGGTGTGGTAACGCGAGCCGTGTCTTCCGTAGTGGCTGATGTAGAATGGCTTGTAACCTTTCGGAGCCTTGGTTGGGCTTGTGATCTCATATTCATAGTAATGGTAAACACCTCCCGCTCTTTCCGGGTTTTCTTCAATCTGGCTTTTATACGGCTGTGCGTTGAGGCAGATACATAACGTGCTGGCGGTCAGCGTCATCAGGGATGCGCGGAAAGATCTTTTGATGAATATGTTCATGTTTTTCTCAATTTTTGTTGTACGCAAAGATAAAAAATAGCCCTTGAATTGCCAAGGAATGCCGATTCTTCACTTAGCCGTTGAATATTTCAATCCACGGATAGTTCCCTCTACCTTTGCACCGTAACTAAAAACCAACTGAACAATGAAATGGTTCTTCAAAATGATGCTGCCGGCTTTGGTGCTGGCGTCGTGCAGCAAGGAGGGTGGATCTCCGGTGGAGGTCGATCCTGTCAGCACAAAGGAAAGTATGGAGGTTGTGGCTCATGACATGATTGAATTGGGACGCAGGCTGGAGAATCCCTATTCCGTGGCAAATGTGGGCAAGGCTTTGGCGGCTTTGTACCCGACAAGGGGGGCCGTGGATGTCAGCGCGACAGACTACTATGTCCGCTTCCTGCCTAAGGACACTCTTGAACTGAACCGCCTTTCGGATCTCGGACTGGAGATGTTCGACCATCCGATGGACTGTGAGATAGTACGTGACGGAGACTATTATCATGACCCGTCAGTGCCGGATGATGAGATAACATGGCAGTACGCGGTGGTGCCTCAGGACTTTGATTTTCCGGATGGAATCCGTCACGAGGTTCTTGACGAATGTTTCATCCCTGATGACGGCGTTGCCACCAGGGGACTGGAAGGCCTTGACATGGATGCGGTTGAGAGAAAGGCTTTCGAAATCACGGACAACGCCGCGCTGCTCGAACCTGTCACGAGGGCCAGGTCCAAACCATCGGGAAGAATCACGATTGTCGATGACAACCTGAAGAGCAGGAAAACAGTCGGTGTCGCCGGAGTCAAGATGGTTGCCAATGTTTTTGTCAAGATCGCGACCACCTACACGGATGAGAACGGCAACTATGCGTTCTCCAGAAAGTTCTCGGCAAAGCCGCGCTACCGGATCTGCTTCAAGAACAAAGTTGGATTCTCCATCGGTTTGAACCTGATTCTTATCCCGGCGTCTATCTCCTCAATCGGAAAAGGGTCATCAGCGGGCAAAGACTACAACGTGGACAAGAATTCTGACGCCACGCTGTTCCGCAGGTGTGTTGTCAACAACGCGGCCTACGACTATTACAAAAAGTGTCAGGCCTCGGGCGTGACCATGCCGCCGAAGAATCTGCGGTTCTGGATTCTGAATATTCTCAGACCATCCAGCACTCTGATGATGCATCACGGCGCTTTGCTTGACAACAAGCTGGTCAGTAAGTACATCGGAAAGTATGTCTCTATTGTGCGCCTGTTCGCGCCTGACATCACCATAGGCTCAAAGGACAAGAACGGAGACTATGCCGCATTGTACTCAACCACAGTGCATGAGATGGCCCATGCCAGTCATTTCAGCAAGGCCGGTACGGATTATTGGCGGAAGTACGCCACTTACATTCTCACGTCATACATCTCCACAGGGGATTGCTATGGCACAGGCAGCGGAGAGAACGCGGGTTTTTGCGAGGTCGGAGAGATGTGGGCTTATTACATGGAGAACGCTTTGATGAAAGAGCGTTACGGAAAGAATCATGCTGACGGGCTGGAGTACTGGTTCAAGCCGCAGATCTTCTCGGAATTGGAGGCCGGTGGCATAAGGCGCTCCGACATCTGCGCCAACCTTGGGTATTACACCAATGACATAAAGTCACTGAAAGCATCCTTTCTGGAGAATCAGGCGGACAAGACGGTATTGATCAACAAAGTATTCAAAAAGTATGGCAGGTAGCCCATATATGGGTTAGTGTATTCTGGAGAGGAACAGCGGACAATCTGTCCAGTAGTTCCTCTCCAGATATTTTTTTTTGAAAATAATGATTATAAATCTTAAAATGATTTACCTGAAAGTCAGATTTTAATACATGGCGAGGAACGCTTAGAATTTGTAATGATGTTGGCTGGAAATGGTCAAAAAGGTTAATCAGAAGGCATCTGACATGAATTTGTAATTGAAAGAAATAATTGCAATATTTACATCGGATTCCTAGCCGGCCTCACACTATTCCCCCATAACAGTGAGCCTTAGAATCAATTTTATTATATGAATATAGTGAACCTTGGGTGGGTGAACTTATTCTTTGAGTCAGTAGTGTAAATGTTATATAAAACGAAGTATTGATGAAAAAAAACAGATTTTTTCTCGTAGTGATCTCCCTGTTCTTGGCTGTCACTATGACGGCGCAGAACATTTCTGTGTCCGGTGTCGTTACCGATGCTTCAACGGGTGAACCTATTCCATTTGCGTTCTGCCAGGTCAAAGGCTCCTCTAAGGGAGGAAGCAGCGATGCCGACGGACGTTATTCAATCCCCGTGCCAAGCGACGGTACGCTCATCTTCTCGTCAATGGGATATGAGCAGAAAGAGGTGGCCGTCAAAGGCAAGACCACAATCAACGTGGCCTTGACCCCGGACTCCCAGGTTCTTGAAGGGGTTGTGGTCACAGGTATGCAGAAAATGGACCGTCGTCTTTTCACTGGTTCCACCGCCAAACTGGACGCGGAATCGGCGAAGATTGATGGTCTCACCGATGTCAGTCGCTCCCTTGAAGGACGTGTGGCCGGTGTGTCCGTCCAGAATGTGTCAGGAACTTTCGGAACGGCTCCTAAGATCCGTGTGCGTGGCGCCACTTCCATTTACGGCTCATCAAAGCCGCTTTGGGTTGTCGATGGCGTGATCATGGAGGATGTTGTGGATGTCAGTGCCGACCAGCTTTCCTCAGGTGACGCTTCCACGCTTATCTCTTCCGCGATTGCCGGGCTCAACTCCGATGACATCGAGTCGTTCGACATCCTGAAAGATGGCTCCGCGACATCAATCTACGGAGCGAGGGCTATGGCCGGCGTTATTGTCGTGACGACCAAGAAGGGCCGCGCGGGATCGTTCAGGCTCAATTACACAGGAGAATTCACGACAAGGCTCAAGCCGTCTTACAGCACGTTCAACATAATGAACTCTCAGGATCAGATGGAAATCTACCAGGAACTCCAGCAGAAGGGCTATCTTAACTATGCCTCTTTGGCCAACGCCTCAGACAGCGGAGTCTATGGAAAGATGTACCAATTGATCGGCCAGTATGACAAGACTTCCGGCAAGTTCGGTCTCGCCAACACGGCTGCTGCCAGGGCGGAGTACCTGCGGGCCGCGGAGTACAGGAACACCGACTGGTTCGACGTGCTTTTCAGCAATGCCATCCAGAGCAACCATTCGTTGAGCGCCTCGGGAGGATCTGAGAATGCAACCTATTATGCGTCGCTTTCAGTGATGCAGGACCCGGGTTGGACCCAGCAGAGTTCCGTTTCCCGTTACACCGGGAACCTCAACACGACATTCAAGTTCCACGACATATTCTCGTTCAACCTCATCAGCAACGCTTCTTTCCGTAAGCAGCGCGCGCCTGGAACCCTTGGCCAGACAATGGATGTAGTCTCAGGAGAAGTGAAACGAGACTTTGACATCAACCCTTACTCCTATGCGCTCAACACCTCCCGTGCGCTTGACGCCAACGAGTTCTACACCAGGAACTATGCTCCGTTCAACATCTTGCATGAACTGGACAACAACTACATAGATCTCGGTGTCACGGACGTGCGTATTCAAGGAGAATTGAAGGCCAAACCTTTCAAACAATTGGAACTCAGTGCTCTCACTGCTGTCAAGTACACGGTTTCATCTCAGGAGCATAATATTCTTGATGATTCCAACCAGTCTCTCGCTTATCGTGCGATGGACACCGCTACCATCAGGGACAGCAACCCATTCCTTTACAAGGATCCGGACAACCCTTACGCGTTGCCGATTTCGGTTCTTCCTAAGGGTGGCATCTATGAGAGAACCGACAACTCATTGCTCGGTTGGGATTTCCGCGCCACTGCAAACTACAGTGAGACATTCGCGCAGAAGCACATTGTCAACCTGTTCGGCGGTACTGAGATCAACAGCACCGAGCGTCATGGAACCTGGTTCCGCGCGTGGGGCATCCAGTACAGCATGGGCGAGACTCCAAACTACAACTACAACGTGTTCAAGAAGGGTAATGAGGAGAACAGCGACTACTATACCATGACCAACACTCATGTCCGTTCCGCCGCGTTCTTCGCCAACGGCACATATTCCTACATGGGCCGCTACACTCTCAACGGAACTATCCGTTATGAGGGTACCAACAAACTCGGAAAGAGCCGTCAGGCACGCTGGCTTCCAACATGGAACATTTCCTGTGCATGGAACCTTCATGAGGAGGAATGGATGAAGCCGCTCAATGCTATCTCCCACCTTTCTCTCAAGGCATCATATTCACTTACAGCGGACAGAGGTCCTTCCGATGTCACGAACTCAGCTGTTGTGATTTCTTCAAAGAATCCATGGAGGCCTTTCACATCAGTAAAGGAGTCAATGCTTTACATCGCTGACCTGGCGAACACAGACCTTACCTACGAGAAGAAGAAGGAGTTGAATCTCGGCCTGGAGACCGGCTTCATTGACAACCGCATCAACTTCACCCTCGATTGGTTCACGCGTGACAACTATGACCTTATCGGTGTCGTCAACACCCAAGGTAATGGTGGTCAGGTCGAGAAACTCGGAAACATAGCCTCCATGAAATCAAATGGTGTCGAACTTTCCCTCACCACCAAGAACATTGTGAAGAAGAACTTCTCATGGACAACCAACTTCATCTACTCTCATACTCACAATGAGGTGACCAACCTTAAGACGACCATGCGCGCCATCGACCTCATCACCGGCAATGGATTCGCGCAGGAGGGTTATCCTGTCAGGGGAATATTCTCCATTCCGTTCGAAGGTCTTAACTCTGATGGTTTCCCGACATTCATCAATGAGTCTGGCGAAACGACTGTGAGCGGCATCAACTTTCAGTATTCTGACGCCGAGGGCCTTTCCAAGTGGCTCAAATATTCCGGAAACGCTGATCCTACCGATGTCGGATCACTCGGCAATATCTTCGAGTTTTACGGCTTCCGTTTCAATGTGTTCATGACTTACTCGTTCGGAAACGTTATCCGTCTTGACCCTGTCTTCAGCAACACCTACAATGATCTGGATTCCATGCCTAAGGAGTTTGCCAACCGTTGGACTGTTTCCGGGGACGAGAACAGGACAAGGGTTCCGGTCATTGCCAGTGTATGGCAGAACAGACAGGATACGAACCTCCGTAGGGCTTACAGTGCCTACAACTACTCGACTGAGCGTATCGCCAGAGGTGATTTCATCCGTATGAAGGAGATCTCGCTTTCTTACGACTTCCCGAGGAAGTGGATTGAGAAGATTAAACTTAATTCACTGTCACTCAAGGTTCAGGCGACCAACTTGTTCCTTATCTACGCCGACAGCAAGCTCAACGGTCAGGATCCGGAGTTCTTCAACACCGGCGGTGTGGCCGTTCCTGTTCCTAAACAGTTCACATTCACTTTGAAAATCGGTCTTTAATCAGGAGGGAAAGATATATGAAAAACAAATATTCCATAATAACCATCGCGGCGGTCGCTTTCGGTCTTGTCTCATGCGACAAGTTTCTGGATGTAATGCCTGACAACAGGACGGAGCTTGACAGCCAGGAGAAAATCCGAGCCTTGCTGGTGTCCGCTTACCCAGAGACAGACTATCTGCTTGTCAGCGAGTTCTCCTCGGACAATGTCGATGACTTCGGCACAGAGAATCCTAATACGGATCTTTTTATAGATGAGGTTTACGCATGGAAAGATGTCACCGACACAGACAATGAGGATCCGGAGAACATCTGGCAATCCTCATATTCCGCCATCGCCGCGGCCAACCAGGCCATAGATGCTATCAATAATATGGCAGGGCCGGATGCCGTTGGCTATGAACCGGAACTTGCTGAGGCTCTTCTTTGCCGCGCCTACAGCCATTTCGTGCTAGTGAACATGTTCTGTCAGGCCTACACTGAGGCGACAGCGGATCAGAAACTCGGTGTCACTTACATGAGCGCTCCTGAGCAAGGCCTTAACCCTAAGTACGAGAGAGAGTCTGTGGCTCAAATCTATGCAAAGATCGATCAGGATCTCCAGAAGGCCCTCCCGCTTGTCAGCGACAGTTACTATACTGTGCCTAAGTACCACTTCAACCAGAAGGCCGCCTACGCTTTCGCCACGCGTTTCTATCTCTTCTACGAGAAACCCGAGGAGGCTGTCAAGTACGCTGACGCCTGTCTGGGAAGCGCTCCGTCGACGATGCTCCGCGACTGGAGGACACAGGCTACTATGACTCAGGATGACGAGGTGATCACCAACCATTTCATTGACGCGACACTGTCTGCAAATCTGCTGCTGATCACGGCATATTCAAAGATGGGCCTTTGCTTTACAGGACCTTATTCAACATATTCAAAATATGCCGCCGGTAATTACCTTGCCACAAACGAGACCGGAATCGCTCTGGCGACCCTTTTGGGAAAGGACAACAGATCATTCTTCGCTGTGCCGATGCATATCTACCAAGGCTCGAACCACGATAAGACCACTTTCTGGAAGTTGCCTTACCTGTTCGAATTCTCAGATCCTGTCGCCCAAATCGGTTTCTACAGAACGGTTTATCCGGCCTTCACCACAGATGAGGTCCTTCTTGAGAGGGCAGAGGCCAAAATCCTTCTCAAGGAATATGACTCCGCCGTGGCTGACATGAACCTTTGGCTGTCCAACATTTCAAAGACGGATTGGAACCTCAGCGCCGAGGAGATCAACAATCTCATGAAGGATATTCCTTATTCAACGGCATTGGCTTCCACCGTCAAGAAGAAACTTAACGCTCCGTTCCTTGAGAATCCTTCGGAACTTCAGGAAAACATGATTCACTTTTGCCTGCTCCTCAAGAGGGTAGATTCTTATGCCCAAGGACTCAGGTGGTTCGATGTCAAGCGTTACGGCATCGAGATCCAGAGGCGTGTCATGGGTGCGGACGGCAATCCTCGCACCGCTGGTGATGTCCTGAAGGTGGATGACGAAAGACGCGCCATACAGATTCCTAAGAAAGTTGTGGACGCCGGATACACTCCGAACCCGAGAAACTAAAATCAAAAATTGACAGGAATATGAAAAAAATCATTACATATCTATCAATCGCAGTTTTTTCTGTTCTGTCGTTTTCTGCTTGCCAGAAAGATGACCTTAACCCGAACAGTGTCATAAAGGTTGAGACGGCTCCCGCGACTGAATTGGACAATTGGCTGAATGACAATTACGTCAAGCCTTACAACATTGACTTCAAGTACCGCTTCGAACTGAACGAGTCTGACATGAACTATTACACAGTTCCCGCAGACTATGACGAGGCTGTCATCATGGCTCACCTTGTGAAGTATCTCTGCATCGACACCTATGATGAGGTCGCCGGGGTGGACTTCACCAGAGAGTATTTCCCTAAGATGTTCTTCCTCATCGGTGAGTTCGAGTACCGAAACAACGGAACGTACATTCTTGGAACAGCTGAGGGAGGTAAGAAGGTTCTCCTTTCCGGAGTGAATTATCTGAGTTACATGCTCAAGCAGGGATCAGAGGCTCTAAACCGCTACTACATCAAGACGATCCACCATGAGTTCACTCACATCCTCAATCAGACCAAGGACTATCCGACGGATTTCGCCCAGATAACAGGATCCAGTTATGTGGCGGACAGCTGGAGTGAGGATCCTTATGTCACAGAGTATCTTAAAAACGGCTTCATCAGTGCTTACGCCCAGCATTCTGACGAGGAGGATTTCGCTGAGATGATGTCAATCTACGTGACGAATACCCAGGAGTATTGGGATGCGCAGCTCGAGGAGGCCGGCAGTGACGCCTCCAAGTTGATCAGCGCCAAGCTTCAGATTGTCAAGGATTACATGAAGAATTCATGGTCAATAGACCTTGACAGGCTCCGCTCCGTCATCATCCGTCGCCAGAGCGATGTGGTGCAAGGCAAGGTTGACCTAAATGATTTAACGGTAAGATAAAACAGGTGATCAGATTATGAAAATTAATAGAATATTTGCATTCGTGGCTGCCGGAATCTCATTGCTTTCCGCACAATCATGCCTCAAGGATCAGGCGGACATTTTCCCGGAGTCATCATCCGAGCGTCTTCAGGCCTACCTTGACCAGGCCAGAAACACTCTGGTCTCAGCGGAGAAGGGTTGGATCATGGAATATTATCCGGGCTCCAAACAATCAAAAGGCGGCTACGCCTATCACCTTGTGTTCTCCGAGTCCGAGGTGACCGCGACTTGCGAGTTGGATCCGGATAATTCCTACACGAGCGTCTACAAACTGACGACCGACAATGGCGCCGTGCTTACATTTGACTCTTACAATCCTGCTCTTCATTACTTCGCTACTCCGTCGTCAAGCGAGTATCAGGCGAAGGGAGGTGACTTTGAGTTCACTATCACAAGCGTAAGTCCTGAAAAGATCGGGCTTCGTGGCAAGCGTTCCGGCAATCATTATGACCTTTATCCTTACGATTCAGATCTGACTCCTGCGGCATACATGGCCAAGGTTGCGGACATGGCATCGAGCATGCGCGCCGCCATCATTGACGGAAAGGTCGGCGAGACTGAGGTCACGGGCACGGTTGATTTCAACAACCGCAGGATAACCTTCAAATATTCCGATCCGAACGCATCCTCTGAAACCAATGCATCTGTTGATGAGGAAGGTCTCATAGTTATCGAGGCTCCGTTCATGTACACTCCGGAAGGTGTCAAGACCTATGAGCCTGTTGAGGTTGCCGGATGCACAATCAACAAGATGTTTTATTACTCTGACAACAATATCCTCACGAACGGTTCCATTATGTTCAACGGCAAACTTCCGGAAGACTATACTGATTATGCCGATTTCGAGGGTGACTATAAACTTAGTATGTACAACGGCAAACTTACAGCAGATGTCTCCCTCACCCCGGACGAGGCTATGACCGGCTATGTCATGAGTGGTTTCCTCCCGGATGACCATGATGTCACACTTGGCTACGACAGGGCGCGCGGTCGCCTTACTATGGATGTCCAGTCTTTGGGATCTGACGGCTCAAACACGGTCTGGCTTGCCGCGTGGAGCCTTTCCGGAGGCGGAAACCTTACATGGGACACGACCACCGGATACGGAATGGAAATTGTCCGGAACCTCGACACCGGTGACTTTATGTTTGTCGACAACGGCAAGACAGATATGGTGATCGACTCGTTCATCCTTTGGGCGACCGATGCAAGCGGTAATTCCGCCGGTCAGTTCAAGGGCTGGGGCAACAGTCAGTTCCCTTACCTTCAGACGCTCACCCGTAAATAAATTTAGGCTTTGTCATGAAAAAGATAATTTCAGCAATATTTTTGGCCTTGGCTGTGATCGCATCCTCTTCCTGCTCCAAGCAGGAGGCGGATGGAACCGAGGACCAGACAATATCCGTCAAGGAAAACAATCTTAAGATTCCCGCCAAAGGTGGCGAGGGCACAATTGAGTTCATCACCGAATCTCCTTTCGAAGTGACAGTTGACAAAGACTGGTGCCAGGTTTCAGTGGAAGGCAATGTAGTCACGGTCACCGCTCCGGTGAATGAAAGTTATGAGTCCAGGTACGCCACTGTCACAGTGAAGTCAGACGGAGCAGAGTCTGATTTCACAGTTCATCAGTTCGGGTTCTACAGCACTGGCTTCGAGCCTTCTGACATCAAGGCGACAAGTGTCGGGGCATCGTTCGATTTCCCTTATGAGTATGAAGATGCGCTTACGGCCACGGCGGACGCGGACTGGATAACGGTGACTGTCACAGAGGACAACCTGAATGTGACAATTGCTGAAAACACGACTGTGGGGTCTCCTGAGAATCCATCAAGATCCGGAAAGGTCGAATGGAAACTCGGCCATGACACAGGAGTGATCACTGTCGTTCAGAACAATGTGTCATTCATGAGGCCTGATGCCAACTGGACTGTTCGTTATGGCGGAGTCAAAGACTATGAGGGTCAACAGGCAGCCTACATTTACAATGATGTGGCTGATCCGACATTATCTGGAAAGTACACAATCTACTACGTGGACAAGTCAGAGTTTACGGAGAGTGGTTTGGAGATGGACGATTTCTCTTTTGTTGTCGCCGAATCTGTCAAGGAAGAAATCCTTTATCTCATAGATTATTATGCTCAATTTGGCTATACAATCAAGTTCTCTGATCTTCTTTATGAGGATAGCGACTTTGAGATCTTCGACCCGATGGATGCAGGAGACTACATAGCCTTCGCCATAGGATTCACCGATGATGGTGTCGCGACCGGTCACTATGCCTGCAGTGAGTTCTCTGTTACAGGCGGTGGCGGCTCAGCTGAGGGCTATGACGCTTGGCTTGGGGATTGGACTGTCACCAGAGGAGCGGAGACAGACACTTGGAAGATCTCCACGCTTGATAAGGGGACCAGCTATACCATTACTGGCATCGAGGGACAATCATTCCCTGTCACCGCCACTTACGATGCCGCCACCAATGGCATTGAGGTACGTGCTCAGGATGGACTCGGAACCCTCTCGACTCAAAATTATGGTGAGTGTACAGTTGGGCTCTTCGGAGGTTGGGGTGAGTCAAGCTTCGCCACTGGAACGTACGTGATCTTTACCGGAACTATTTCTGGCAGCACAGCCAAGCTTGCCGCAGGTCGTGTCAGCTTCAGCGATGGGTCAAGCTATGATCTTGAGAGAGTTCAGTTCATAGCCACTACGGCTGATGGCAAATATCTTAGGATCAGCAAGGACTTGACACCTCTGCCTACGACTCTCACCAAGAAGGGTGGCAGTGGCGACAATCCTGGCGGAGGCGGCTCTGACGCCTACAAGAAGTGGCTTGGAAACTGGAGCATCAACTCTGGTGCATTCGACATATCTCTCACTCAGAAGGTGGCTGACCAGACCATCAACATGAGGGGCTGGCAGATGGATCAGGACTTCTTCGAGCCTGCTGAGGTGACTTACGACAGCGAAAGCGGAAATATTATCCTTAACGGTAATGATGACGAGCCTGTCGCCGAAAATGTGGACATCGGTGCTGATGAGGGTGGCTGTAACCTGTACTATGTCGGCAAGTTCATTTATACTGGAGGTAAGGAGTATTACATCACATCCGGAGGAAAAGGGGCTTATGATGTCGCCACCGGAACTTTGCAGAGTGACGGTTCCGTAAAATTCACCGGCAACAAATTCCAAGTTCAGGATGGTGGTGAGTTCACTTTCAACCGTTTGGAACTCATAGCCGTTCCAATCTCCGATCCTGATGGCGGTGTCTATACATTCAAGAGCAAGCCTGACGAATTCCCTCTCACAGGTGTCAAGTCCGGCACGTCTTCAGTCAAGACGATGAGTCTGGGCAAGACCGAAGGCGCTTGGGTTAAGGTCGACAAGAATAATTTCAAGAGGATGGCGTTCAAGGAATCCTATGAACTCTGCACTCCTTACGAGGCCATGCCTGAAATCTCACTAAGGTTGGGAAGAAAACTTATCGTAAAATAATAAAAACTATTGGAATCATGAAAACACTCAAAACTTTGTTGGCTGTATCCGCCACTGCCGCTGCCTTGGCACTGGCAAACAGCTGCGCTGACAACGATTCCCTTTATGACAAGGTCGATGATCTTGTCGAGAGGGTTGATGCCCTTGAAAAGAAGGTGGATGAAATCAACAAAATCACCATACCGGGGATGCAGTCAATTGTGGCTTCCATTCAAGGAAAGATCTATGTCAACTCTGTCACCCAAGGTGATGACGGCTACACGATCACTTTCTCCGACGGCACGACGGCTGTCATCGCTGACGGAAAGAAAGGTGATAAGGGAGACACTCCGACCATAGGTGTCATCGATGTTGATGGAGAGTTCTACTGGGCTGTTGACGGCAAGGCCCTTTTGGATTCGGACGGCAACAAGATCCCGGTTCACTCCGCCATTCCTCAACTTCGCATCAGCGAGGGCAAATGGCAGATTTCCTATGACAAAGGGGAGACTTGGACGGACGTGACCGTACTGGGCAACCCTGGAGGATCCACGATTTCTATTGAAGATGGCGACACAACCGTGACGTTCTTCATCAACGGCGAGGCTTACACCATCCAGAAGGAACTTCCTTTCTATCTGGTCTTCGACGCGCGAAAAGACCTGGGTGTGCCTGTTGGCGGTGATGAATATACTTACCCATATTCCCTCAAAGGTGTTTCAGAGGGAGACGTGGTTGAGGTTGACATCCTCAACTGCACCACAGGATGGGAGGCAAGGGTGATCACCCTTCCAAAGGGCGATACACCAGGCTACATCGGTGTGAAGCACAATGAGAACGCCACCGGAAAAGTCTTTGTCTATGCAAGCAACGGCCGCGGCAAGACCGACATCAAGTCTTTGGTCTTCGAGGACGGTGTCCTGACGGCGGAGGCTGATGTGAAGTCTGTGCCGGCGGCCGGCGGAGAGGTCAAAGTCTCCGTGACCACAAACATGGACTATGAACTTTATGTTGACAAGACCCAGAAATGGATCAGTGTAGCTCCACAGACAAAGGCCACACATACCGATGTCTACACTCTGGTCTGCGAGGCCAACGAGACCGGGGCGTTCCGCTCCGCTGAGGTTGACGTCATCAACATTGTCACCGGAGAGACCCCGGAGGTCCTCTATGTGCTCCAGTACCCAACTGAGACGGTCACTACCGACATCGCCACGCTGGAGAACGTCGCTGACAACACTCCGGTAGTCCTTTACAAGGAGACTGTCCTTGCCACTTCTGAGAACTCGGCTGTGGTTTCAGATGGCACAAGCTGCCTGTATGTGACAGGAACCACCTCTGCGCTTCCTGTCGGCAAGGAAATAACGTTGAGTGGAGTGAAGAAGACCAACGAGGAGACCGATGTCGTCTCTGTCGAGGTTGCATCGTATGAGATCACGTCAGAAACATCCGGTGTGACGGCCCCGACATCTTCTTACTTGGGATGGCTGACGGAATTTCCGGCGTACGTGATCACTTCCGGTAAACTCGAACAGGAATCTGACACTTATTTCATAACGGCCGCCATGGGGCAGAAAGTAGTGATTGAGGCTCCGCTCTCTTCACTTGGACTGGCTTCAAAAGTCGGATCCTACGTGAGCCTCTACGGTTATGTCATTTCTTCCGTTTTCCCTGAGGAAGAGGGCATGCCGGAGACATGCACGATGATCCTCAACTCCATCTCTACGGTTGAATTCAAGGAAAACTCTGCGTGGTCTCTATCCTACAGCACTGATCCGGAAGACAAGAAGTACCCTGAGGTCATCACCAACACGGTCAGCGGTTCGAATGTCCCTTATATGCTTTACCTCTATTCAGAAGATGAATATGCAAAACTTGGCAACTCTCCTGAGAAGGCGGTTCTGACTCTCTGCGATGATCTCGCGTTCTGGTACGATCTTTATGCGGAGGACTTTAGCCGTGAGGACATATACGATATTCTTGTGCATAGTGACGGCGCGACGGCCTCTGACAGTTTTGGAGAGAAAGAATATGGCAGATACATCGCCGTGGCTGCAGGGATTTCCCTTGACGGAACTCCTACAGGAGACTACAAGACTTTTGCGTTTGAAAAAAAGGAACCTGTCTCAGTAGCCTCTTATGCCGACTTCATCGGAAGGTGGAGTGTTGGAGGCTCCATTCTGACTGTGTCTGAAAAGACGAGCGGCAGCACCTACAATGTCGCAGGACTTCCTGGTCAGGAGGATAATGGACTTTCTTCCGTTGAGGCTGAGTTCTCTGATGGAAAGTTCATCCTCAAGGAACAGAAACTTCCAGAGGCTTGGAACCATTCTAAATATGGCGCATGTGACATTTACCTTTCAGGTATCTTCACTAAGAATTACAAGTCTTATGCGGCATACGGATGGAACACGGAAGAGCCTTCGGTCATCCTTACAGGATATATGCTTGAGAAGGGTGGTGATGTGACAGTGGCTGCAGGTTCTTGCCCTCTTGGTAAGTTCCAGTCATTCAGCCTGTCATGGCAGATCCAGGCGGGAGAGAATGCCGGCAAGGGCAACTACTGGGATGAGGTGTCAATCAGTGATATGACTCGTGTCAAGGACGCTTCCGCGGCCTACAAGGCTTGGCTTGGCAGCTACACCCTCAGCACGAAGTCTGTGAAGACCGGTGCGGACACCACCTACAATGTCGTGCTTGCGGAGGCGCTCCCGGACGAGACCATCGCGCTAAACGGCCTTGGCATAGACGGTGTTCCTCTGAAATACGATGCCGAAAATGACAAGTGTACCCTGAATTTCGTGAAGTTTGCCTCAAGCAGCAAGTACGAGTTCTATCTCTCCGGAATAACCAATGACAAATATGTCTGCACAGGTGACAAGGACACAGGGAAGATCGCAACTCTTACCAAGTCGTCTGACAAAACCATCAAGGTCGAGAATGTGGTTTACAAACTATCCGAAGAAAGGCCGGAAGTATATGCCGCATATTGGGGAATTTTAGGAAAAGGTGTATCTGACGGCAAGTGGTATACTTTCAGAGACGTCGTCTATGTTGTCAATCCGGCCACATTGACCCCTTCCGTCGCCACCAAGGCGATAAAGAGTGTCTCCGCACCGAAGGCATGCCAGAGCGTACGCTTCGACAGCATGGCGCTTCCTTCAAACATGACCATCGCTCCAGACACAAAATGTCCGAAAGATGAGGGTAGGAAGGTTGACGCCAGGATCGCGAGGTCCGGCCGCGCCTCGCTTCTCAAATTGAGATAACATAACTGTACCTTTGAGGTTGAGGGATCCGGATGTGTTGCGGTCCGGATCCCTTTTTTCAAAATAAAGAGATATGAACGTAAGATCATGTTTTTCTGCGGCCGCGCTGCTTGCAGTCTCCTCGCTTTTCTTCTTTTCCTGTTCGGAAACGGGACAAGCATTGATGCCGGACAAGACGGATGCAAAGCCATCCGGCATTCAGGAACAGCGTCCCTACACTCAGGAAGAGATCGACCGGGCAATATATATTCCCGGCTCGGTGATCGTGAAGCTGACATCTGATGCCGCGGACGCTATGGAAAGGAACGCTGAAGGACAACTGGGTAAAGTCTCGGAGAGTCTCGGATTCAAGCATGCCGAACGCCTTTTCCCTGATGCCGGGGAGTACGAGCCGTTGCACAGGAAATATGGTCTCCACCAGTATTACATCGTGGATTTTGATTCCGCGCTGCCTCTTGCGAAGGCCCAGGAAATCCTCGGCTCACTTGACGGTGTGGAGGCTACCGAAAAGCGCAACATGATCTGCAGGAAGGGAGCGGCCAATGACTCTGGATATTCCTACCTTTGGGAATATTCAGGGAAATACAGCATAAACGTCGAGGATGCTTGGAAGTACACGACAGGAGATCCGTCCGTCATCGTCTGCGTGGTTGACGGGGGCATCAACCTTAAGCACGAGGATCTGGAGTGGAACTGTGGAAGCAGCAATTGGAACTTCGTGCGGAACAACTCGAATGTCACCTCTGACGACCACGGATGTCATGTCGCCGGCATCGTCGCCGGAGTCCGGAACAACTCAAAAGGTCTCGCCGGGATAGCCGGAGGTGACTATGCGGCAGGAAAAAAGGGTGTGACCCTTATGAGCGCGCAGGTTTTTCAGGGAAACAATGCCGCATCCAGTTTCCAGAGAGCAATTGTCTGGGGGGCGGACAACGGTGCTGTCATCAGCCAGAACAGTTGGGGCAACAGTTATGACTTGGATAATGATGGCAAACTTTCCGCTTATGAGAAAGAGTACGCTCTTCGTGACAGGATAACATCTTCGATGGCTACGGCCATTGACTATTTCATCGACAATGCCGGCTGTGACAAGGATGGCAATCATAAGCCAGGTTCTCCGATGAAAGGTGGACTGGTGGTCTTCGCGGCTGGAAACGATGGCATTACCAACGGGGTGCCGGCCGCATACGATCCGGTGATCGCTGTCGGTGCGACAGGAATGACAGGTCGCCTGTCATCATTCTCAAATTACGGTGATTGGGTGGACATTTGCGCCCCCGGCGAGAACATTTACAGTTGTATCGCATCGGGATCCTATGACCGCTACGATGGTACCTCAATGGCCTGTCCTCACGTCTCCGGTGCCTTGGCGCTGCTGCTCTCACAGTTCGGCGGTGAGGGATTCACCAACGAGGACTTGAAGGATATGCTTCTGAAGGGAGCGAATCCAAGCCTTATAAACTGTTACGGAAGGTCTATGGGACCATACCTCGATATTATGGGCTCGATGAGGTATGGTCTTTCAAAATTCGGAAGGGATTACAATAACCCTCCGGTCATCGAGACATCCTACAAGGGCGATTTCAGGTTCCGTCAGTGGGAGAGCGTGTCGATTCCGTTCATCATCACGGATCCTGACGGAGACAATGTCGAAGTCACCGCTGATTTTGAAGGGAGAGCTAAACTTGTCAAGGACTCCAAAGGACAGAATGCTTACAACTTCGAGCTTCTGTGTGAGCTTGTGTCCGATTTCACACCCAAGAAAGCAAAGATCACTGCGACTGATGTGTATGGAGGGGTGACTGAATATGAATTCACCTATCAGGTCAAAGAGAACCAGGCTCCGGTGGTCTCTGAACCAATCAAGGATGCTGTCTTGTCCGGCGACGGAAAGATGTCTGCCTATCTTGACGGAGTTTTCTCTGATCCCGATGACGAGCCTCTGGAGTATTCGGTGAAGATCTCTCCGGACGGTGTCGCTGATGTCTCGATCAGCGGTGACGGCAATCTGGTTGTCTCTAAAAAGCTGAATGGCTTGGCGGTGATCACCGTGACAGCCAAGGACCGCATGGGCGCCAAGGTATCGACCGATTTCAGGATTGTCGCGCGTGACGAGAGCTACCCTGTTGACTACTATCCGAACCCGGTCCGTGATTTCTTGAACATCCGCCCCGGCAGCACCTCGGCTGTTGACGTCAGGGTGAGGCTGTCCTCCATGTCCGGCGCTGTCATTCTTGAAGAGAAGGTCTCATGCAGCGTGTTCAATCCGGTGAGGATTGACATGAGCGCTTTTGCTCCGGGAGAGTACAGGCTGGGATTGAGTTTGGGTGCTGAAGAGTATAATTATGTTATAGTCAAGAGATAGAATGAAGAGAGTGTTGATCGCGGCCGTAGCCGCTCTTTTGCCGGTGTTCCATTTACAGGCCCAGGATGTCGCGTATGGTTGGATGTGCCAGAGGAACGATCCCGCTTCCGTGGCTATGGCCGGGATTTCCGTCGCACCAACTGCGGACATCTCGTACTCTGCGTTCCGCAACCCTGCTGTGATCCCATATTCGGAAAACCGTTTCTCCGCGACCGCGGCATATTCCCCGGCATTGAGTCAGAAGACAACCTCGGGTTTCGACATTGGTGCCGGTATGAGGTTTGGCGACAGGTTCGGTCTTTCTGTGGCCGGAAATTACAATTCCGGCGGCGAGTACGAGGTTATTGATGATTATGGTAACCGCAACGGAACCTTCAAGACTTCTGCCATGCTGTTCTCCGCCGGTTTGGGACTGAAGGTGATTGAGATGCTCAGTCTGGGAGTCAATCTTAAATATGCCGGAGAGAGGCTTGCCTCCGACTTGAGCACTGGTGTGTTCGCATCGGATGTCTATGCAATGCTTCGCTGGAAGTCCTTCTGCCTCAGCGCAGGATTCGCCAATCTCGGCACATCCGTCAAGGATGCTTCAGGAGCGTCCTACCATATTCCTTCGTCTGTGCGTTTGGCGGCCGGTTATGGGCTGGCTTTCGCGGATAAGCATTCCTTGGATGCCGGACTCGACGCCGATTGCTTTCTTGCCGGGAAGTTCGCGGTTTCCGCCGGTGTCCAGTATGGATTCAACGATGTTGTCTTCGTAAGGGCCGGTTACCGTGCTTCCGGCGCTGGCATGCTTCCATCGGGCCTCTCTGTCGGTCTGGGGTCTAAGTTCCTCGGAGTCAGGTTGGATGCCGCCTTCCAGAAAACGCCGTCCTTGAATATCGTGGCTTTCTCGTTGGGCTATGGTTTTTAATTTTTGCGGCCATATCTGATTTTGTTTGCAATTTCGTAAATATTCAGTATCTTTGCATTCCACTTCAAGCGCGGGTGGCGAAATGGTAGACGCGCTAGTTTCAGGAGCTAGTGTCAATTGCGACGTGTGAGTTCGACTCTCATCCCGCGCACGAGAACGAGGACGACCGACCGGCCGCCCTCGTTTCGTTTTTTTTATTATTTTTGTGTTGAACAATTATATTCATGAATATGGAGGACAACAGCAGGAAACTTTACCCGCTTAGATTTCTGGATGAGGGAGCGGATGTGCCTTGGGGCCATGTCAGTTACCAGATCGCGGATCTTGGTTTCAAGGATTCGATGATTGACAACGGTTGGTTCGGAGGCAATACCCTGAGCGAGTTGATGGGCACGTATCTCGAAAGAGTCGTCGGGGACGATGTGTTTGAATTCTATGGACTGCAATTCCCTGTGATGGTCAAGGTTATGGATGTGGCCGGTTGGCAGCCGCTTCAGATGAACGCTGCGGATGATGTGGCCGCCGAAAGGTACGATTCGTTCGGCAAGACTGCACTTTGGTACGTTCAGGAGGCCGCTCCCGGGGCAGAGATGCTTATGGGCTTCAACCGGGACATCAATCCGGCCGAGTTCTATGCAAGATGTCAGGACGGAACGGTAAGAGAGGTTTTGAATATTGTCAAGCCGCGAAAAGGGGAGGCATATCTGATCAAGCCAGGCACGGTATTCGCGGCCGGTCCCGGGCTCAAGATAGTCGAGATCGCCGAGAGCTCCGAACTCGTCTTCAATCTCCATAACTGGGGTGTGAAACTGCCTGATTCAGAGGAATTGCTGCTTGAGGAAGCCTTCGATCTTATTGATTTCCGGAAATATGTCCCTGAGCCTGTCACGGGAGATAAACTGGCTGTCTGTCCGGAATTTGTGGTGACAAAACTCGATTTGAAAGACGGCTTGCACATATTCTCCGACCATCCTGTAAGTTTTGCCGTCTATTATTGCGCTTCCGGAGAGGCGACGGTCCAGGTTCCGGTCGAGAGTGACAAAGGCGAAAAGAGTATGGAGTCATATTCATTGAAATCGGGACACTCTATTCTGGTTCCGTCTGAACTGAATGACTTTTACCTCATTCCGGCAGCTGGTGGGACAACTCTGCTGGAAGCCCTTGTGGAGAAGCGTCTTGTGAAGGATTCGTACACGAATCAGGAGGTAGAGCCTGGCTCATTTGCCGAAGCCGAGACTCCGGATCCGCATGTACGTGAATGGAACAGTTAGGTTGGCCACGGTATTATATTCAATCGTGATAGTGTAGTGGTCTATATTTAGAAGTTGTTTTGATTTGTTTGAAATGTTCTTTGAGGTGAAAAAATCTCCATTTTCTTCCCGCTTCTTCAGTCAGATAGCACCGCTATCTTCCTTGGAAGAAGCGGTCGAACCTGAAGTTTTTCACTCTCAAACCTTCAAACAAACAAATCAAAACAGCTTCTTAGAGATTGATTATGGCAGATACGGAAAGAATAGACAAGGTCCTTTGGGCAATCCGGGTGTTCAAAACCCGCACCGACGCCACGGATGCCTGCAAGGGCGGCAAGGTCAAGATCGGAGGAGTCAACGCCAAGCCCTCCAGAATGTTGAAAGTCGGCGAGGTTGTGGAAATCCGCAAGGGAGCGGTGCAGTATTCGTACAGGATCAAACGGTTGACTGACCACCGTCTCGGCGCGAAACTGGTTCCCGACTATGCCGAGAACCTCACCCCACAATCCGAGATTGACAAGCTGAAAGCTCCCGTTGAGACCTTCTTTCTCCGTAGGGACCCAGGTGCCGGCCGCCCGACCAAGAAAGACCGCCGAGCCATGGAGGAAGCCTGGGACGAGATTGACTACACCAACGACCTCGGTGACATCCCCGACGACATCGCCGAGCGTTTCGGACTCAGCGATGAGGATTTATAGCCCTTGCAGTAGAAAATCTGCATCAATTTCGTATATTTGGAGAGTCGTGCCGTGTAATTTGCTGGCTGATATTGTGATAAAGAATTGCCTTTAGTCGAAATCAACTAAAGGCAATTCTTTATTGCGTTTATCGCCAGCGGATTATCCTCCACCGTTACTTGTTGAAGTAGCGAGTAAGGAGGCCGTAGAATCCGGCTCCGTGACGGGCCTCGTCCTTAGCCATCTCGTGGACGGTGTCGTGGATGGCGTCGTAGCCGAGCTGCTTGGCTCTGGTGGCGATGGCGAGCTTGCCCTCGCAGGCTCCTGCCTCTGCCTGGTAACGTTTCTCAAGGTTGGTCTTTGTGTCCCAGACAACATCTCCTAGAAGCTCGGCGAACTTGGCCGCGTGCTCAGCCTCCTCGAAAGCGTACCTCTTGAACGCCTCTGCAATCTCAGGATAGCCCTCACGTTCGGCCTGACGGCTCATGGCGAGGTACATTCCTACTTCTGAGCACTCTCCGTTGAAATGATCCCTCAAGCCCTGAAGCACTTCCTTGTCCTCTACCTGTCCGTCACCGATGTGGTGCTCGCAGGCCCACTGTGGCTTGCCACCGTCATCCTTGATCTCAACGAACTTGCTCGCAGGGGCGTGGCACTGAGGGCACTCTGCAGGAGGGTTCTCACCTTCGTAAACATAACCGCAAACCAGACATCTGAATTTCTTTTTCATAACAAAATCAATTTAAGTCAAACAAAAATAAAACGATAAAGCATCGTTTGATGTCGCAAAGTTAATGCCAATATTTGAATTTACAAAATAGAATTATTCAAAATTAGAAATATTTTCAAAAAATTGAGAAAATCTTTCTTTGTGCCGAGTTATGGCACAAACACAGGCTATCTTTGCCACAAGAAATATATTTGCTATATTCGTTAGAAAGAATCTTACGTCTGGCAGCAAGGGGGCAGAAAAGATCTGCAAAGGTATGATGTCTCATTTATTAGGTCTGGACAAAGTATTGTTTGAAAACTATGTATGAATATAAACTATAACCGACATGACACCATTCCTAAAACAAGTGGCGGATCATTATATGGCGCGGGGCGGGATTTCCGGCCTGTGCTTCATATTTCCTAACAGGCGAAGCCAGGTCTTCTTCACGAAGTATCTTGGTGAGGCGGTGAAAGAGGGCGGAACTCCGATTGTGGCTCCGAAAATGCTGACAATCAACGATTTTTTCTTTAGGATTTCGGGTGATAAGCCGGCGGACAGGGTGAACCTGCTGCTGGATCTGTACGAGTGCTACAAGGAACTTAACCCTAAACACGAGACTCTGGACGAGTTCATCTTCTGGGGAGACGTGATTCAGGGGGATTTCGATGATGTGGACAAGTACCTTGTCGATCCGGTGAGGTTGTTCGCCAACGTCTCGGAGTTCAAGGAGATTCAGGATTCATATTCATACCTCACTGAGAATCAGAGAAAGGCGATCGAGAGTTTCATCAGTCATTTCAGCAGCGAGGGAAGGCTGACGGTGAACCTGAACTCGGACAATCCGGATGTGAAGGAGCGCTTCCTGCAGATCTGGAATATTCTTCTGCCGCTGTACAATAACTTCCGCGAAAGGCTTTCCGGCAAGGGGCTGGCCTACGAAGGGATGGTTTACCGCGGTCTTGCGGCCCGGCTTGACTCGGAATCGGCGGTGGATGTGCTGAACGCCGCGTTCGGAGGGGTGAATGAATATGTCTTCGTCGGCCTCAACGCTCTGAACGAGTGTGAGAAAAAGGTCATGAGGCGGATGCGTGACGCCGGGATAGCGGAGTTCTGCTGGGACTATTCAAGTGAGATGGTCAGGAATCCTCTTAATAAGTCTTCATTCTTTATGTCGCGCAACGTAAAAGATTTCCCTCAGGCCTTCGAGATGGATTTGGAAGGGCTGAAAATTCCTGAGGTCGAGGTGATAAGCGTTCCGTCGTCTGTAGGGCAGACAAAATTGATCCCGTCCGTGGTCAAGGACGAGAGGTGCGCGGTCGTGCTTCCTGACGAGTCCTTGCTGATTCCTGTGCTGAACTCCATTCCGGAGGAGATCAAGGACATCAATGTCACGATGGGTTATCCAATGAAGAACAGTGCCTTCTTCGACTTCATGACTTTGGTTTCAGCCATGCAGATGCACCTGAGGCAGAAGGACGGGAAATGGTACTTCTATCATAACCAGGTCTGGTCGTTGTTCTCCTCAAGCATATTCAGAAAGGTGACGCAAGGAGATGACGCTGTGAGAGCTAGAATCAAGGAAATCAAGAACGGGATGAAATACTACATTCCGCAGGAGGACCTCTCCGGCATTCCGGTCTTTGACCTTCTGTTCAGACCAGCGGTGACGGATCCGAAGGCAGCGTCCAAGGAACAGATCTCGGCGTTTGCCGACTACCAGAAGGCCTTGATCAAAG
>ERZ808266.126-NODE-126-length-30875-cov-4.744906_pt1 | contig 30875 bp, 46 predicted proteins | sample MGYA00521278_ERZ808266 | MGnify/ENA primary metagenome ERZ808266 (study PRJEB31516, sample SAMN03275591) | gut metagenome | biome: mammalia-associated habitat; material: feces | host: Papio cynocephalus | place: Kenya | collected 2012-08-02 ... | reverse complement strand
ATCATCTATATGAGTGAAAAGGTTATTGATTATTTTGGTATCATTAAAATTAATTGTCCCATTTCTAAGCAGACCACCCTCAAACTTTAATGTACATCCCTCAGGTATCTCTAGGGTGGCACCATTCAAGTCAAAATCATACCTGATTTCATAGATGGTGTTGGGCTGGCTTATCATAACGGACGTTATGAGATTGCGGAGTTCCTTCTTGGTGCTGTCGGTGATGGTGCATGATGCACCTGTAGAGTTGGCTGAGAAGGAAGAGGCGGTTACGGTGCCCCCAAACTTTCGGGTAAGGGTGATGGTTGAAGCATCTACTGATACTTCATACTCTTCCATGGTGTCTGTGAGCTTGGTGGCTATCTTCTGGGCAACAGCGGCTGGCGTGGTATCGGTGGATGATACTACATCTACGTGGGTTTCTGTGCCATTGATGATGAAGGATAGGTAGCCATCGGATGTTGGGGCTGCGGTGACTACTATCTTTGTAACGGCTAACGAGACAGGCTTGATGTTCTTGCGCAAGATTTTGTAGCCCTTGCCACTGAATTTTTCTGGGGCATAGGAACGATCAGCGAATTTGGTGACCTCTCTACCTTCATCGTCGTAAGTTCTGGTGAGGTCTTCCTCGTCGGCTGGAGAAATGGATACTACCTTCTGATTGATTGTCTCTTGCATTTCACCTATTCGCTTATCGTAGATGTTATCTGTGTCGGCTAGACGGTGATCCTTGCGGGATGACTCTAGCTTGTTTCCATATTTTACCATATTATTTTGATTTGATTGTATACGTGTTTTCGCCTGCCACTAATGGGGCAGACTGATAATAATAAAGACCGGACTTGATGGTTTCTTTCAACTCTGCCTCGATGTTTGCCTGAATGAAGCGGAGGGGTACATCTGATACAAACCAAACTGTATCTGCTTCATCTGTCGTTGTGACCGTGATTTCCTGATTTACCAATGTGGCATTGCTACCTTGGAGTTTGGAAATATCCAATGCATCTACGGTGAAGGCTGAGGATGCACCATACATTGCTTTGGCACCTATGGTGACAGAGGCTGTCGCCTCGAATGTCTTTCCGTCAATGACAGCTAACATGTGGAAAGCGTAGTTTCCAACCTCTGTGCGTTTTACTTCCACCGATTTGGCTGAGTCATCTGGAACTATCACGTTGCTTCCATCAATGATTTTGATAGAGGATGGAACTACATCTTGTCCCTGCTTCTTGGCAGTCCAGGAAAGCTTGACAGTATGCTCGTTTCCATCGTAAACGATGACTGACGGAGAAGCATCCAGCCAAACATTTGTGTTATCAACATCTGCTTCATCGAAGGAATTGAGCTCTAGCCAGTACTTGGTGTTGTACAGGCCTCCTTGCTCACCTTCCACGATACCTAGAGGGATGTGGGTCTTGGAGTTGTGAGAGACGATAGCGATGAGGTTGCGTTCGATGCTACAGAAATCGTTGCCATTGTACTTGCCACTGATGCGGATGCCATAGGTGCCTTCATCCAAAGTGCTCGGGAAGGTGAGGGCTACCTCTTTGCTGGAAAGAACGACCTTGCTTCCATCTTGTTTACAAAAGATGTAAGGGCTTTGCCCCGGCTTGACAAATAAAGGGATATTATCTCCGAACATATCTGTAAGCTCTATCCTGAGATTGCTTACCTGAGTCATGTCAAGGTCTTCCAACATCTGCTTGTTCTGGCTGATGTAGGCTTTCTGCATCTCGATGTGCAGCTTGAAGGAGTTGCCTTTGACTATCTTGTAAATGCTCATAATTATGATTTTAAACGTTTATGTGGCAAAGATAAGGATATGTTTTTGGGGGAGGAGTTTATTTTTTAATGATGTGTGGATATTATAAGATTTGGGTCTATTAATAAATAAAGCGAGGGTGTGGAGGAGAAAGGGTAACTTTGCCCACATCATTTAATTGCAATTAATATGACAACAAAGACGAAAGGTAAAACGAAACTTTTGCGGCTGAGTCTGGTGACGGACGTGGAGGACAAGGAGCTAGACAGCTTGAAGGGTGCGGCTGCTTGTGCCGATCATCCGTATCGCCGTGCCATGGACGTGCTGATGCAGGCTCAGCGTGATTGGGATAACATGAGGGAGTTTCGTAAGGAGCGTGAACGTTGCAAGCGATATAACTACGGCGACCAATGGGGCGACATCATTGAGTTTAAGGACAAATGGGGACGCAAGCGGAGAATGACCGAGGAGCAGTATATTCGTGAGCAGGGTAGCGTGCCTTTGAAGAACAACCTCATCAGGAGATTGGTGAAGAACTATCTGGGCGTATATCGCTCGCAGTCGAAAGAACCTACCTGTGTGGCTAGGGATAGAGACGAACAGCGATATGGTGAGACCATGAGCGTGATACTGCAATATAACAGACAGCAGAACTGTTGCAGCGGCTTGGATGCCAGAGCCTTCGAGGAGTTTCTGATTTCGGGTGCTGCGGTGCAGAGAAAGAAATTTGGCTGGAGAAAGGGCAAACAGGACGAGTGGACGTATAACGTGAGACCAGACTGCTTCTTCATCGGCAATAACATGCAGGATTTCAGAGGATGGGACGTTACTCGTCTGGGCATGGTGCACGATATGGAGTTCGGGCAACTGCTGAACCAGTTTGCCAAATCTCCTCAGGACGTGAGACGATTGAAGGAGATATATAGCACTCAATCGTATATGCGCCGTGTGACCGAGAACATGCAGCGGTTTGGCATCTACGAGGCGAAGAACGTGGACTTCTTCCAGCCGGGCAATCCTACACTTTGCCGAGTGATCGAGGTATGGCGGCAAGAATACAAGCCGCGATATTACTGCCACGACTTCAACAATGGTGACTACTACAAGATAGACGTGGAGGACTATGACGAGTTGGTGGTGCAGGAAAACAAGAGACGTATCGCCGAAGGCGTAGAGCTCGGCATGGCTGAGAACGATATTCCTCTCATCAAGTCGGAATGGAAGGAAGATAATTATTGGTACTGTTACTATCTCTCACCATTCGGTGATATTCTTCAGGAGATGGAAACACCATACGCACATGGTGAGCATCCCTTCGTATTCAAGTTCTATCCATTCATTGATGGCGAGATACATTCATTTGTCGCCGACCTCATCGACCAACAGCGATATGTGAACCGACTCATCACCATGTACGACTGGATCATGAGGGCTTCAGCCAAGGGCGTGTTGCTCTGTCCGGACGATATGCTTCCTGACGATATGACTTGGGATGACGTTGCAGACGAGTGGAGCCGATATAACGGCATCGTGAGATATAAGGTAGGCAAGGGCAAGCAGGTGCCACAGCAGGTGGCTGCCAACAGCGTGAACATCGGCATCGGCGACTTGCTGAACTTCCAGCTGAAATTTATGGAGGATATATCTGGCGTGAATGGTGCTTTGCAGGGCAAGGCAGGAGCGTCGGCAAGTGGCTCACTCTTCGCACAGCAGACACAGAACGCTACGATGTCGCTGCTTGACCTCTTGGAAACCTTCTCTGAGTTCATCGTGGAGGGTGCCATCAAGGATGTGAAGAACATGCAGCAGTTCTATGATACCAAGATGACTCGCAATATCGTGGGTAGAGCTGGGCAGGTTGTTGATTATGATCCAAAGAAGATACGTGATGTGGACTTCGACCTGAGTATCTCGGAGAGCACTTCGACACAGGCTTACAGACAGATGGCTAATGATTTCTTGATGGAGATATGGCGAAGCGGTCAGATTACCCTCGAACAGATGTTGCAGGTGGGCGAGTTCCCATTCGGCGACGAGCTCATGCAGAGCATCAAGAGCAATGGACAGGCCATGCAGCAGGGTGGCGAGGCACAGCCTTTGTCGCCTGAGCTACAGCAGCAGATTGCAGAACAGACCTCTACGAACCCACAGGCTCAGGCTATCCTACGACAGATGATGAGCGGCAGGGGCGTACCTCCAAGCGAGCAAGTGGCGTAAATGATTGTTTAATTTAATAGATAGAGAATATGATTACAGATACAAATGACGGACAGAACTGGCGAGGGGCAGACACTGGCGTGAATGCCGATGCCAAGGGAACCGACAAGGCTCCAGGATCCAAGGGCGCAGCCACGGTGAGCGGTGGCAAGAAAAGTGCTCCGGACCTCTACAAGACGGATGTTCTCGGCAATGTCATCAAGGCTAACGAGGACAATATCTATAAGAGAGGTGGTTTCAAACGGATTAAGCATCGCAATGACGATGACTAGTCGGGGATTGCACCTCCTCCAACAATGAAAATGGCTATCATTTTCCCCAAGTTGGGAAGATGATAGCCATTATCATTTTGCTGATGCTAGCAAGATGTCGACTAGTCTATGACACCTTGCCAGCGAAGGAAGCGGCGGTGCTTGTCTCTTTTCGCCTTCTTGCTATGGCAAAGGGTGTGGTAGATGGCATCCTTGTAGAGCTGTCTCGGCTTGGCATCCTTGTCGGTGTATTTCTTCTTGCGGAGAACGAGATACTCAGCCTTGCTGGCTACCATGAGTTTCTTGCCTGCTGTAGGCAGGACAAAGTATACTTCGCTCTGATGCAGGGCTGAGGCTTTTTCGGCGAGGCCTACAGCCTTGCGATACATTAACTCACACTTGATGCGCTTGAAGAAGCGTCTTACTTTCTTGAATTTCTTCATGTCTTTTTGCTTTAAGTTATACCTTATTATATATACCTATCCAATTGTAGCGGCAGAGACCGTCTTGCGGTGTGCGAGGACAGGTTTCACATTTATCTTGACGAAGCGAGGCAGCGGCATTTCGTTGTAACAGATGTGCAGTCCGATGGCTCTTGTCATCAAGAGGTCATCGTGCTTTCCTTGGATGGCACCATACGAACCATTCGGTTTGCGCTCGTAGGTGCAATATTCGTTGAGGCAACGCTGGTCTCTCTCCACGTAAAGTTGCTTTCGGATGACCTTGACAAGGGTGGAGATAATCATCGGCTTGGTCTTGACGTTGGTGTGGAAGCCATACTTCACCGGCTCTCCGTCCTCGATCTCTTCCTCTGTCTGCTTGCGCTCATAGAGATTATCGTATACATACTTAATCTGGTTGAGAATGAAGGCTGATTGGTCGCCTCCCTCCAGGATATGCTCCTTATCCTTTGTTTCCAGCGTATTCGACTCGATGACTAGCAGGGCGTTGTCGTAGTACTTGGCTATCTGAGCAGATTTCCACGCCAACAAGTCCATGTCGATGTGACCGTACCATTGGGCGACAACCTCGGGATTCTCGCCGTCCATCATCCAATAGCGGTCGAAGACGGTGATAACGGACCAGTCTGCCTTGGCACCACGTCCACCAATATCCACCACGACAAGATAGCGGTCGAGCACTCGGGCATCCTCGAATGTCTCGGGCTTTTCCCATATCCACAACTGACCTTGCTTGTCCTCCTCGAAGCGAACGTGACGAAGAGCCTTCTTGCCCTCGTCTGCATCGCCGTAAACATCGCCGATATAGGAAGGCTTGCGGCAACCTTTCTCGAACTTCTTCACCTTGTACTCGTCGAAGACTCTAGTACCAGAATGCTTGAACGCCTCGACAGGGTCGCTTGGAAACTCGGATGCCATGTCGCCGTGGTCGTGATATTTCCTGCGCTCCACGATGTACCAGTTGATGGCTTCGAGGGTGGCACCCATTTCCCACAGTTTCCAAAGATATTCGCCCGGCTCCTCGCGGTCGGTCATCGTATTGTGGTTGTTGCGATTCTCGTAGAGCCAAATGGCAAAGTTCTCCTTGTGCTTCTTGTTTTTGAAATCAAGATGGTAGAGGTCGTAAATCTCGAACCATGGTACGAAGAACGGCTCGAACTGAGACTCTCCCTTCTCGGCTGCCAACCACTCATCGTGGAAGAAATTGCCAGTACCATTGGCGGTGGACTCGTAGACAATCATCGTGAACGGCATGTAGGCAATACCTGAGGTGGCAGAACGAACGATGTCCTCGGGCGACTTGCCATCCGTCTTCTTCCAAATGCCCACCTCGGAGCAGTGGACTAGGTTGTAGTCATCACCTCGGGCTGAGTCGGGTCGCTCTGCAGAACCTACCTTGATCTTGCAGAAACGCTGCGGTATCTTCTTGGTGTTGCCGGTCTTTCCGAAGCCAACCCATTTTGGCTCGTTCTCATTGTAAGACTCGCCCATCTCATGCAGGAAGCGGACAGGGAAATGCTTCATTGCCTCCTCGAACATGCCACGGATGGTGTCGGCAGTGTCCTTGACCTGAGCGACGATGAGCGAGTTGAGACCCTCCTTCCACATGAGCTGTAGCCATACCATGTAGAATTGGATGGCTGTGGAGCCTCCCCACTGTCGGGCTTTCAAGAGGATGAGGCGTATCGGTTTCCCCTTCCGTCGGCGGTCTTCCAGCCACTTTATCAATCGGCGTTGTGGACGGCGAAGGATGAACTGGAAGGGTAGACCACCTCCCTTTGGCTTGATGAAGATGAAGACGGCGAAGAAGAAATATACATCCTCCTTCATACGGATGCGAGTGAACTGCTCTATAATCTTGTCTCGGTCGGAGGCTCTGTCTACCTCGCTCATATCCATGCCCTCTGCCTCACATTCCTCGTAGAGCTCATCGAGATAGGCATCGACGCTACCTGCCTCCATCAGTTGCTTGACGAGGGGGTATTTCTTCATGTCGGTAGGCAAGTACTGGTCCTCATAAGGGAAATCGTCCAGATGCAGATGAAATCTCCTGCCAGGGCAGCCCTCGCCTGTGAAGGGGTTGTAGGTGGCATTGATTACCTTCTGCCTCTTCTCGTTCTCCCTGAGGATGCGCCGTGTCTGTGTCTCTACTCGTCCCTGCATAGCGGTGCGTTTAAGTAACCCCACAACAAACCGAGTACATAGCAGTAGATGTGGACTCCAACAGCCATGCAAGGAAGCAAGAAGCCAATACCTATATATACACAGATGATGAGGTTGTAACGCAACTTACGCTGTACGTAGGGAGCGATATAACCCATGTATGCGTAGACCAATCCGCTGAGGCCGATGATGTGCGTGGTGGCGGCGAAGGGATAGGTGACGGCGATGGCGTAGAAGACCAAAAGGTTGAAGCCTGCCTTGACACTATTCTGGCATTGCCACAAGACGTAGAGATTGACGACGGCATGGAAAACGTTCTGATGAAGGAAGGGATAGGTGAGCCTATGCCAAAGAGGGCAACCTTGGTAGAGACCGAGGCTGCTTGCACTATCGCCCATGGCTAGTGGCAGGGCGAGGATTAGGGCATAGAGAACATAAAGCCCAAGCGTTTCTTTCTTTGCTCCAAGCATCTTCGTTTCTCCTCCTTTCTCGCCTTGTGAAGCATGATGATGATGGATTCGGGTGTGCGGTAGAACTTAGGCGCAGGCTCGTTGCACACATGGAAGATGATTTCCTTCTTGGTAAGCGAAGGGTGTTCTTCTCTGTATTGGATGAAGCGTCGGTATATCTCCTGATACATTTCCCGGGTGGTGCCTGTCTTCATGCCTTCTATGGCTTTCTCGCCTCTGAGCTGGGCGTTGATGACGATTCCGACTCGTTCTTCCGTGACCCAAAAGCGTCTGCACGGGGATTGGGCGATGCGCCTTGCAATCTCCGGTAGACTGATGTCACCTTTGCTTATAGCCATTTGTTCTCGGTAGGCTCGTAACAGGTCTTGGGTCATTTCCTCTTTGTAGTAGGATGTGGATCCTTTATGCTTCATGCCTGCAAATATACTTATTTTATTTGAGGTGGATGCGTTTTCGGAGAATAAAATTAATAAATAAAGAAAATATTATGCTAAAACGCATTACCTTTGGCAAGGTTTTATAATTTATTAAAAGTTTTACTATGCCAAATGACGTAAATAATGAGAATGCTCAGCAGCAGACTGGCGGTGACTTGGGTGCCGGACAGTCGAAGGCTGTGAAGACTAAGCGTGATATTGCCTTGGAGAAGTTGAAGGCTCGTCACCCTGATACCGACTATGCCGACGATGAAGCTATCTATGGTGCCATCAACGAGGACTATGATGCCGACCAGAAGGCTTTGACTGGTTATCGTGACAACGAAAAGAAGATGAGCGAGATGATGAGCAAAGACCCTCGCAACGCTGCCTTCTTGAAGGCTATGATGGGCGGCAAAGACCCTGTGCTGTCACTGGTGGAGGAGTTTGGCGATGATTTCCTCGACTATCTCTCTGACCCTGACAACCGTGATGCGCTGAACGAGGCTCGCAAGAAACATCTTGAAAAGCTGGCGAAGAGCAAGGAACTCGATGAGCAGGCCAACAAGAACTTGGAAAAGAGTCTTGACATGATGGATGCCTACGATGAGAAGTATGGCGAGGACGTGACGAACGCTGCACTGGAGCAGTATGGAAAGGATGTGAACGACTATCTTATGAACAACATCAAGGAGTCGACGCTTGACACTTATCGTCTCGCCGCTAGTCATGACGAGGACGTGGAGAACGCCGCTCATGTGGCCGAGGTGAAGGGCAGAAATGCCAACATCACCAAGCACGTGAGATTGAAGAAGGCTGGCGACGGCACCAAAGACCTAGATGGTGGTAGCTCGGCTAGGGATGAGCGCAAGGAGCTCTTGAAGCCAGACTATGGTGCGCTGGAAGAGGCAAGCAGCCGACCTAACATCTATGAGGCAGGTGGCTTCAAGCGCATTCGAAGAAGCTAGTCTCTGATGATTGAAAGTTTAATGTTTAATTATAAATACTTTTCTAAATTATGAAGAAAACAAAGAAGACTACACGATGGCTTTTCTCGCTCTTCGTAGGTGTGATGGCTATTATTTTCGGTGTTAATGGTTCGGTACTCATGGCTGAGGCTGCCGACTTGCCTGATGGTGGCAAGAGTGACGCAGGTGCTGCTACTGAGCACGCCAATCCTGGTACTGGCGGTGCTGCCACTGAGACAACTGGACGTGAGGCCATGGCCGATGATCCTGATTTCTATACCAAGGACATAGACAAGCGTATCACCAAGATTCGCCCGATGGCTACTCCTGTGGATCAGATTTCTCGCTACGCTACGGCTCAGCATTCAGACAGCTTCGAGTGTAAGTACTACTCGGTGGGCACTCGCCCAATGCGTACTACCGTGAAGACTGCTCTTGGTGAAGCGTCTACAGGTACTACAGTGACTATTGAGGTGGATGATCCTGAGCTCTTCACCATCGACGATACTATCCGTGTGGTAGGCATTAAGGCTGTGACCGATTACAAGGGTTCTACCTATGCCGACGGCAAGCACAAGGTGATTCCAGACTTGGAGTTGTGTGTTGTAGACAAGGACTCCAACGGCTATCCTATCGTCTATGCCATCAATGGTAACGATGTAAGCGGCAAGCCTTATGGTGTTCCTGCCTTGAAGAAGGGTCAGGTGCTTATCCGCATGGGTAAGAGCTGCGGTGAGCTCGACGTACAGACCGGACGATTCAACAACCTTCCTACCTCAGAGGAGAACTACTGCCAAAACTTCATGGCTCAGGTAGAGCAGTCTACCTTCGACAAGATTGCCGGCAAGGTAGTGGACTGGAACTTCAACGACTTGGAGGAGGATAGTATCTACGATATGCGTCTCGGCATGGAGTGCTCGTTCATGTTTGGTGACATGGCGAAGATTAACCACTCCAAGAAGGACGGCATGACTCAGTGGTTCACCCGAGGCATCTGGTGGCAGGCTGGCAAGGACATCAAGTTGGGCCATGTGGCTACCGAGGAAGAGGTCAAGAAGGGCTATGCTAGTGGCTCCGTCGTTATCAGCGACCTCGACTTGGTGGATATTTCCGAGGACTTGTTTGTAGGCACCGGCTTGGCTGCACAGCGCAAGATCGTGTTGGCAGGCTCCAAGGTGATCTCAGCCTTCTCCAAGATTAACTCCGACAAGTTCCGCTTGAAGGATTCTGTTGAGGCCTGGAACCTTCGCTTCAAGAGCTGGGAGACCGACTTCGGCGAGATTCTGATGATTCACTCAGAGCTCTTCGACCAAAACGGCATGGAAGATTGCGCATTCGCTCTCGACCCAGAGTATTTGGTTAAGAAGACCCACTTGTCTTGGGGACGCAACGTGCTCGACCTGAAGAGTGCAGGCGTTCGCAACACCGATGCAGTGGTATTGCAGGAGGTATCTTGCCTTATCTTGAAATATCCAAAGGCACATGCTCGCATGAAGCTCGCTGCCTAGGGACGGAAAGAATAGATAAATTCGTCATAAGCTTAAAACAAAAGGTTAAACCTTAGGGGGTGGGGCACAGGAACCCCATCCCTTCTTTTTATTATTAACAACTTAAAAGCAGAAGATTATGTTATTGAAAACTTATATCGCCCTCTCTGATTTGTCACTTACCGTAAAGACAAACAAGGGTCATCGTCATATCAAGTTCAATCCCATGACAGGTGGGCAGAGCATGTTTCAGACCAACGACGAGGATGTTCAGAATGCGCTCGAAGCCGATTCGTGGTTTGGCGACCGCTTCTTCCTCAAAGAGACCATCGATGAGCAGAAGGAGAAGGAACGCCAACGCAAGATTGATGCAGCCATCAAGAAGGCTACCAAGAAGAAAGAGCAGCAGATGGAGAAACTGGCATTCGCCTCGGTGACCGACGCAAAGAAATATCTCGTAGATAAATTTGAGGTGAGCCGCACCATGCTTCGCTCTAAGGCCGAGATTCTGGCATTTGCCGAGGAGCATGGCATCAGCATGACTATCGGCAAGGCTGCCATGGCCGCCGCCAACGAGGATGCAGGCTCTGAGGATAACGCTGAGGCAACCGATAATGAGGATGCAGGTGCCGACGAGGATGCTTCTGAGGAGGAAGAGGATCCCGAGGATGAAGAAGAGGATGAGGAAAGCGAGGAGGAATAGCCTATGAAAAGCTATGACGTAGACAAACTGGTGAAGGCAGTTCAAATCATTCTGGACCGTAACCAAGTATCGGATGCGCTGCTTGACGCTGGCGACACTGATACCCTCTCACAGCAGGAAATCATCGAAAGCAAAATAGCGGAGGCTGTCAGGATCATCGAGACGGATGCTCCCTTGCACCTGATAACTGGCGGCACGAATACCCAAGACGGGGATATAGCTTGGAAGCAAGTGGGAGAGACCTATGTGGGTGATATGCTTCTGCCTACGGACTTCATGCGCCTCGTATCCATACAGATGGAGGATTGGGAGCGACCGGGCAAGCTTATCTCAGAGCAAGATCCCGAATATCAATGGCAGAGCTGTCGATTCAGCGGTGTGAGGGGCTGTCCTCAGAAACCTATCGTGGCGGCGGTGCAATATGCCGACGGATTGCACCTTGAACTCTACTCCTGCAAGAGCAGCGACGTGGAAATCAAGCGGATGGTGTATCTGCCACTGCCAAGCGTCGAGGATGGGCAGATTAAGTTCTGCGAGAAGCTAAAGGATGCCATCCTCTACGAGACGGCTTTCCTCACCTGCCAGACCTTGGGAGATACCAATACAGCTGAAATGATGCAGTTCACTGCCTACAAGCTGGCTGAGATACCCATGGCGGCACCCCAACAAGCCGCAGAATAGATGAGCAACATGAGCAACAACCAAGGGCTTGATTGCTCATTGTAAAACGCTGAGAATAAACCATATAACATTTAAGGTTGAGCAATGTAATGTTGCCCAACCTTTTTTTGTGTACCTTTGCTGATGTAATCGGTTACAACAGGTGTGTTATTAACTAGGTATTAATTTTGTAAAGGTAAAAGATTATGTCAGGAGAAGAAGTAATCAGAACATCAAGCTGTTGCCCTGAGGCCATGATGGGCGGCATGATGGGTAGTATGTTCAATGGCAGACGTGACAACGACGGTTTGCTTTCGGCTGCGCTGATGAACGGCAACAACAACTGGAACAACTCACCATGGATGTACCTTATCTTCTTGGCTCTCTTCGGTGGCAACGGCTTCGGTTTCGGAAATCGTGGCAATGCCATTCAGGACGCTGAGATACAAGGTCAGATTCAGAGTCTGAGAACCCAGCTTTCGGAGAACCACAACAGCGACTTGCTGATGAGTGCCATCAAGGGCAACAACGATGCCCTCACCACACTCGGTGCCAACTTGAACTGCGACTTCAATCAGTTGCAGGGTGCGGTTTGCAACGTGCGCAGTGCCATTGAGCAGGTGGGCGGTCAGGTAGGTTTCTCTGCGGAGCGTGTCATCAACGCCGTGAACCTCGGTGATTTGAACATGATCCAACAGATGAAGGACTGCTGCTGCCAGACACAGCAGAACATCATCAAGATGGGCTACGAACAGCAGCTCGGCCAGAAGGACTTGCAGAATGCCATGCAGCAAGGTTTCAGCTATACCAACACTGGCTTGGAGCGAGGCTTCAGCAACATCGGCAACTTGATGCAGTCGCTCGCTTGTGACTTGAAGAGTGCCGGCAAGGACAATACCCAGCGCATTGTTGACACCCTCAACAACCACTGGAACGAAGACTTGCAGTTGCGCTTGAACCGCGCAGAGCTGGAGCTCTCGCAGCAGAGACAGAATGCCACCATCATCGCGGCATTGAAGACTACAGGGACTACTACCACAACTGGTGCGTAGACTATTGTAATGAATCATGAAAGAGGGAGGCGGTTGCGTGACGTAACCGTCTCTCTCGCATAACCTTTAAAAATGGAACGACTTATGATGTTTAAGGAATTGAAATCGGGCTATCCCATCTTTCTGTTTGATCGATCATCCTTGAAGTTTGAGCAGGCGAAGGTGATGAGCGTGCAGCAGAACTACAATCCGTCAAGCTTCGGGAAGATGGAGGTGAACGTAACCATACAGGCCAAGGACGGCAAGCAGAATACCTATAGTGTGACCGACTCGGAACGGACTGCCTACGCTGGCACCTTGCTCATCGCCACACAGAAAGACTGCGTGGTGAACGAGGTGAACGTATTGAAGAGCAACAGCGAGGATGCCCTACAGCGAGTGAACGAGCACAAGAGAATCGTGGAGGTGTGCGGCAAGTTGCTAGCGGAACTAGACACCTCCTTTCGGGACCAGCAGAAAACGAACGAGAGACTTGACAACTTGGAAAACAAGTTGGACGAGATATTCAAATTTGTCAAACAAAAAAGTTAACGCTATGGATTTTGTAGAATTAATTCAGAAGTACCAGGAGCAAACGACTCCTGAGCAAATGTTGGAAGTAACCAAGGTGATAGGTAAGTTTGTGGCAAAGCACGCCTCTGAGGAAGACATGCACATGCTGCACAGGGACATCTATGGCATCGTGAGCGGTGGGCACTTTGACAAGTACTTTGCCGACAAGGCGATAGCGAAGATGTACTATGTTGACGAGGACGGCAAGAAACACCATGCTCCCTTCTACACGGAAGAGGAGGTGAGGGAGGCTTTCGAGCTGTGCAAGGATGACGTGTCGGACTACACCATCCATGATTTCTCCGTGACGCTGAACAGGGTGAGGAGCGACAACAACCGCTTCTTGGAGAAGTATGCCAAATCGGCTGAACACATGAAGAGCATGGTGATAGACATGACCGTTGAATGGTTGCAGGACGAGGACTCGCCTCATGCCGGCAACAAGATATGGTGGTACATTAATAAATAAACGAAAACTCGGAAGGTTTCTGTCTATCTTTGCAGAAAACTTTTTGAGCGCATGAATGATATTAAAGCAGGAATCCTCGGGATATTGTGGTCTTTCCTAAGTCTGCTAGTTCCCATCAGAGACTTTATGATAGCGATGTTGTTGCTTTTCGGGCTGAACCTCGTGTTTGGTCTCGTCGCCGCCAAGTTCAATGGCGAGAAATGGGACTGGAAGAAGTTTGGTATGTTCTTCGTCTGTTGCGCCGTCTTCTTTGTGACGGTAGCATCCCTGTTCATCGTGGGGCATTTCATCCACTCGGACGAGCAAGCCATCTACTGCGTGAAATGGGTGTGCGTGGCCGCTCTGTATATGTTTGGTACAAACATCTTGAAGAACTGGAAGCTCATGTTGGTGCCCGGCACTCCATGGTATCGCCTGATAGATTTCCTTTATTATGCGCTCACGTTGGGATTTATAGAAAAGTTCCCGATGTACAAGAAGTATCAAGAACATAAAGACAAGGAGAAACAAAATGAGAGAAATTAAAGAGATCATCGTGCATTGCTCTGCGACGAAAGAGGGCAAGAACTTTACCACCAAGGATATTGACAGATGGCACAAGGAGCGTGGCATGAATAAGATAGGCTACCACTGGGTGATCTATCTGGACGGCTCCATCCATCCTGGGCGTGATGAGGCCGAGGTGGGTGCCCACTGCTATGGGCACAACCAGCATTCCATCGGTATTTGCTATATCGGCGGTCTTGACGAGAACGGCAAGCCAAAGGACACTCGTACACCGGCACAGAAAGCTGCGCTGGAGAAGCTCTTGAAGCAGGAGTTGAAGAAATATCCATTGGCTCACATCTATGGGCACAGAAACTTTGCCCACAAGGATTGTCCTTGTTTCGATGCCTTTGGTGAATACATGCATCTTTTAAGTCGTTAGTTATCATGAAATGGTATAATATTCATCTACATCTAGTGGCAGTGGCGCAAGTGGTGCTGCTGGCACTATTTTTTATGTCGGGATGCAGAAGTTCCTACGTCGGGACGCAGGAAACGACACGTCACCAAGTAGTAGACTCTACGTCGGGCCGTAATTACGAGGGGCTCTTGCAGCATGACTGCGTGCTGAAAAGAGATAGTATTTGGCTGCACGACAGCGTGTTTGTGAAGCAGGTGGGAGATACCATCTTCCATGATCGCTGGCACACCAAGGAGGTGTACAAGTATCTGGACCGAGGCAAGGATGTGTACCACTACAAGCACGATACCCTCTATAAATATGTGGCGATAAACGACACTGTTTATAAGGATAAGAAGGTGGAGGTGGAGAAGAAGCTGACTGTTTGGCAATATCTCAAGCAAGCGTGCGGCGGCTTTTGGCTCATTGGGTTGATTGTTTCCGTCCTCTTATTGATTGCGAAAAAGAAAGATGGTTGAAAATCTATTCATTTTTTCGAGTTTTCAGATTAGTAACTCTGTTGATTGAAGAAGGGGAGCCGTCCGTGATGGATGGCTCCCCTTTGTTTTCGCATACCCTTTGATTGATATGAGGATTAAAAATACACCAGTTTTTATGTTGTTATGTATCAGCACTCGTTGTTTCTTGTTTGGTGGTGACTGAGCCACTGATAACGGCATTGACCGTTCCGTCAACATGTGTGTTGACATTCAATCCGTTCTTCTGCTGGTCGGCGTATTGGTTCTTGCTCTGTGCCATCATGTTGGTGAGGGCGGTGGAGATGTTGTAAAGTAGCTTGTCGGTGTCGCTGCTGAGCGAGTCGGAATCGACTGAGGCATACTTGTTGCTCTCCACGGTGGAGGAGGTCGTTTCCTTCTCACGATAGAGCACGGCTTGATTGATGAACTCTTGGGCGAACAGGTAAGCCTTGCTTACAAGTTGCTTAATCTTGGCATTGTCGATGCCGAGAGGGTTATCGTACTTGCCGATCATGCTCCCCAGGCAGTGCATTGCTATCTCTTCGCGTGGCTGGAGGGTGGCGATGGAGAAGATTTCCTCGGTGTTGCTGTCCTCGGCCATGGTAGCCACATCGGAAGACACGGTAGCGGTCTTGTTGATGGGGCGTGCGTTGGAATTGCCATTGCTGTCGGTGACTCGGGCAATCTTGGTTCCGGTGGTCTTGGTGATGGTGGCATCTACAATCTTCAAGGTCATGCAATACTGCCCCGTCTTGTCGTAGCACTCACCTGTTCCATAGAAGCCATAGATGGTGCGGTCGCCTGAGAAGGTGACGTAGCCTGCATAGCGGTCGACACTCTCTTGATTGTTGAAATCTACCTTGTCGGCAAATATGAGATTTCCCTTCCTGTCCTTGTAGCCTAGTGAGGCACCTGCAGAGGCTTGGGATAGATTGAAATCCAAAAGCGTATATTCCATATTGGTAATGTTTTAGAAGGGGTGGAGGTTGCGGCGAACACGCCCTGTGATGAAATTGTTGATGGTGTTCTTGATTTTCTCTTCCTCGCCCTGCCACATGGCGGTGAAGACGGCTGAGCCATCTGGGTAGACGAGAAGGAGATAATTGGCGATAACCTTGTTGACTACATACTGATGGATGTAGGTAAGCAGACTGCGGGCTACATCTTGCGTGAAGGAAATCGGCACCTTGAGGGCGAAGAAATAATCATCGTCGTTCTCGGGGTTGGCAGGTGCGTCTTCCCACTCGTTGCTCACGTATCGGTTAGCCTGTGGTGGCACATTGTTTCGGGTGAACTTCAGGAGCATGGAGCGCACATCTGAAATCACCTCGTCGAGGATGCGCGCCGTATTGTCGATGTTGCTCTTTTCGCAGATGTCTGCGATGTTGGCTTTGAGCTCCGAGTCTACTCCTTCGCCTCTAAGTGCCAAGGAGTAGATGTAGGCTGTGTTCTTGATGTCGAAGACGAGATCTTTCTTGACGAGCTGTATGAGCAACTTGGGGGTTGGCATCCCCTCGCAATAATGAGGGGTCATGCCAATGAGTTTGTATCTTGACTTATTCATATCTGACAGGATGTTTGCGGAGGTTGGTGGCTACTTGGCACATGATGAGTTTGGTGGCGGCCGACTTGGCGTATTGGTCGCTGCGCTTGGCATCGGTGATGGTGAGCCACTGAGAGAGGATGTAATCGACTACGTAGGCGAAGGCTCTACCTTGGATGTCTGCCTTTGCCTTATCCCAGTTGCTGGGTAGGTCGAGGGCTATGGTGATGTTGCCATCGTCATCGGGGACGATTTCATCTGTAGCCATATACCGGACGAGGGCGTTGCAGAGCAGGTCGGTGGCGTTGCAGAGATACGTGCTGAGAAGCTCGGTGTTCTGGTCGGTGGTGGCGATGCGGTCGTAGGCCACGGCTGCGGTGCCATCATCACGATGGGTGGCGATGTAGGCAGTCTGCTTGGCTACCTCTTTCATCACCTGATCTTGATTGATTGTGAATGTATATATCATAACTATTATTGTATTAACGGAGTTTTTTGTTCCAACGCTGCTGGTAGTCGAGGGAGAATCCTTGGATGCTCTCGTCTGGGTTGAGGCTGCCAATGGCGGCGATGCGGAAATACTTGTAGGGTGAACCAGCCATTCCTCGGAGGTAGCGATCGACGGTAGAGCCGACGGCTTGCCAGTGGAAGAGGTCGTTGCTGGCGTAGAGCACCATGCCCAATGTTCCCTTTGCGTTGCGGAAATATCCCCGGGCGATGACGCTGAACACGGTCTTGTGGATGTCGGGGGCTGCGAGGACTAGCGGTCGGGTGCAGAAGAGGTAGGGCACTGCGTCGGTAGGCTTGGGCTGGTAGGCATCGATGATGCGTAGCTTGTCGTCTACGGCGTAGGCATCGGGATAGATGTTGACTCTCTTACGGATGTTGCTCTGCATGGCTCCCCATTCTCCACTTTTGAGGGAAAAGACGTATGCGTATGCGCTTATAGGATTGAAGATGATGATGCGGCTGTCGTAGTAGTCGTATATCATATCTGCCTGCTTCATGAACTCTCGGAAGTAGAGGTACTTGACTTGCTCCTGGGTGAAGCCAGACTTGGCTAGGACTTTATCGGCGTGTGGCAGGATGGTGAAATCGAAGGGGAAGCCATCGAGGGTGTCGGTGATGCGCTTGCTCTCTCGCCCGGTCTGCATCATCACGCCTTGCTCCGTAGGGTAGAGGACGGCATCGTCTATCTGTAGGATGCCCTTGACGTTGCTGCAAATGTCTCGCTTGGCTGGCTGGCGTGCGCCGTAGGTGCCTTCGTCGGTGACGGTGAGCACCCATACTCCCTCGTCGGTGAAGGCGTAGAGAGGGGCGTAACCGAACTGACCCTCGGAGATAGGTTGCGTGTTGGAGGCTAGGGCTGAGACGATGGATGATCCTACCTGAACGCTGTCCTTGGCATCGAAGAGGATGGGGTTCTCGGCATTGCTGACCTTCACAAGATTGGGATAGCTGGTATTGTTAATCGCTGAATCTGACACCTTGGCCTTCGCTGCCTTGAACTCATCCTCTGATATGGCGGTCCAGGATGTGTCCTTGGATAGGCTCGCCGTCCAACTATCCTCGTCGAAGTCTACCTTGTTGACCTGTAGAGGGCAGAATGTTCCGCTGGAATAGTTGACGGCATAGTTGAATCCAAAGGTCTCGCTCTCATAGAGATTGAACGTCTTCTTGTAGTAGGCTTTGTTGAGACCGATGAAGAGCTCTACCTTCTTCGCCTTGTTGGAAGGGAAGGAAACGATGGGAGGAAGGGGATAGTGGAGCTCATCGTAATAGGTGTATACCACATCCTTGTTGTTGATTTTGAGATACACCTTTGAGACGACTTGCGCCGTCTTGTCGATGCAGTTATCTCCCTTGTTGTCGCTTCCGAAATTGTCGATGAAGTTGCCGTTGAACTGGCCCTTTGGGACGTACCTATATAGATGATTGCCCATATCCCTTGGGTCGGGTTTCTCAGGTTTGACCGGTGCATAGTAGCCATATCCGTTGTTGCTCTCCGTGGTGATGGTGGTCTTTACGTTGGCGAGGTGCAGACGGTTGTTGTAGGTAATGGCGCATTGAGCACCATAGGAGGCTCTCTGTAGGTTGGCAAGTGGAAGTGACTCTTCCGTTCCAAGCACCCTTTTGAGCTTCTTGCTCTTACCCTCGGCCACCTCGTCGTAGGAAAAGCTGAGGCTCTTGAAGAAAGACAGTTCATCTATCTTCTGATAGAGATCATCCTCGGTGAGGGGTTGGTATCTGAAATTGGCGGCGGCCAATTGATAATACGAATCAAGCACATACAGGCCATTGAAAGATGTGTTGCCCTGATCGTTGCGGAAATGTACAGGCCATGGCTCTCTCTTGATGGTGCCCTTGGTGCCGTAAGGGAAGAGGGAAGGGGACACAAACAAGTCGACACCCTTGATGAGGGTGCGGTATGAGTCGATGTTGTCTATCTTGATTTCCAACTCGTAGTTGTCGAGCTCTTGACCCTTGTATATTGCATAGATATTTCCACCTTCATAAGATAATTTGAGATTTCCATTGGAATAAGTACCATTGCCTTCACTATAAAAGAAACCGATGCTATCCTCAATCTTCTCCTTGGGCGCAAGCATGAATGGATCGCCAAGCTGGATATAGGTGCCATCGTACAGCTGAACGGCAAGGATGCCAAACTGGATGTACTTGAAAGAGTAGGAATCCATGTACTTGTTGACGAATGCATCCTGACTGGAGAAGAGGCGAGCGGTGACGTTCTCTCCCAACTCGGCAGGATAGCCATAGGAATCCTTGTCTTTGAGCGTCAAAGCATAGCCCTGGTCCAAGATAGTATTGTCCTTGGCAAAGCTATCAACGCTCATCTTGTAGGCGGTGCGAGTAATCTTGCCCGAATACTTGACGAGGGTGAAATCTATCAGCCGGTAAGAATCTGCGTCCCAATAGGCGTACAGCGTCTTTTCATCGCCAACGAAACAGAGGATGTTGCCGACGGCGGTGACGGCATTGACCTTGAAATCTCCGAGGTCTATCTGATGAGGCTTGCCATCGCCCTTGCGCTCCGTCCAATACCAGGAGAAGGGGGATGCGTTGGCGCAATGCACGATATAGTGGGAGTGGATGTTGGCATCGTGCGTGACCTTGTGGACGAGTTCGATGCTACAAGTATCGTTTGGGAGGGTGAAGGACTCGGCCTCGCTCCCCTGATGGAGGGGATGCAAGGCACCATCTTCGGGAATGAGATTGAGGCATGTGCCAAGACTGCCATCAATGGCTTCGTGGTCGGATGGGGAGTGAGCGAGTCCGCGCAGGTTTACTTCGTTTATCATATACTCTTTTGTCTGATACGGACGAGGAAGGCGGCTGGATCTCGTAGAACCTGACACTGCCAGCTCGGCAAGGGTAGACCTCTAGGCGTAGCTTGATGTCGTGGGGCATGTTCCATGCGTAGAACATCGACTGAACCGAGGGATTGAGTGTCTCGAAACCTGTGGTCTTGTACTTGCCATTGAATTGCAGTTCGGTGAACTGCGTCTTCTCATCCAAGAGGGCAGGGGCATCGGTGACGAAACAGAATCCGTAGGTGTCGCCTACCTTGAAGACAAACAGCTTGTGGTCGCTTCGCTTGAAGATGCGCATGTGCTTCAAGAGTTTCTTGGAGCAGGTGACGGAATTGTCTGAGCCATCAAGGGTGACGTAGAACTTGCGGTAGAGCAGAGCCTTGAACGTCCTTATTATTCTGTTCATATTAATTTCTTTCTTTTGCAAAGTTAATGAAATGACCCTTGTGGGGTGGTTTATTTATTAATATCATCTGACGGCTGAGGCTGTTGCTCCCCTCGCTTAGGCAGACGGAAATCGTTGTGTGAGCGGAAGGAGTAATAACCGATGAAGATGTGAGAGGGATTGTTCTCTCTGATGTGCTTGCGGTAGGCTGCCACCTCTCGCATAGAGCGGTAGATGGTGGAGTTGACGAAATAGACTCCGGAGCCTTGCTGGCCGATGACGCAGATGTAGAACTTCTTGCCGAAGACCTTCTCGATGAGTTTCTGAATGATTGAAATCTTTGCTATTTTCTTTTCCATATATATTAAAATGTATTAGAGGGTGAATAACTAGGGGTGCTTGCAAAACACGGAGTGCGCCTTCTTGTCGTCGTGATGGAAATACCTGCATCGCTCGCAAGCGGCACTGCCTACATAGATGATGTCCAAAATGTATGGGGTATGCTCGTTGAAGGGGCAGGGGGTGACGTAGCTGCAGAGACCATGGACGAACTCTTCTATCTTATAATTGGTATGCTTCATGATTACTGTCTTGTTCGATGAGTTGGGCTATCTCTTGTTTTATCTGTTCGGGTGTGCACTGCTTGCGCTTTTCGGGCGTAGGTACGTATTCCTTGCACATAAAGTATCGGGCTCCAGGGATGGGAGGCTTGTCGATGCACTCGTCGAGGTGAACCTTGACGAAGGCTTCATCCTCGGAGCCCAACATCTTCACAGCCTTCTTGGCACCTCTCACTACTTGCATCAGATTCCATGTGACGGAGTAACCTAGCTGCTTGGCTCGCTGATCCTTAAACTGGAGGAGCATCTTGTCGATGAATTTCTCTTGCTCCTGTACCTTCTTGAAGAGTTGTTTCTTCTTGTCTGTTCCCTTTGGGGTGGCAAAGTATTGCTTGGTGGATAGGCGTAGCTCGGCTACGGCGAGGAAGAACTTGCCATTGTCGTTGTCTGAAACATCGGCGGCTTGCGCCTTCTTCACGATTTTGTCTACCTCGCCTTCGTAGTACTTGGAGTTGACGAGGTACTTATGCTCTCGGGTGGTCCAGAAGGATTTCTCGTTGGTGCGCATGGCACCAACGAGAAAATGGAATTTTTCTACTGCGGCTAGACTCATACGGTTCTTCTTACATTGTTATGTATGACTGTTTTCACGGAAGAAAGCATATCTCCCAATATCTTGCCAATGCCCTTTGGCTTGAAGATACGGTTGGAGTTGTACAGCTTGATGGCATCTTCAAGAGCACATTGGTAGTCTCGGAGATTGTTAAGCATCACGTCATACTGTACGAGTTTCAAGCTATGTTCGTTAACAAAGGCTTCCTCTCTTTTTTTGAGAGCCTTTTCTTTTTCCTCGTATTCCTTGTTGAGCTTGCCATGCTTATCGTCGTACTCGTCTTCTAGCATCAAGGCTCTTTCCTTATACTTTTCGTCTAGTTCGTCAAGACGATTATTGTATTTGTCTCTAGCCTCGTCTCGCTCACGGATGCTGTGCTCCACCTGAGTTTTCATTTCTTCCTCTACTTTGAGGCGTACATCCTCGAAATTGATGTATTGCTCTGATGTCTCGATGGTCTTGCGTTCCTTGCGGTCGGAATTATAACAAGTCTGCGTACGCCCTATCATCTCATCGTATATGATATGGGCACGTTCAAACTCAATAACTTGCTCCCTGCGTAGAATGACACGAGAACCATCTTTGAGCGACTTGATGGTTTCCTTCTGTTCCTTCACTTGCTCTTCGAGCTCCTTGACACGATTGCGTAATGTGTCGTATTCGGATAAATCTACATTTACTACTGCCATGATTGTTCTGCTTTAAAGTTCAACTACTGTTGCATTTAATACTGGGATGTCGTACCAAGGAATGGAATATCCCTTGTCTTTCATTTCTGCTGGTAGGTCACAGCGATAATAGCTGCCATAGAAATTATCCCATTTCTCACCGACGTTTAGAATGGTGCCAGCTGGGAGCTCTGGCTTTTCCTTGAATGATGGACGAGGATAAAAGGTCGTCTCATGCACATCCTCTGCGCAGGATGAGGCTTTAACTAGTTTAATTTTCATGATTCTTCGTTTGTTATTTTGATTTTTTCTCTTTCTGATCGCCAATAGTTTATGCGGTCTTGTAAGCGCTGACAAATGGCATCCTTGACGGCTTCGAAACCTTCCTTTAGAAAATATCCTGAAACATCTGTCTTGGCTTCTTTGTACCCAGGGGTAACGATAGATATTTCTATTCTTTCTTTTTCTATACCTAAAGGGTCATAGCGGATGGCTTTCACCTTATCGAGCACTGCGCCTACCTTTACTTCGTTGGCAAGTAATTTATTGGCCTCGTCTAGCTTCATTCCGAGGCTTATCATTTCTTGTTCTGTCATACTATTTAAATTTGATGATGAAATATTCTTTGTCTTCGAACTCCTTGGGGCATAGCCCTGGCTGGGGTTTGCCGATGGTGATTCTCACGATTTCCTTTTCTATCTGGGGGATGTTGCCTTTTGGGTAACCACGGATGAAAACGACGTGGGTAAATGGTTTGACCAATATACATTCGCTACGTATCAGAGCTTTTAGCGCAGTCGTATGACCTTCGTAGAGTTTTGCTGCACCATTCAGGTTGCAACCTAAGAAGTCTTGTAATAAGCGATTGATCCAATAGGCCTTGACCTCTCGATATTCAACGGTCTTCTCTCCGGAGGCTATCATCGAAAACCATGGCTCGCTAATGTGGAGGGTCAATGTTTTCTTATTCATATCTTAAAATGGTAAATCATGTTTGTAAAAATGCCAATGGGCGAGGCTCTTCATATACCATGGCTTTTGTATCTTGCCATGCTTGCGCAAGTAACGGTCTCGCTTTGCGTTGACCCATCGCCAATAGACGTATCTGCTTCCATCTTTACATCTGAGGCAGTTGCGTTCGTACTCACAACTATTGTTTGAGTAAATGGAACTTTCGTGATGGCACCACCGACAAATGCAACCATTATCTGACTTTGTCTTTCTGTTGTATTTCATATTGTTTCATTTGTTTAAAAGAAATGTTTCCATCAAAAGGGAAGTAATGCGACATTTTGGCACACACTATCTTGATGTTTTCGTCAACTCGGAATTGTGCAAATGGTTTCTTTCTACCCTTAAATACCACTAATTCCACGGAATGCTTTCCTAACATGATAAGGGCATCTATGAGAGACTTTAATGAGCCGGCAGAAATGACGTAGCCTAACACGTTAATGGTTGAATAGAATTGAGCTTCGAGAATTTTTCTTAGGTTCTTCTTGAAACTTCCTTCTCCATTACAAATAGGACAGTAGTGATCCTTATAAATAACTTCTCCACCTTTGGTGCAATATTGCCATTCTACCTCTCCTGTTCCATTACATTCGGCACAACTTTCTTCATCATAATACTCATGCTCTACTTTTGGAAGATTGTTGTAGGCATCTTGCAAAAGTTTGAGAGGGATGGTGATTCTTCTTCTCTCCTCTAGAAATCTGAGGTTATACCTATCCGTCGGTTCGTATTGACCTTCGCAAACTTCTTTCCTGACGTAGATGATGCGGTGTCCTTCGGTTGCAATCACCTCCCTGCCTTTGAGAACAGGCATTGTATATTGGTTCTCCTTGTCTATGAAGAGAGAGAATAGTTTCTCCTCGTCTACATTATTATATCCTTTCATGATTCTTTCTCCTTGTTGATTATGATTTCTACGGCTATGTATGCGAAGATAATGGCTATAGAAATGATGAATGCTATATCTGTTGTACTCATGCTAGTTTCTTAATAATTTAATTTTTATGATTTTGTGGACTGATCGAGGCTGTGATTTGTTCAAAACCTTTGTTATTCGGTCTTCATACTCTCGTTGTGTCTCACGTTCCTTACGTGGGGGGGTGAGCAGCATATCGGCAATAGCCTTGCTGCCTTCATCCATATAAAGTATTGCTTTCATATTACTTGATTGTTTTATGTGGTATTTCTAAGAACTTGATGTTGTTGTCGAGGCAATATAGGCAGGGAAGAGGTCCGTCTGTTCCGAAATGTTCGAAGAAACAGCTCTCGCAACTGCCATTGATGCTCCGGTCTTCTATGACGAGGATTCCTTTTCCTTCGTATTCGAAGGTGTCGCCTGCTTTGTATTTGGTTCTTGGATCAAATTTCTTCATGACTTTCTTACTTTTTAGTGTTATACGAATATTGATTGAGGGTACGATGATAGAGGATTTTTCCTTCTTTATAGAGGGCGTTGAGATAATCGTATGGTTCGAAGCCGAAGGCGGTGTGCACCTCGCTGTGAAGGACGAAGGAGGGGATGATGTGCTTTTGCCGCTTGCGCTGTTCCTTCTTCTTGACGAACTCGAATATCTTATCCTTGATGTTTTCATTGATTCGCTCCATAGGCTGAGGCTTTAGAAGAGGGATAGCTGACCCTTCTTGTCGGCGTAGTGCTGACCGGAGTGGAAGAAGAGCTCGGAGAAAATCGCTGTAAGATTGTCTACCACGATGCTGTTATATCCACTGCATAACGTCACCACTCTCAGGGGGTGTTCCTTATTATATATGTTCATGATGATAAAATCTATTTATGGTTTCCAATCGATGCCGAGGCGTTTCAATGTTCCGTCTTTGCTGGCTCGCTTCAAGGCTGGCAGGCAGGAGGAAGAAGGGTTGTTCTGCACTATCTCGATCATGTCGAGGTAGCGTCCTCGCTCTAGGATGGCTAGCATCTCAGCTTTCTCCTCCTTGGTGAATGAAGGGGGCGGCTCGTTTCTTCTTTGGGAGAAATCAATCTTTAATTCTTTAGCTACACATTTCTTCTTCATAAGGCTGATTAATTATCTAGTTTTGGATAAAGTTTCTTCAAGATTTTGCGCCTGAGGATGTAGACCCTTCGCAAGTGGTTGCGCTCTCGGGTGGTGAGCTCTCGGTTCTTGCCGGTCCACATATTCATGTAGTTGGTGAGATAGTCGGTGAGCTCAGTGAGGTCGGTCTTGGATATTTGATACATCTTTCTCATAAGGATGAGGCTTTAATCGTTGCTGAGATAGTCTTCCACCTCTCGGATGAAATCGTCGAGGCTACGGCAGATGACGTATTTGTTGCCATTGGCTTCTACGGCTTGCTGAAAGCTGACTTGCTCGGGGCGTTGTCGCCCTGTCTTGGTCTTGTTTTCGATGCAGAGGCAACCATAAAAGCGGTTGGGCTTCAATAGGAGCATGTCGCTCACGCCATTGAGCATGCCTTCCTCGTGGAGCCACGATGCCTGGGAGTCGGTGCGTTTCTGACCGTTGGGGACGGCGAAGAACACGCCCAATAGGTCGCGGTGCTTGGCTCGCATATAGCTCATCTCGCTGCGTTGCAGGCTGTGCTCTAGGTTGCGTGACGACTTTCGGGGCTTGGGCAGGATGCCCTTAGCCTTCATATCCATCAGTTGCTTTACTGTATAATGTGCCATAGTTGTGATTTTCTTTATTGTCTGAGAAGAAATAGATGCGTCCACGATGGATGGCTACTTTATATCCATCGGGGATGGGACAGTCGAAATCAAGACCTTTCGGGTTGAAGATGACCTCGTTGTCCCTTACCTCGGCTACGAAACCTTCTGGTATCGTAACATCGTCGGGAACTGGGGCGCACACACTCTGAAGATGTTTGCGCTCGAAGGAGTAAACTCTTTGCTTGGCCTTCTCGAAGAATGCTCTCAGCTTCTCGCAAATAACCAATGTAATATAAGATGACTTTTTCATAACTATATATATTAAAATGTTAGACTTCAAAAAACAAAAGCCTCCCGATTCTCTCGAACCAGGAGGCTATCAAAACACTAATTGAAAAAAATGCAACAACTTGCCGCTGCAAGATGCTTAGAAACTTTTAAAGTAAAAAACATTATTTATAATAAGATTCGCTATTCATTTCCATCTGCATTGCTAGAGGCTTTGGACTCTCTACGTATCATGTAGGCTGCATTAAAACGACTGGTTCTTGTATGGGTGCGCTTCGGATGGATGCTGCCTTGCTGGTATGAGATGGGTATCTCGCAAGGGTCACGGCAAGCAAACTGCTTCTTCACCTGTAACTCCAGGGCGTTGGCTTGGGTCGCAAAGTCTGACCTGCCATTTGCCCTGCTACTTCAACCTCTCCTGCCACCTGTAGTTAGTGACAACCTTTTGGGCGAGGCTTCCATTGCGGTAGGGATCACCGGGCAGATTATTCTTCTTGGGCCATCTGCCATGGCCGTGATTTCTATATTAGGGGGAACTGGGAGTAGCAATCTCCAAAAACCTCTGCGGTTACCGAAAATGCGAGATTTGCGCCTTTATTACTGAAACAATTTTACATTAATCTTAATTAAACAATCTAGTTACTGAGGTTCAGTTCCCATATATGCTAGTCTTCCACTTGCTGGAAGTAGTCTCTTACGACGTGCTTGGCGAGTTTGTAAATGCAAGCGAACATCATTGCTGAAAATATCCACATCATAACTTGGTTCTCCTATTATTTTAACTATGTTGGATTATGTATTGAAGGGCTGAGCCTTCTGTGTCTTCGATGGATTCCTGACGGTTTTGCAACTGCCAGTCTTCTACCTCAGACCGCTTGAAATAAATGGCTCTGCGGTTCTTCTTGTAGAATGGTATCTCTCGGGCGTTTACGAGGTGGTAAACTCTATCCTTGCTTACGCCGAGTAGAATGGCTACGTCGGTGACGGTGAGCACGTTCTTGGAGCCGAGGAGGGCGAGTTGCTTGATCTCTGCCAGCTCCTTCATTATCTTTGCTTCATCCATTTGCATTCCCTTTCTTCTTGTTTTTCATCAACCATTCGTAATGAGCTTGCATCTGAGGGTCTTTGAAGAGATGGCTTGCCTTCTCGGTGTCGGGCTGAACGTTGTCGTATCGGCTTCTGTTCTTGCGAACGTGGTTCTCGGCGTATCGGGCCCTGGCTCTCGCCCTTATCTGCTCTCGGTGGTTGATGCGGTAGCGTAGCTGATACTCATGGATCTTCTCGATGTGATCCTGGTAGTATTGGCGGTGCCACTCTTTACTCATTTTCTTCATAGGGCTGATGTGATGTTTATCGATTTACTGAAATGCGCTCCAAGAGGGGGAGGATGCCATGCTTCTTCAACTCGTTGTAGAGGAAAATGCGCCCCTTGACCGTCCACTCGGTGTTGTATTTGAGAATTGTTGCTCCGTCCTTGCAAGTGATAGGGACTTCTCTACCAATTGCGTATCCTTCAGGAGCATAGTCGGCATATAAAACCCATTGATTACAAACTTTATATTGAATTTTCCATTCATGGAGCAGCTTATTCATTTCTATGGCACTCATACCATAGTCTTTTGCTATTTGAGTGATGGTACAACTGCATCCACTAGCAATAATTCTGTCATAGTAACTAACTTTAGGAAGCATTTCTGCAATCTTGTTTCCGAGTTCTACGTTTTCTTTTGAGATATGCAAAATAACCCTCTTCTGTTCTTTGTTCTCTAAAGCAAGTTGCTGCTTTTCTTCCAGTGCTTTTACAGCCACTTTCATGGCTTCTAAGTAGTTTGATGGAACTTTTGGCAGATTAGCCTCTTCGAGTTCCTTCCATCGGAGTACTAGCTTTGCTCTGGCCTCATCGTTGAACTTTGTGGCGATATAAAGGCATTCAGTCTTATCGAGTTGATAGCATGGTCTTTCTTCGCCTTTGTTATCTTTGTAGCTAACCAGCGCAAATTTGCTCCCGTTTGCTTTAATCCAAGCTGGCTCCATTGTCCTTATGGCTTTCAGAACATCTTTATGAGCTTTGCCTGTTATCTCTGCTATTTGCAAAGATGTCATTGTGTCACTAGTATCATCTGCAACAAAATCTAGTGTTTGGTCTTGTAGCTGCTCCATATTGTAAACCTCCTATAATTAATAAAGTACTAATTTGTTGTTTGGCACTCCTTCGAACTCGTTAATTGCAGCCGTTCTGATTTCGTTTGCTTTCTTACTGTCTGACCTGAATGCTAGTGCACTCCATACCAGACCTTCCGAACATCCGAACTTTTCGGCTAGCAATTTTCGATTTTCTGGCGTTACCGAAATAATTTTTTTTCTTTTTGCTTGCATATTTCAAAATTTTAGTTTACCTTTGCGGTCGAATAGCACTTATGACGTGCTTGTATTGCGCTTACGAGTGCAAAGATATACCAATACGCAATAATATGCAAATAAATTTACGTATTTTAATGCGTATAGGTAGGATATTAACTTATATTAAATAAAATACGAGATTTATGACTATACTAGAACGCATTAAGTACGTGCTGGGAGTGAAAGAGGCTTCTGTAAATTCTGTCGCAAAAGAAATGGGCATGAACCAAACTACTGTATGGAGGCAGGTGGAAGGCAAGCAGGCTTTGTCTGGAAAGACTATCGAAAAATTCCTAGATGTCTATCCTGATGTTTCCGCAGAGTGGTTACTTAGGGAAAAAGGTGAAGTTATGCTTGGAATAAATGTACCATCGGATAGAGTAGAAGAATCAACCAATGTAGATATGGCTGCTGAGGCTTCACCTTATTATAATAAGGAGGAGTTTGTTGAGGCGATTACTTGGAAGAGTAAGTATGAGGAATTGGAAAAAAGGTATAATCAGCTGCTTGGCGTTGCGCTGGGTGGCAAGAAATAAGGTTGAGGCTTATGGAATATTTTATATTGGGCGTAGGTATTTTGCTGGTAGCTTATGCTAGTTATTTAATAGGTAAAAACAAGTCTCGCCCCGATAATAAAGATAAGGTTCCTGTTAAGCCTCAGCTTTCATCACAACCTAAAAAGGCTTCTTTTGTTTTTCTGTCTGGTGCTAATAAATACGGAAGGCTAGAGAATGCGGCCGGCTTGTATGGTTATTCTGTCTCTAATCCTATTTGTATAAAATGCATCGGTGATGATGATTTCTTTTCCTATATGGAGAACATGACAGATGGTAAGGGTGAAATATCAGGATATGTTGTTGTGTCGGCGTGCTTATGTACTTTGTTTCCAGACAAGGTGATGAGCAAAATGGCCGTTTGCTTGTCTGATGAGAAAACTTTCATTACTCTTTTCATATATGAAACGAATAAGTTTACTAGCAAATACTATCCAAAAAGTTTGATGAGTAAAGAACAGCTTTCTGAAATAGAGTATTTCAAATCAAGCAATGGTAGGATAAACTTGAAGGTTGATAGAGAATTAAATGCTATCATTGAGAGAGAGACTAAAAGTAAGGGGCTTCTTCCTAGCGGAGAAAAAATGATAGAATATAATAAACCTGTTAGAAGGGTGGGTGAGTCGGATCATTATTACTCTCTTAGAATGGCGGCTTATCTACAGCGCAAAGAGCTTTTGGTGAATTATCAAAAATTCATTGAGAAAAAGAAAAGGGATGCTGTGTTTCAGGCTGCTTTGGAATTGAACCGTTCTCTTGTAAAACGAAAAGAAATTAAAAGTGAAGAGTATGAAGGTAAGAAAATATTAGATGAATACCTTCGTGGAGAATCACATTCCTAGTTGGGGAAATATTTTTCTCCAACTAGGAAAGTGAATTATTCGGGTTTTCCTAACAGTTCGTATCGGGCGACACTATTGGCTCATCGGGCGACACAACTTCCCAATCATTGGCGAAGATGTCGGAGGGCGATGGTGCCCAAGAATCTGCGGTTCCATTAGAGCGGACGATGAGGAGCTGATTTTCAAAGCTGATGTGAGGTAGTTCTTGCTGCATCAACAATTCCTTTGCTTGCTTTGAAAGAGAGCCAATGCCTTTTAGCGGTTCTCCTATTATTACTTGAGGCAGTTGCTTGCAGGCAAACATATCTTTCCCGTTCCATCCCTTGCGACGGAGGGGATAGCCTGCTTCGAGGAACTTGATGGCAGTGCCAAAGCTGAACCCTGCGAGTCCTGGACGTTCTCCCTCAGCTGCATCACATCTGTTTGCCAACAGGCGGCAATACTCAGCCTGAGTCTTGATTTGAACTGATAAAAGAGCTTGTTGTACCAGAGGCAGTTTTAGGAAATCCTCGCTTTTCACAAAGTTTTGGGCTTTGTTCATTTTGTCAAAGACTTCACCATGTTCAATTTCCATTCTATCCAAGAATGTCTCGGCGAGTCGATAGGCTTTCTCGAAGACGGTCTTCGGGCTCCAGGACTTGTATCCATCCTCGTACACCACTAAGTAGCCATCATCCTCTTTGGTTGCTGGCTTGATTTCTCTACCTAGCACTTTCTGTGCCTCTAGTAAACTCATCGGCTCTGCCTGAATGAGCTTCGTTCCAATGTAATGTTTCATGTTCTTATCTGTTAATGTTGTATGTTAAGCTTCTCGCCTTGGTGATGCGGTGGTCTCTATGTAGGCTTTGTATATCCCAATAAGGGAATTTAAGTCTATAATGTATCAAGCGGCTTTCTCTCTTAGTGATATTGAAAGCTCGCTTCATTATCTTCTTTGCCAGTCTAATCTTCATAAGCCGCGTTCAAATCCTATGTT
>ERZ808266.125-NODE-125-length-30964-cov-5.913520_pt1 | contig 30964 bp, 23 predicted proteins | sample MGYA00521278_ERZ808266 | MGnify/ENA primary metagenome ERZ808266 (study PRJEB31516, sample SAMN03275591) | gut metagenome | biome: mammalia-associated habitat; material: feces | host: Papio cynocephalus | place: Kenya | collected 2012-08-02 ... | reverse complement strand
GAGCTTTGAAAAAGCTCACTCCAATTTTATTTGGATATCAAACATAGGTACTATTGCGGTTCAAATATTTATTCAAAATTTGAACTATGTATCGTAAAGAAAATCGACAAGAGCTCGCTCCGTTCGTGAATCTGCGGAGCGATGTGGGATTCAAGGCCGTGTTCGCGGACAGGGACAACAAGGACATCCTCATCGGGGTGCTGAACCAGATTCTCCCTCCGGAGGCGAGGATTGAGGATATCAAGGAATATTCCGACCGCGAGCAGCAACAGGATGTGATCTACGGGAAGAAGACGGTGCTGGATCTGGTCTGCGTGGACAAGGACGACAGGACGTTCATCGTGGAGATGCAAGCCGCGGAAGAGGACAGTTTCTTCGAGCGGTGTGTCTATTATGCGTCGGGGCTGTACCATCTGGAGCTGTCGGAGGGGGAACTGTACGGGAAGCTCCACCCTGTCTATGTGGTCTCTTTCCTGAACTACCGCCTGAGGCACGATGACGAGTCGCTGTGGGACACCGACCACTTCATCTCCTACTGGCGGTTCGCCGAAAAACGCACCGGAATGGTTGCGGATCAGACAATTAGTGTTATCTTTGTGGAGCTGGCGCTGTTCACCAAGACGCTGGAGGAGTGCGTGACGGAGTCCGACAGGCTGTTCTACATATTCAGGAACAGCGGAGGCTTCCAGAAGATTCCGGAGTGGATCGAGGAGGCCGGAGGTATCTCCAGGCGACTCGCCGAGGCGTGCGAGGTGGCGGCGTTCGACAAGGATAAGAAACTTAAATACGAGATTGACAAGATGAACGAGAGGGACATTTTGGCTCAGCGCGTGTTCGCCGAGCGCAAGGGCTTCGAGGCTGGATACGCCGATGGAGAGGCCAAGGGACTGGCTGACGGGACTGCCAAAGGCATGGCTGAGGGCATGACTAAAGGTATGGCCGAGGGTATGGCTAAGGGTATGGCTAAGGGTATGGCTGAGGGTATGGCTAAGGGTATGGCTGAGGGTATGGCTAAAGTGGCCAAGTCGCTATTGGCCCTTGGTATGCCTGTTGAGCAAATCGTCAACGTCACAGGCCTGACCGCCGAGCAGATCTTGGCACTCAAGTAGATTCGACACGTTCTTATTTTGGAAGACAAAACCAAATTTTTCTTAAATAATATCATGAAAAGATTAACCGCAGCGCTGATGCTGTCTCTGGCCGTTCTGACAGCGACGGCACAGAGCAAGAAGGTGGAGTACAACTTCACAGAGGCCTCCGACCTCACAATGGTAGGCAAACTTATGCCGGACACGCCAAACCCATACCACAGAGTTGACACTGTGAAATTCAAGGGATTCACAAAGAGCGAGAACAAGCAGGTCAGGATGTCCGCCGGCCTCTCGGTAGCATTCAAGACCGACTCCAAGGTCATCACCATCAAGACCAAATACGAGGACAGAAGTTTCCCTGTCAACACCGGCGGACTCTCCGCGCGTGGCTACGACCTATATATCAGGAAAGACGGCAAATGGCTTTGGGCCGCATCAGCAGTCGCCAAGGACAACAAGCCTGATGACAATGTGACTCTCATCAAGGACATGGACGGAACCATGCATGAGTGCCTTCTCTACCTGCCTGTATTCAGCGAGGAATCCTCGATCAAGATCGGAACTGAGAAAAACGCCACCATCGAAGCGATCGACAATCCTTTCCGTCACAGAATCGGAATTTTCGGTTCAAGCTTCACACACGGAACCAGCACTTCCAGAGCCGGAATGTCCTATCCTGACCAGCTCAGCCGCATGACCGGACTCCAGTTCCTCAGCCTCGGCTGCTCAGGCAACAGCAAGCTCCAGACATATTTCGCCGATGTGCTCTGCGCCGCTGACGTGGATGCGCTCGTGTTCGATGGCTTCTCCAACCCGGAAGCCCCGATGATCAAAGAAAGACTCTTCCCTTTCATCGAGAAGATACAAAAGGCTCATCCTGACATTCCTCTGATCTTCCAGCGGACCATCTACCGTGAGTACCGCAACTTCAACACAGACAGGGACAACAACGAGCGTGTAAAGACCGCGATGGCAGACAGCCTCATGGACATCGCCGTGAAGAAGTACAAGAATGTCTACTACATCAAGACAACCTGCGCCACATCAAAGGATCACGAAGCCACTGTCGATGGGATCCACCCTTCAGACTACGGCTACACCCTCTGGGCCAAGTCAATCGAAAAGCCGATCAAAAAGATCCTGAAGAAGTACGGAATAAAATAATTCACTGAATATCATACTACCACAAGAAAGGGTGACCGCACAATCAGCGGTCACCCTTTCTTGTTTCTGTCATCTATAGTTTTTTGTTAAACGCGCCGTTTAACAAAATATTCACACGGCATATTCAGACTACTTTTTCTTGTCGAATTTCATACTCTTGATCTTGGATCCAGTCTCATCGAAGAAGTCCAGACGAATGCCGCTCTTGTCAACCACTGCGTCGATGCGCTGCCTGTTGGCGTTGCAGAGAACCGGGAAATCCGCTCCGATGGTGTTCGCCTCGTTGAAGCGGTATTTATGAATATGAGCGCAGAGCATCAGGTCAAGGCCCGTACCATTCAAGGTCGGCACGAAATACTTGCTGACCATCATGTTGCCGTGCCACCCTTTGTCTGACGGAGGAATATGACAGAAAGCAATCCTCATCTCAGCGTTTTTATATTCATCGCTCGCCACGACACCTTTCAGCCATTCGGCCTCCTCTTTTATGTAATCCTCGGTGATCATTATGTTCAGATTCCTGATGTCACTGTCAACCTTATCCTCTCCGGAATCAAGGAACAGGAAGAAAAATTTGCCATAAGAGGCTGTGTAATATGTCCTTCCGGTAGAAGTCTGGTAATAGTCAAGGTACTTGATGGCATCGTTGCCTCTGTACTCGTGATTGCCTCGACAGAGATAGAGCGGCGTGTCTGAAGCGAAAAGCTTTGACGCGGTGTTCATGTAATGCATGCGGATCTCGGCCACGCTGTCCACAGCAGAGGTCATGTCACCGTTGAAGCAGACGAAGTCGTACTTGCCCTTGGCATCCTTGAAAAGGACCTGCATCACAGAATCGTGTTCGTGCATGTCATTCACCACGGCGAACTTGACCTTGTCATATTCAAGAGCCTTGGTGGTCACTTTCGTAGGCCTTTTCTTGAGGTCCAGTCCGTAGCCCTCGTCGTAGAGGATTCTGGCTCTGTTCTCGGCGGAGATCACACCCTGACACATCACACGATACCTGTAGGTGGTACCCGGCTTCAGGCCGGAGACAGTCACCTTGTGGAGGGTACCGATCGGCTTTCTGCCCATTCCCCTGAGGTCGAAATATTTAGGCCTCTCGACATTGTAGAAATTCGTTCCGTCATTCGGGGCGAGTTCAATCCAGCCGACGGCCGGGCCGTTCGTGGTCCACACCACAGTGAAACTGTTCTCTGTGACATTCTGAAGATAAGGTCCACAGTTCACCTTAACCTGCGCGCCTGACGCCAAAGCGATGCAGGCCAGCAGCAAAAATGATAATACACGTTTCATTAAAGTCGCACTTTTATATTCTTTCAACCTCCTTGTAAGCATTGACAATCTCGGCGATCATAGGGTCGCCAGCCTTGATTCCGGTGATTTCGGAAACAGCGGCCTCCAACCCCTTGGAATTGATCAGGTCAAGCATCTGAACGCTTTGCTGGTCTTCAGGATTGTCGAAATGCAGGGCAGCGCCGACACCGAGCAGAATCTTGTCATAAGGAAGACCGAAGCCCTTTGCGGTCATGGCAGGTTTGATCAGTCTGTCATCCGGAGAGAGTTTGCGCATAGGATCACGTCCCACACGGTTCACGTCATCCTGAAGATACGGATTGCGGAAACGTCTGATGATCTTCTCGATGTACTTGAAATGCGCCTCGTGGTCGAAACCGAACTGCCTTACAAGGGCTTCGCCGCTCTGCTGCATGGCTGCATGGACGGTTTCGTAGACTTTAGGATCGCTGATGCTTTCAAGGATAGTGGCATGGCCTTTAAGTTTTCCGACATAGGCTGTGATTGCATGACCGGTGTTCAGGGTGAACAACTTGCGCTCGATGTAAGCCAGAAGGTTGTCCGCCATATTCATTCCCTCCACTTTCGGAGCAGGTCCGACGAAAGCACTCTCATCGACATTCCACTCGTAAAACCTCTCCACAGCCACATCTATAGGGTTCTCACTCCTTACCGGAGGGACGATGCGGTCAACCGAGCAGTCCGGGAAGCCGACGTGCTCCGCGCACCAAGCCTGCTGTGCCTCGTCAAGATGCGAATAGACAGCCTCTTTGAGCCGCGAGGACGCCATAAGTCCGTTCTCGCACGCGATGATGTTCAGAGGAGCCTCGATGCCGGACTCCTTGCGGGCGATGATTCCCTTGGCTATCGCCGGGGCGATGAACTGAAGGATCCTAAGTCCTACGGCGGTGGTTATCAGCTCAGCCTCTTTGATCTTTTCAACCACGGCGTCGGTTGAGGAATCCACGGCGGAAACACCGGATATGAGGATATCCTCACTATCAACATCCTTGATGTGCACGGTATATTGCCCATCAGCATTGATCCTGTCCACGATTTCCTTGTTGACGTCTGCAAATACTACCTGGTAACCGGATTTAGAGAGCACCGCTCCGATGAATCCGCGGCCGATGTTTCCGGCACCGAACTGAATTGCTGTTTTCATTATTTCTTTGACTTTTTCGCCAGCGTATAATCCACCGGCACATTATTGTATTTTAGAAAACGATTGGCCGCTTCGGTCAATCATCACGCAAAGTTACGAAAAACGATGGAATAATTGCCTCATAGCGATATTTTGGCTAAATTTGAACGAAAATAACACTGACAAAAAATGACAAGGGAATCATTAAGGATCATCGCCGTGGCGTTAGCGGCCGCTTTGATGCCACTGACCTCAACAGCAATCCACGCCCAAGGAATGCTCACAGAGAAGAACTCTCAGACAATCAAGAATGTAGAACTCAGCGCTGACATTGTTGTCGCCGGTGGCGGACTTTCCGGAGTCTGCGCCGCAGTGGCCGCCGCAAGGCACGGTGCGACCGTAATCCTCGTGCAGGACAGGCCCGTCCTCGGAGGAAACGCCTCCAGTGAGATACGAATGGGAATTGTCGGAGCGAAAGGAGACCAGAACGCCGAGGCTGGCCTGCTGGAGGAAATGCAGCTCAGGAACTTCCGTTTCAACCCGCTGCTCCGCTACACCCTTTGGGATGACGCGATATACTCGACCGTGGTCATGGAGCCTAACATCAAACTCCTCCTCAACACATCTGTCGAGGACGTGGTGATGGACGGAGACAGGATCGCCGCCATCAAGGCCTGGAACGTGAACGCCTACACGAAGTACCTCATAAAGGGAACCATCTTCGCCGACTGCACCGGTGACGGCATCCTTCGCCTTTCCGGAGCCGAATTCCGCCACGGACGCGAACTGCCGGGCGAGTTCGACGAGACATTCCTCGATGAGGGCGGCGACGCGAAGACCATGGGAAACTCCATCCTGCTCCAGCTTCGCAAAACTGATGAGGATCACCCTTTCACCGCTCCGGAATGGGCTTACCATTTCACGGACGACGACTTCAACTACGACAAGCCGAAGTCCACAATCCCGGGAGTGAAATTCAATTACAAAAAGCCCTATCCGAAGGACAACAACTTCTGGTGGATCGAGTTCGGCGGCAACCTGAACACAATCTTCGACGCCAACGACATCCAGTACGAGCTCAAGCGCATCGCCTATGGCGTGTGGGAATACATGAAGAACAACCCTGACGGCCGCTGCAAGAACTACGACCTCGACTGGATAGGTTCGTTGCCTGGCAAACGCGAGTCCACCCGCTACATCGGCCCGCACATCCTGACTCAGAACGATGTCATGTCAGGCGGCCATTTCCCTGACGTGATCGCCTACGGGGGATGGACACTCGACAACCACCACCCGGACGCTTTCCACAGAAAAGGAATATTCTCGGTCGAGCACACCACTCCTGAACGTTTCGGAATCCCGTTCGACTGTCTCTATTCAGTCAACGTGCCGAACCTGATGTTCGCCGGACGAGACATCTCCGCCACCCACATGGGTCTTTCATCGACCAGAGTGATGTCCACATGCGCCCTCCTCGGACAGGCAGCCGGAACCGGTGCGGCTCTCGCAATCAAGTATGGCACAACACCTGCCGGAATCCGCAAGGATCACATCGCTGAACTTCAGGACATGCTTGAGGACGATGACAGCATGCTGCCTTACAGGTGGAGAAAGCCTTCCGAACTCACCATGTCCGCGACCACAGCCGACGCGAATCTGCCTCTGCGCAACGGCATAGATCGTAAATGGGATGGTGAGGACAATGGGGTCTGGGTCGCGCCAGGTGACGAAAGTATCGTTTACAGTTGGAAGAAGCCTGTGACACTTAATGGAGTACGCATCATTTTCGACTCTGATTTCAAGTACAGAAGCAAGAGAATGCGCAAGCTTGAGGCCACAACGGAGCGTGTCGAGATGCCTAAGATGATGGCCAAGGGCTTCAAGGTCGAGGCTAAGGTGAAAAACGAATGGATCACACTCTACGAGGACACCGACAACTACCTCCGCCTGAGGCACATCAAGTTCGATGAGCCGGTGAAAGCCAAGGAGCTTCGTCTCGTGGTGACATCCACATGGGGAGCCGAGCAGGCGCACATTTTCGCCTTCGACGCGAAGTAGAAGATATTCATTGAATATAAAAACCGCCGTGAAGAGTCACAACTTCGCGGCGGAATGTTTTTTTTATGGATATTCAGAGACCTCCTATTCTTCGCCGGTCTCGTACCCGTCGGTTTTCTTGTTCCAAAGGGTCATAAGCGTGACAAGGCCAAGGATGGCGACAACGATCATGATCTTGAACACTCCTTCCCAACCAAACTTAGGATTGTCGGCGATGTGGCCGAACACGAATCCGGAGATGATCGGGCTGAGGTAGGACACGAAACCGATGATTCCGTTGGCGGAAGAAGCCCCGCGCCGGGTAACCTGATTGGAGGCGATCACTCCGATGAGCGCCTGAGGGCCATAGAGGAAGAATCCACCCAGTGCAAGCACCAGCATCAGAACCACAGGATTGGTTGATGCCGGGAGGAAACAGAAAGTGGCGACTGCCACTGTCACGCCCAGCATACACAAAACGCAGGTCCTCTGGGCACGGCTGTGGAAAATCTTGTCTGAGACTACCCCGGCCACAAGCATTCCGACCACTCCGAAAGCCTCGAATATGGCGACAGTCCATGCGGAAAGCGCAGGAGATAGTCCTCGGCTCTCCTGAAGGAAAGACGGCCCCCAGTCAAGCACAGCCAGACGAACGATGTACACAAAGAAGTTAGCCAATGCCAGGATCCAGACGATAGGGTTCTTGATCACTTTGTTGATGAGGAACTGGCGGAATTCCTTACCGTCATCTTTAGATTCTGATGCCTTTGTTCCCTCCAGTTCAGGAAGGCCGACAGACTTTGGAGTGTCCCTGAGGGTGACGATAATGAAAATCACACCCAAAACGGCAATGGCGGCAGGAATCCAGAAAGCCCATTGCCATGCGCCGATGTTGTGCAAAGTGCTGTCAACGTAGGCTTGCGCGGCTGAAGGATCCATGGAAGCGGTCACATTGGCCGTGTTCTCCACGACGCGGGCGCGCATCTCGGGATCGGCTGTCATGTCCGTGCCAGTGTGTCCCATGATGTAACCGCAGAGGACAGCGGCGATGAAGGCACCGACAGAATGCGAAGTGTTCCAGATAGACATCTTGGTCGCCAGCTCGTGAGGTGGTACCCAGTGGGTGATCAGGCGGTTGCATGGAGGGAAACCGCATCCTTGGAACACATTGTTGATAACGTACAGGATGCCAAACAGAATCACAAGGTACTGGACGAACTTCGGGCCGTTGGACATACCCGTCAGGAAGGCGCAGATCATGGCGCCGGCGCCGAACAGGATGTTCACAAACGCACTGACGGACAGTCCTGTGACGAGATGCCACCGCCCGTTGAGGCGGTCGGCCAGAAAGCCGTTCACCAACTTGGACACACCATAAATGAAGCTTGCGATGGCGAGGATCGCACCGAACGTGGCCTTGGTGATGCCATATTCAGCGGTCAGGCCAGGGATTGCGAATGAGAAGTTCTTGCGTACAAGATAGAAAATCGAGTAGCCTATCATCGTCCCGATGATTGTGCGCCACTGCCAGTACTGGAAACGTTTTTTTTGTTCTTGTGTCATCATATTATGAAATCCCGCCTATTGCGAAATTCTGACAAAGATAACCTTTTTCACCCAATTATTGAATATATCCGAAAAATACCTACCTTTGTCAGATTGCACATTTCACGGATTTGCCGTGAATATTCCTGACATAATTAATAATTAAATGGACAAGCAGACAGAAAAGAAGTACAATTACTGGCAGTGGCGGACCCTGATCACCTTGATGATAGGCTACGCTCTGTACTATTTCGTCAGAAAGCATTTCAGCGTGGTCATGCCGGCGCTTGAGGCTGAATTGGGAATATCCAAGATCCAATTGGGTATATTCTTGACAATGAACGGCATCATCTATGGAATATCACGTTTCGTCAACGGTTTTCTGGCCGACAGGTTCAGTCGCAGGAAACTTATGACCCTCGGACTGGTGCTGTCAGCGGTCACCAATCTGGCCATCTGCTTCAGTCCGTCAATGAACTCGTTCATGAACGTGCTGGACACTGAAGGGAAAGCCACAATGACGCTGGTGTACATCATCGGTACCCTGTGGGTTCTCAACGGTTACTTCCAAGGAATGGGCGTGCCGCCGTGCATCAGTCTTATGTGTCACTGGATCAGGCCTTCCGAACTTGCCACCAAACAGTCCATCTGGAATGCCTCACACTCCATCGGAGCCGGTCTCATCAGCGTGATATGCGGATTCCTCCTGAAGCATTACGGCTACAGCGCATGGCAGCTCTGTTTCGCCGTCCCGGCCGCCATTGCCCTCGTGGGCGCCGCCGCCCTGTTCTTCACCTTGAAGGACACCCCGTCATCCGTCGGACTCCCTGAAATCGAGGACATGGACAAGGATGGGAAGTCTGAAAACAAAACCACTGAGACTTCGCTTGCCGACAACATGTCCGGAAAGTCATTCAAGTCTTTCGTCAACCGAATGGTCTTCGCCAACCCGTTCATCTGGATTCTGGCCGTGTCCAATTTCTGCATCTATGTCGTGCGGTTCACGATCCTTGACTGGGGAGCGACATTCCTGACCCAGTACAAAGACATGGAGATCTCCACGGCCGGCACAGTTGTGGCTGCCTCCGAACTGGTCGGCGGCATCGCCGGAATGTTGCTGGCAGGATGGTTCACTGACAGGTTCATGAAGAGCCGGGCACACAGGACCTGCTTCATCTGCACCGTCGGCGCCACACTGTCGTTCTTCCTGTTCTGGAAGTCCCCTGCCGGAATGCCATGGCTCTCCGCCATATTCATCTGCCTGTCAAGTTTCTTCATCTACGGTCCGCAGGCTCTTCTCGGCACCTCGGCCTCCCAGCAGGCCACAAAGCACGCCTGTGCCACCGCCAACGGCATCTTGGGGATATTCGGATACGCCAGCACCGCCATCTCCGGTGTGACCTTCGGCTACCTTGCCGATCGTTTCGGCTGGGATTCCGTGTTCCTCGTCTCCGTGATAATCGGTCTGGTCGGCGCCGCGGTGGTCGCCCTGATGTGGAAAGCCCCCGCCGACGGCTACGCCAAAGCCGAAAAGGTCATGGCTGAGATTTCTGAATCCGAACAATAAAATAAACCCGGTCGCCATTTGGCTTCCGGGTTTTATTTTACGCAGTCATATTCATCTACAAAGATTCTGTGGCGGCAGGTTCCGCGGCGGCGGCCTTGGCAGCCCGGGCAGCCTCAAGGGCGGCGTGCTCGGCTTTGGCGCGCTCGACAGAGACGGACTTCTTCAGGACGAAGCCGGAGCCGAGGTATTTGGTGCGGACATCCTCGTCGGCGGCGAGGGACTCCGGAGTGCCCTGCTGGAGGATTGTGCCCTCGTAGAGCAGGTAGGCGCGGTCGGTGATCGCCAGAGTCTCGCCCACATTGTGGTCGGTGATGATGACACCGATGTCCTTATACTTCAGTTTTGCGATGATGAACTGGATGTCCTCCACGGCGATAGGGTCCACACCTGCGAACGGTTCGTCCAACAGGATGAATTTCGGGTCGATGGCAAGGGCACGTGCGATCTCGCAGCGCCGTCTCTCACCGCCGGAAAGCTGGATTCCAAGGCTCTTGCGAACCTTCGAGAGGTTGAACTCGTTGATAAGGTCCTCAAGCCTTTCCTGTCTCTCGGCCTTAGGCATATCAGACATCTCCATCACCGACATGATGTTGTCCTCGACCGACATCTTGCGGAACACGGAAGCCTCCTGCGGCAGGTAGCCGATCCCCTTCTGGGCCCTTTTGTACATAGGAAGTTCGGTGATGTCCTCGTCATCGAGGAAGACACGCCCTCCGTTCGGGACAATCTGCCCGGTGATCATGTAGAAACTGGTGGTCTTTCCGGCGCCGTTCGGGCCGAGGAAGCCTACGATCTCTCCCTGATTGATTTCCATAGAAACGCCTTTCACGACGGTTCTGATGCCATATTTCTTGACGAGGTTCTCGCAATGAAGTTTCATCTTGTCTCTAATCTAATTGTCAATCACTATCTTGTCTCAAGGCCAAAATCCTTGACCAGATTCTGCACCTCTCCGTTCTGGCCCATCAGGACGGTGGCCTTTTCCTGATCGGTGTAAGGCTGCACACCTTTATCCTTAACCGGCATCACATCCACTTCAAGACGGATTCTTGAAGAGCCTACCTTCTTCCGCAAATTCCCTTCCAAATCCATGAGACGATTCTCACGGATCCATTTCTCCTGAGCGGCGTTGCTAACCTTGAACGTCAGCATTTTGTAGCCGTCCTTCGTCTCTATGCCGACCTCGGCGTTCTGAAGAGTGTTGGCGAGCCGTGGACTTGAGGCGTTCTCGGCCGGGATTGCCTTCCAGGCCGCAAGCAAGGCGTCGTCATCGGGAGTCACATCAGCAATCGGCGTCGCCTCCTTGACATCTTTCTTATTCTCTTCCTCCTCGATTATCGAATTGAGCGACAGAGACGCTCCTGTCTTGGCCGGTTTTCTTCTCGCCCTCGGAGCGGGACTCTCCTCCCCAACGGCTGACGAGCCAACATTCTCCGCAGACGAGCTACCGCTACTTGTCGTTTCGGTCACTGAGCCTGTCGAAGTGACCGAAGCCATCGGTACAGATGTCTTGTCTAAAGTCACTTCGACAGGCTCAGTGACCGTTGCGGCATGCTCATTGACCGATCCTATAGTTTCCGTTTTCCGCAAGGCATCCACAGAGACCTTCGCAGCCTCAACCACCGGCCGTGAAGCATCCGGAGCCTTCATCAGGAAGCTGAGCTTCATCAAGGCAAACTCAATGTGAAGCCTTGGATTCACAGCCTGCTTATAACCTGCCTCGCAAGCCGTGGTGATGGACAATGCGTCATAGAGAAACTTCAGCGAGCAACGTGAAGCCTGTTCCATGTACCTGGTCTTCAATGAGTCAGGGAGTTCAAGCAAAGCGTCAAGACCGCCGTTCTTCGTCACCATCAAATCCCTGAAATGCGAACTCAGCGCGGCGCAGAAGTGAAGCGCGTTGAACCCTTTGGAAAGAATCTCGTCAAACTTCAGCAAGGCCAAACCATAGTCCCCGGCCAGAAAAGCGTCCACAAGATTGAAACTATAGTCATAATCAAGCACATTGAGATTCTTCAAAACCTCCTCGTACTTCACATCAGTCCCGCAGAACGCCACCGTCTGGTCAAAGATCGTAAGCGCGTCACGCATCGCCCCGTCAGCCTTCTGCGCTATCACGTGCAAGGATTCATCGTCAATATTCACACCCTCCTTCCCCGCTATCATCCTGAGGTTGCTGACGATGTCCGGAACCGAAATCCTGTTGAAGTCGTAAGTCTGGCAACGCGAAAGGATGGTCGGCAGAATCTTATGCTTCTCGGTTGTGGCAAGAATGAATATGGCATGTGCAGGCGGCTCCTCAAGCGTCTTGAGGAAGGCATTGAACGCAGCCGTGGACAGCATATGCACCTCGTCGATGATGTACACGCTGTACTTCCCCACCTGCGGCGGAATCTGAACCTGATCCATCAGGTTCTTTATGTCATCCACTCCGTTGTTGGACGCGGCGTCCAATTCATGAATACAATAGGACCGACCCTCCTGAAAAGACCGGCACGACTCGCACTCGCCGCAAGGCTCCATGTCCGGAGAAGGATTGGAACAGTTGATGGCCTTCGCGAATATCCTGGCCGTGGTGGTCTTCCCCACTCCACGCGGCCCGCAGAACAGGTAGGCATGCGCCAGTTTGCCCCTGATGATCGAGTTCTTCAAGGTCTGGGCGATGTTGTCCTGGCCGATAAGGGACTCGAACGAGTCAGGACGATATTTTCTTGCCGACACTATGTATTCAGACATAACAACGTTCAAATCTTAGGGAGTGGTTGTCCGCACCAAGTTTTGTAAGGCAAATTTACGCAATATTTTGTACATTTGTGTCGAGCGGCACGAAGTATGGAGTTTTTTGTCGGCGGCGACGGCGGCAAACGCCCTCGCTTCCGATGCAATATTGAACAAACAAACTGAAAAACAAACAATTGCAAGACATGAGACGATTATTTCAAATACTGGCATGGACGCTAGCCGGCCTGCTGTTGACCACGGACCTTTTCGGTCAGGCACAAATCACAACCAGAAGAGAGAAGTTGAAGGATTTCACATCAAAGACAACCAAAGTGGTCTTGACAGGCGATGAGTTTCTGGACGAGGCTCTGAAGGAAAGCGTGGCCGCGACGTGGACGGTCTCTCCCTATGAATTCTGCACGAATGATGAATTCCAGAAGATCAAGTCAAACGCCGACTTCTATTTTCTTATGGTTGTCAAAGGACAGTTCCGCAGGGAATCCGAGCCAGGCATTGACATGTTGACTCTCGTCAAAGGAGGAGAGGGCGAATCCGTCAACGACATGTACGAAGTGGTCAACTTCCCGCTCAGGTCATCCGAAGACCCTTCGGGACGCGAGTTCGTGATGTTGCCGGCCTTCCTGAAAATCATCCAGGATCACACAATCAGCCTCACAGACACGGAGATGAAGGCCTATTCCAGCCTCGGAGCCAAAGACTCCAAGAAATTGAGAATCAAACGAATATTCTTCTGGTCTGAGGATTTCGCGCCTCAGGTTGACGAGCAGACCAAGCGCTCCCTAGACGAAGACATACTCATCAAGGATGACGAAGACGAGGTTGATGAGATTTTCAATGAGGGAACTTTCAATGCTGTGGTAAGTTATGTAGTGGCTCCGTCAGAACCCGTCAACGGATCCATCTGCTACAAGATGCTCATCGGTGCCGACAACCACGAGCTTTACTATTTCAAAAAGCACAAGATAACAGCCAAGAACGGCAAGGGATTCCTCACCAGCGACATCAAGACAATCAAAACGTTAAGGAAATAATGGTTGTAGGGACAGCTGACTGTGGGTTGAGATACGCGGTCAAGAGAAGCGGCAACGCAGTGGGATATTGCTCACTGACAATCAAATGCGGGACAAGGGACGAGGGGGATTTCCACAGCGGAATCGCCCATTTCACCGAGCATACCCTGTTCAAAGGCACCGAACACAAAAGCGCCAGAGTCATAAGCGGCTACCTCGACAAACTTGGGGGTGAGCTGAACGCCTTCACAACCAAAGAGGAAATCGTGATTCATTCCACGGTTCTTAAGGAAGATCTTGGCAAAGCGGTGTCCCTGCTTCTTGAGCTGGCCACCTGCCCGACATTTCCGGAAGAAGAGGTAGCCATCGAAAAAGGTGTCGTGATTGATGAGATAAACTCTTACAAAGACTCCCCTGCCGATGATGTCTATGACAAATTCGAGGAAGCACTGTTTGCGGGGCATCCTCTCGGACGTTCGATTCTCGGGACGGCTGCCAGTGTCAGGAAAATCACAAGCAAGGAGCTGAGGCAATTCACAAAAGAGCATTTCTTACCAATGAATATGGCTCTGGCGATAGTGGCCGACATTGACGAAAAGAGGATGGAGGAGAATGTGCTCAGACTGGCCGGAAAAGTGTTCAAAGAAAAACCAGAAACCGTTGGTGAGCGCATGATCATACCTATTCCTTCAAAACCAGCCTTCAACAAGATGGTCGAGAAAAGGAATCACGAGGTCAACGCCGTCATCGGCAATTTCGCGCCTTCCCTTGAGAACACCGAGGAGCGCTTCTCGGCCATCCTGATGAGCAACATCATCGGAGGGCCAGCATCCAATTCTTTGCTGAACAGCCTTTTGCGCGAGAAGAACGGATGGGTTTACGATGTGGAGTCATCATATTCACAATACACCGAGTCCGGCATCATGACAATCAGCCTCGGATGCGAACGAAGTAATTTGGAGAAGTGCCTGGACGCGATCTGGAAAGTGATCAGAAAAATGCAGGACGAGGAATATTCCTCCGTCAGGCTCAAGGCGGCGAAAAAGCAGATCCTCGGCCAGCTCGCCATCAGTTCCGACAACGGCGAGGCGCAGTGCCTCTCTATGGGCAAAAGCCTAATGTCGTTAGGTACCATATTCACAGACAAGCAGAACCGCGAAGCAATCGAGGCCGTCACCTCCGAGGAGATTAGAAAAGCAGCACTAACAATATTCGCCCCCGAAAGCACTTGTTCCCTGATTTTCCTATAGGCAAGGCGCTCCCTCATATTTTATGAATATATGGAATCTCCCGCTGACAAATATCTTCGTGAACACTCTTCGCGTCAGAGCGAGGCTTTGGACTGGATTGAGAAACAGACCAATATCCATACGAACTACCCTCGGATGCTTTCGGGGGCGGTTCAGGGAAGATTGTTGACTATGCTTGTGGAGATTTCGCAGGCAAAGCGCATCCTTGAGATCGGTGCGTTCACCGGTTATTCCGCGACCTGCATGGCATACGGACTTCCTGCGGACGGGCTCATTGACACGCTTGAGATCAATGACGAGCTGGAGGATCTGATGCAAGAGGGCTGGGCCAGAGCCGGAGTGTCTGACAAAATCACCCTCCACATCGGGGATGCCTGCAAGACGCTATCCTCATTGAAAGGTCCTTACGACCTGGTCTATATGGATGCCAACAAACGGGAATATGTCACCTACTACAATCTGGTCTTCGATCTTGTGAAGCCCGGTGGCCTCATCCTCGCCGACGATGTCCTTTGGGACGGCAAACTCTGGCAGGATCCCGTCCCTAAAGACAAACAGACCCAAGGCATCATCGCCTTCAACGATCTCGTTGTCTCCGATCCCCGCGTCGAATCCGTCCTCCTCCCCATCCGCGACGGCCTGAATGTCATCCGGAAGCTGTAACGCATTAAGCCTAAAGTGCCGGATCCTTATTTCGGTCTTATGACCTTGATGAAATCCTGCCGTTTCCCGTCCTTGTAGCCCACACAGTACGACACCATCCGGTCTTTGTATCCGGCCATCGGCCAGTCGCTGGCCGATGGTTCGACTTCATCTAATTCCTTTTCAAAATCACTTACAACATTAATCTCACACCAAGTCCTTGCCCTGTCCACGGACATTAATAACGATGTTTTCGTTTTATAAGTCAGCGGAGTGATCTTCGTATAAACCACGTCCCCGTACTGATAGATTTCGGCTGGAATGTGGTTCCTGAACGGCCGCCTTATGTCCCATATAGACGATACAAGGTCAGCGTGTTTGCCGTTGAGCCTATAATAATTTGCCCTATGTCCCTCCCAAACACCTATCACATCCTCACCAGACACCACGCCACTCATCAATCTCCGGCTTGAAAGTATGGTATCCGTCACGAATGAAACCGGATTGATTACTATGGCTTTTCCTTTTGATGAATATATCATTCCATCTCTCAAAAAAGATAACTGACCGAAGGTAACGATGTCTCTCGTCACCGAAGACGGAAATGGCATCCAATTCTGCCCACCATCAACCGAACATAAGATAGCATAACCTTCATCAAGAGTCAGCAAGGCGACCAATGTGCCATCATCCTGCACGTTAAACCGAAAGATCCCGTTCTTGTTATCGAGAATTGCTTCCCACGTTTTTCCCAAATCGTCCGACAGCATAATTACTCCACCATCATTTGGATTTGTGTTTAAAAAACATCCATAGAACCGGTCACCTGACTTTGCGATAGACCGACATAACAGATTGTCAACGGATCCCCTCTTCGTCCAGATTTTTCCACAATCAGATGTCAAATAAAAGGATGTCTCATCACCATTAAAAGCAGCGAGCAAGCCGCAGGTATCCGAATAAACAAACATTTTATTCGGTCCATATTCATCACCGATTCCAATCACTACCGGATAAGATTCAACCTCCCAATTAACATCCGTGTCAAATCCAGCCACGGTACTACAACCAGTCCGGATGTAGCAGGAAGAACACGCAAGGGTAAGGGATATCATCAACAGAACAACTTTCATCATTATCAATAAGAATATCAATAGTCTAACTCAAAGCCATCAACCGTATCGTAAAAATAAGCAACAATCTCCTCAATGAGTAAATCGCAAAGAACCGTATACCTCTCGTGCGCATCATCCTGTGACGCACTTCTTGTCAAAGGATCAACTGAACAGTAACCGTAAAGCAATTGTTTTATAGGATCCCAATTATTCATCATATAGTATGCGTCAAACGCCCTTTCGTATGGATGCTTGATATAGTACTCTATTTGAGCCTTTACAACCTCACTAATCTGTTCACGTCCAAGTTTTGAAGTAAGATCTTTCCATCTGATCGTTTCTATAATCCTTAATTTGTCCATAATGGACAACTGCAAAATACCCCCCCCTCAATATAAGCTTCAGGATGGGTTTTAAATGCAGCCGACTCCAACAGATCAAAATTATCTTCCAATGCAGGATTTGATTGAACTTGTTTCTCTAATTTTTCTTGAAGGAGAACTAACGTTTTGTCAATCCATTTATTGCCTTCTACAGACATCTTGCCAGAACTTTTCAAATCAAGAAATTTGTTACAATAATACAACCCATATTCTATATAATAGATACTATTGTCTTCTTTTTTATGTCTCTTAACATAATCCGCATACCTACGTTCATAGTACTCTGGTTTACCATAAAACGAAGAACAATCAACCGGTCTAACAGGCTTATTATCTGAACCGCCTCCGTTATTCTTTGGCGGTCGGCTATTACCTCCGCCTCCACTGCCTGCACTACCTCCGCCGCCACCGGATCCTCCTCCATCCCAAGGATAGTCATCAATGCCAGTGGTGTCGGAAGGCGCTATCGAATCATTCCAGAAATCAAAGTCCGGGTTCTGCCACCAAAGATCAGGGAAACAGTCACCGTTACAGTATGATGGGTTGATCGAATCATTATACTCCACTGTGTCTCCTGGAGCAGGACAACGGGTCTCGATTTGAAGAGAATTCACTTTGAACACAGTGACACCCTCCATAATCCTGTTGATGAACAATTTATGCCTCTCCCAGGCAATATCAGATTCACTCTCACTGAAATAAACGCCATCGAGCATTTCTCCTCCCGCATACTTCTCTATCTTCCTGAATTTGCCGCTCAAATCTGTATAGACAAGAAGTCCAGAAAAATCAGAGGATGTCCGGCTTTGCTTCAAGTCATCCTCCGGAATAGAGAAAACGATGCGGATAGATGTTCGTCCAGTGCTGACATTCTTGGAAATAATAAGGCTCTGATCACATCTAAACAGTGCCCCCTCCTTACCATTAGAGGCATAATACCTGACTGATGACAACATCGGAACCACATAACTGTCCTCCTTTCCTCGAATGGAATGACGCTCCGCAGCCTTCCACACCGGGACAACACTACCAGATTCCCAAACAAAAGGAGAATCCGAAATGGTGACTTGATCTGAGATGTTTGAGGTCCGGTCATATTCATCAGAGAAAACAGATCTGGCTTCCTCCATAGTGAAGTTTTGACAGGATTCCTCTGAGACAACAGCCTCTGGTTTGTCGATCACAAGTGTGTCTCCACAAGAGAACAGAACGCCCAGCGATATGCAAAAGGCTAATAGATGCAATAGTCTTCGCATAATGTATGATTCTTAGTTATTAGTGTTACAGCCGCAAAGGTCGGAAGAAAGATTGAAAAACACCAAATAAATAGTTTTACTTTTGCAAAATCCTATTATACTCATTGGCAGCACGTTAGGAGTAAAATTAAAATCAAGGATCTCATTTTAGGCAAGATTAATCACTCATTATCAACATATTACAAAATCAAGACTTTATGAATTAAATCACAATTAATTATCCGCCAACAATTTACAGTAGAAATTATCTAACTTTTAGAAGTGTCAATGGTCAACGAGGCGTAATATTCCCAAAAAACACCTTAGTCTCAACAACCGAAGCAAGCACGATTAACACAGTCGAAGAGGACTCTTCGGCGACCATTACACTGACAGAGTGCAAAACTCAGGTCGACGGAGTCCTCTCCGGCTGTGTGGATCCAAGCGTTACTCAGATCCATTAATATTCCTGAAACTACCTCACACTGAAAGCGAAGACGCAGTGGCTGGTGTAGGTCTCTCCGGGACGGAGGACGGCTGACGGCCAGTCTGGTTTGTTCGGGGTATCTGGGTACTTCTGGGACTCAAGACATATGGCGGTGCGGTGGCCATAGACAACGCCCTTCTTGCCGGTTACGGTGCCGTCAAGGAAGTTGCCGGCATAGACCTGCACGCCTGGCTCGTTGGTATATTCCTTAAGCACGATGCCTGTCTCCGGGCAATATACCTCGGCGGCCAGGACAGTATCGTCACCCTTGGTGTCGAGAACCCAGTTGTGGTCGAAGCCGTGGCCGTTGCGAACCTGCTCGTTGTCAGAGTCGATGTCATCCCCGATCAGTTTCATCTTCCTGAAATCGAACGGAGTGCCCTCCACGGAAGCGATCTCGCCGGTGGTCATGAACGTCGAATCCACAGGAGTGAAGTTCGAGGCGTTGATGTACAGAGAATCAGCCGTGATTTGATGATTCGCAGGGTCTCCGGACAGATTGAAGTACGAATGGTTGGTCATGTTGATGATCGTCGGAGCATCGGTCGTGGCGGAGTACCTGATGTCTATCGCGTTGTCCTCCGTAAGGGTGAAGGTCACGTCAGCGGTCACCTTGCCAGGGAAATTCGCATCCCCGTCAGGAGAAACGATCTCCAGTTTAAGATGCGAGGCATCGGCCTCCAGAACATTGTAGACCTTGTACTGCCATCCGTCAGGTCCACCGTGCAGACAATGTCCATAATTATTCTGAGGCAACTGGTAATCAATGCTGTCCAAAGTGAATCTGCCTCCGTTGATACGATTGGCGTAACGACCGATGGTGGCGCCGAAATCAGTCTGGTTGTTCTCCGGGAAATAGTCCGAAACCTTGTCGAAGCCAAGAACAACATCCTTGTAGTCTCCGTTTTTATCCGGAACCATCACGGACACGATCCTGCCACCGAAATTGGTGATGCAGACCTCCATTCCAGACTTGTTCGTCAAAGTGTACAGAGCAGTCTGCACACCATCACGCTCTCCCTTGAAATTCTCCGGATCCAATCCTGACTTTGTGAGGGTCGGACTCTGGGCGCAACCCATAACGAGGGCCGCCACGGCAAATGAAGCAATAAATCCTTTCATACTATTAATTATGTGAATATGTCAACCTACTATAGCACCATTGTTAAGAGCCTCAGCAGGAGTGATGAACCTCATCTTTCCATCGCCCTGTTTGGCCATCAGAATCATTCCACGGGACTCAATGCCACGGATTGTCCTTGGCTGAAGGTTGGCAAGGATGCAGATCTGCTTGCCGACCATCTCCTCCGGAGAGTAATATTCAGCGATTCCGGAGACAATCGTCCTCTTGTCGATTCCAGTGTCGATACTGAGTTTCAGTAACTTGTCAGTCTTTGGCACACGCTCCGCCGCAAGAACCGTGGCTGTGCGGATATCCATCTTCTCAAAGTCGTCGAAACAGCATTCTGCCTTCTGAGGGAGTACCTTCTTCGCTGCCTCAGCCCTCTCGGCGGCCTCTCTCTCGGCACGGATGGCGTCAAGACGTGCAAGCTGGGCATTGATGGCCTCATCCTCGATCTTGGCGAACAACAGCTCTGCGGCGCCGATCTCATGTCCGGCAGGAAGGATATTCTCATTGCCAAGGACATCCCAGCCGAGGCACACGCATTTGCCGGCGCCGGGGCAATTCGACTGCTGTTCAGCGCCCGAGGCTGACACCGTGTGCAGAGCGGCGCACTCGCCCTCCTTATAAGTGTTGACGGTCTCCTGCTCTCCCTTACGATGGTCTATTCCCGCGCAGAGGCAGACACCGAGCATCTTGCGGAGTTTCTCGGCGGCAAACGGGGTGAAAGGCTCAAAGGCGATCGCAAGGTCAGCGCAGATCTGCAGGCTGACATTGAGGATGGTGGCGCAACGCTCCATGTCTGTCTTGGCGACCTTCCAAGGCTCCGTGTCGGAAATATACTTGTTGCCCACACGGGCGATAGACATGGCATCCTTCAGAGCCTCACGGAAATGGAATCCGTCAAGATTTCTCTCCAGCGAAACCTTAAGCGCAGGGATCTCGGCAAGAGCCGCCTTGTCAACATCCTGAAGTTCCCCGCAAACAGGTACTTTCCCATCGAAATACTTATGAGTGAGCACAATGGCGCGGTTCACAAAGTTTCCGAATATGGCGACCAACTCACTGTTGTTGCGTGTCTGGAAATCCTTCCAGCTGAAATCATTGTCCTTGGTCTCGGGCGCGTTGGCCGTGAGGACATACCTCATGACATCCTGCTTTCCTGGGAACTGCTCCAGATATTCATGAGCCCAGACGGCCCAGTTGCGGGACGTGGATATCTTGTCGCCCTCAAGGTTGAGGAATTCGTTGGCCGGCACGTTGTCAGGAAGGATGTAGCCGTCCCCGTAGGCCTTGAGCATCGAAGGGAACACGATGCAGTGGAACACGATGTTGTCCTTGCCGATGAAATGTACAAGCCGGGTGTCCCCGCTCTTCCACCACTTCTCCCAAGACTGAGGAAGAAGTTCCTGGGTGTTGGAAATATACCCGATCGGAGCGTCGAACCAGACATAGAGAACCTTGCCCTCGGCTCCCTCTACAGGAACCGGCACGCCCCAGTCAAGATCACGGCTCACGGCACGAGGCTGCAAACCGCCGTCGATCCAACTCTTGCACTGGCCATAGACATTGCTCCTCCACTCCTTGTGCTGTTCAAGTATCCACTCACGAAGCCACGGCTCGTACTGATCCAGAGGAAGATACCAGTGAGTAGTCTTCTTCTTGATAGGCTCAGCACCACTGAGTTTTGACCTAGGATTGATCAGTTCCTCCGGACTTAACGTGCTACCACACTTCTCGCATTGATCACCATAGGCATCCGGATTGCCACACTTGGGACAGGTACCCATGATGTAACGGTCGGCGAGGAACTGTTTGGCCTCAGGATCGTAGTACTGTTCGGATTCCTTTGTGATGAACTTGCCCTCATCGTACAACTTGCGGAAGAACGCCGAAGCGTTCTTCTCGTGCACATCCGAAGACGTGCGGCCATAGATGTCAAAATTGATTCCCAGACCCGTGAACGAGTCCTTTATGAGTTTGTGGTAACGGTCAACTATGTCCTGAGGAGTGCAGCCCTCCTTGCGGGCCTTGATGGTGATCGGGACTCCGTGCTCATCGCTTCCGCAGATGTAAAGCACATCCTCCCCCCTCATCCTAAGGTACCGGACATAGATGTCCGCCGGCACATACACCCCGGCCAAATGCCCGATGTGAACCGGTCCGTTGGCATAAGGCAACGCACAGGTCACAAGTGTTCTCTTGAATTTCTTTTCCATATTCATGAATATTATTTTTCTCTTCCCAATCTGACTTTCACCAATTTAAGCGCCTTCTGCACCTTGAGCATCTCCTGCATGATCTCCATCACGCGGTCGCTGTCGGAAGCGGTCTGTGCCTCCTGAAGTTGCTCTTTCAACTCGCTGTCCTTGTTCTCCATACGGCTTTGCTGGAAGACCAGAATGGCCTTTGGAACATAAATCGTCAGCCACGACCCCTTTGACATCATGGACTGGCGCAGATGCTTCACCGACAGCTCGTACCTCTCATCCGTGGACAATTGGGCGGCCACGTAGGCCACATCCCTGTCCTCTCCGTCCATCAGATGCTTGACGATCTCCTCCTGCGAATATCCCTCATAATAGTCTTTGGAATATGCTTCGTATGCCTTCCTGAAGGCAGTGTTGGCAAATCTGGAATCATCCCCCTCCAACGCCTGACTGATGAAGTCAAACACAGTCAGCGCCTCCTCGTCCGAGCCAGGATAAAAGTCCGAATCACTTTGGAACTCCAATTTGCTTGTCCCGTAGGTGAGGATGAAATTCAGCAGGTCACGCTCGGCGGTCGCCATTATCCGGTTGTCTATCAAGGCATCCAGGCCTGTACGCCGGACAGGTTCTTCTGTGGCTTCGGCTGGCTCAGCCACCGGAGCGGCATCTGTGGCTTCGACAGGCTCAGCCACCGATGCCGCCTGAGCCTGACGCCTTTCACGGTCTGTGTTTTTTTTCTCCTCAATAAGCCTCTTGGACCGTGTGACACCAATCCTTTCGTCCAAAATGTCACGCCTAATCTCAAACTTGTCGCTCAAGAAATCGACATAGACAGAGCGTTTCACCGCATCAGGAATGTCGGCAATCGTGTCAGCGATGTCGTTTATCACCTCAGCCCGTTTCAAAGGATCCTTGGCGGTGTCCTTCATCAACAGCGAAGACTTGAAATCCACGAAATCCATCTCAGCCCCGGCAAGGAATTCCTCAACCTCGGCCAAAGAATGTTTTCTGGAATATGAATCCGGATCATCCCCGTCAGGAATCAGCACCACCTTCACATTCATTCCCTCACGCAGGAACATGTCGATTCCCCTCAAAGCGGCGTGGATTCCGGCGGAGTCTCCGTCATACATGATCGTGACGTTCTGCGTGAAACGCTTGATGAGGCCTATCTGCCCTTCCGTCAATGCGGTTCCGCTGGAAGCCACCACGTTGGTGATCCCGAGCTGATGCATCGAAAGCACATCCAGATAACCCTCAACCAGATAGCATTTGTCCTTGCGGGCCATCTCGTTCTTGGCGAACCAGATGCCGTAGAGAGACTTGTTCTTGACATAGATGTCTGACTCCTTGGAATTGACATACTTGGCGTAAGGCTTGCCCGGCTCCTTGGACTTCAACGTCCTTGCCCCGAAAGCGATGACCCTCCCGCTCACAGAATGAATCGGGAACACCACACGGTCGAAGAACCTGTCATGCAGCCGGTTGTCCGAATCGTACGTGGCGCACAGTCCCGTCTCAAGAAGATATTCATCCTTGTACCCGGCCGCCTTGGCCGCATCAGTGAAAGCGTGGCGGCTCGACGGAGCCCATCCAAGGCCATATTTCTCTATGGTGGAGTCCTCAAGCCCGCGGGAGTGGAAATATTCAAGTCCCACAGCCCGGCCTTCCGCCGTCTTCAATTGCTCCTTGAAGAAATCGCCGGCATATTCAGAGACAAGCAGAAGGCTTTCGTTCCGCTGACGGTTCGCTATGTCCTCCGCGGTCTCCTCTTTCTCGACTATCTCGATGTTGTACTTTTTGGCGAGGTACCGCAGCGCCTCCACGTAGGACAGGTGCTCGTAGTCCATGATGAACCCGACAGCGGATCCCCCCTTGTGGCAGCCGAAACAATAGTACTGCCCTTTCGCAGGAATGACATGAAAGGACGGAGTCTTCTCACCATGAAACGGACAGCAAGCCCATAGGTCGGCCCCGCGCCTCCTGAGAGCCACAAAGTCACCCACCACCTCCTCGATCCGGGCGGTGTCAAGGATTTTCTGTACCGTTTCCTGTGGAATCATCCTATTCGTCCACCTTTGTGTAGTTCACTTCCTTGGCATCGTCCAGGCCCGAAGTCTCGATTCCATCCTGATCAGACAGCGGTTCGTCAGGCGTGTTGAAACGGATCTCGTATACCTCTTTTGCCTTGCGGATCCGCCATGATGAGATCAGTTCGGAGACTCCGTACAATAACAGGAAACTTCCGGCGCAGATGCTCATTACCCTCTCTCCGAACGGGTTGAAGAGCAGGAACGCCCCACCTATCACGGCACAGATAGAAAGAATCAAGGTGGAAAAACCGGCCCCGAGCAGGGACAGGGTTCCGGCCAGGGCAAGCAACTGGATGCCGCCGAACAGAATCAGAACGATTCCTATCAGCGTCACGATGAAGCCGGCCACCCAAACCGGGTTCAGGAAAAGCAAGAGCCCCAGGATCAAATCCACTACAGAGTTCACTGCCATCAGCGGAAGTACTCCTTCCCTTTTTCCGCGTATGAAACCATAGAGCAGCGAGACGACCCCGGAGGCCAACAGGAAAGCCGCTATGACTTTCACAACCGTCACCGAAGCCTCGTTGTCAAAAATCATCACCAGGCCTATTCCGATGGAAGCCAAAGCTCTGAGGATGCTGCTGAAAGAAGTTTTGTAGCCAAATGTGAACATAATAATATTCGTTGTTAATTACAATTTACAAATTTAAGTAAAAAATACTATATTCGTGCCTATGTTTTTTGATACACACAACCATAGCCAATTCTCCTTTGACGGAGAGGGCACAACTGTTGAAAAGAGTGCCATCGCCGCGGCGGAAAAAGGACTCGGAGGAATATGTTTCTCCGACCACTGTGATTTCTACGTTCCTAAGATGAAGGAGGAGTTCGAGCCTATCGTCAGCGAGGTATTCGATGTAGAGGCGCAGCAGGCCGAGATCGATAGGATGAACGGGCTCATCGCCAACGGGGCTTTCGGGAAGGCAGCATCCAAAAAGTTCAAGATATTCAAGGGAATAGAACTCGGCCTTGGTGAAAATAACCACGAACGGACCAGAGAACTTCTCTCGAAACACAAGTTCGACCAGATCATCGCCTCTGTTCACTATCTTGAGGACACGGATCCATACTTCGGGCCTTATTTCAAGGGAAAGAACTGGAAGGAGGCTTACGGCCGCTATCTCGAAACCATACTCCGGGAAATGCGCTGGCTCGGAGACTTCGACATCATGGGGCACTTCGACTATGTGGCGCGCTACGCCCCGTACCCTAAGGAAAGTGTTTTGTACCGGGACTTTCCGGGGCTGTTCGATGAGATTTTCAAGTACTTGATCGAGAATGGGAAAGGGCTGGAAATCAACACCAAAAGCTACAAGACTTACGGATTGCGCACGCCGCAGCTTGACAAGGACATCCTGATAAGGTACATGGAGCTTGGCGGGGAGATCATCTGCATAGGGTCAGATTCCCACACGCCGGAGCAAGTCGGAGACAGGTTCGACTATTTCGCACAATATGTCAAGATGTTCGGATTCCGGAGGCTCGGCCATTATGAAGGCCGACGACTCAGAATGGTGACAATCTAAGAGGCAATCTCGCAGAGGAATTTTATCCTCACAAGACGTATCTCCATCTCCTCATAGTCTGAGCCCAACTCCTTGATAGCCTCCTCCACCGAGTCCGAGGTCGCCTCACTTTTGAAATATTCATAGATCTCATCAACCACCTCATCATCAATGGTCTGGCTGATATAGTAATTCAGATCCAGTTTGGTACCGGAGGACACGATGCCTTCAATCTCGCTGACCAATTCATCCAAATCCAGTTCCTTGGCGTCCGCGATGTCCTCCAACGACATGCGCCTGTCGACGCTTTGAATGATGAATATCTTGTCGGCGCTTTTGGTAGGAACTGATTTCACCACGAAATCTTCCGGCCTTGTGATGTCGTTCTCCTCCACGTACCTGCGGATAAAGTCGATGAACTCTTTCCCGTACTTACGGGCCTTTCCCTCCCCGACTCCTTGACAATTATGAAGTTCCTCATATGTGACCGGGTACAGGATTGACATGTCCTCCAACGCCGGGTCTCCGAATATGATCCATGGCTGGAGACCCAGTTTTTTGGAGAGATCCTTTCTCAGGCTCTTCAGCATGGAAAGCAATGCGGCGTCACCACCTCCTCCCTTCATGGACGTTCCAGACGGAGCATCGTCATCATCGTCATCATCAGAGCCTTTCCCTTTGAAAGCCCTGTCCTCCACCAGACGGACCTCGTAAGGATTCGCGAAGAACTCCTCGCCTTTGCTTGTGACATAGATCAATCCGTACGTTTCTATTTCTTTTTCAAGAAGATGCATCAAGAGTCCCTGATGGATGACAGCACACCAGAAACCTACACCATGCTCCTTTCCGGAGCCGAAAAGCGGGAATATGTCGTGACGGTAAGATTTTATCATGGCATTGCTCTGTCCTGCCAGCACCGAAGCCAGGTGCTCAATCTTGAAATGCTCAGGAAGAGACTTTATCAGTCTTATCACCAAACTCATCTCCTTGCGCCCGTCGAAGGTAGCCTTTGGGTTGACACAATTGTCACACATGCAGCAATTGTCCTTAGGGTAGTCCTCCCCGAAATAATTCAGGAGCATCCTTCTACGGCAAACGCTGGACTCCGCGTAAGCCACTGTGTCCATGAGCAGCTGCCGGCCTATTTCCTGCTCGGAAACCGGTTTGCCCTGCATGAACTTCTCCAGTTTGCGTATGTCCTTGTAACTGTAGTAGGTAATGCACTCGGCGTTTTCCCCGTCCCTGCCGGCCCTTCCCGTCTCCTGATAGTAACCCTCGATGCTCTTAGGAATGTCATAGTGGATGACAAAGCGGACATCCGGCTTGTCTATTCCCATGCCGAACGCTATGGTGGCCACTATCACATCCACATCCTCCATCAGGAACCTGTCCTGATTCTCTGCCCTGGTCTTGGCATCCAGACCGGCATGATAAGGCAGCGCACGTATGCCGTTGATTTCCAAAAGTCTCGCCACCTCCTCCACTTTCTTGCGGCTCAGGCAATATATGATTCCGGACTTCCCCGGATGTTGCTTGATGTATCGTATTATGTCCTTGTCAGGATCCACCTTGTCACGAACCTCATAATACAGGTTAGGCCTGTTGAAGGAGGACTTGAAGACCTTCGCGTCCATGATTCCAAGATTCTTCTGAATGTCGTTCTGAACCTTAGGAGTCGCTGTCGCCGTCAACGCTATGATCGGAGCCTTGCCGATCGTCTGGACCATATCCTTTATGCGCCTGTACTCCGGCCGGAAGTCATGTCCCCATTCCGAGATGCAATGCGCCTCATCCACGGCGTAGAAAGAGATGTTGACTTCCTTGAGCAAGTCCACGTTCTCCTCTTTCGTCAAAGACTCGGGAGCCACGTACAGCAGTTTGGTCACTCCGGAAAGCACATCCGCCCGCACCTCTTGGATCTGAGCCCTGTTCAAGGATGAGTTAAGGAAGTGCGCGACTCCATTCTGCTCCTCCACGAATCCTCTGATCACATCCACCTGATTCTTCATCAAGGCGATCAAAGGAGAGATGACGATGGCTGTTCCCGGCATCACCAAGGCCGGCAACTGGAAGCACAAAGATTTCCCGCCCCCTGTCGGCATAAGGACGAATGTGTCCTTGCCGTCCAGCAGATTACGGATAATCTTCTCCTGGTCTCCCTTGAAGGAATCGAAACCGAAGAACTCTTTCAGTTTGGAATTCAGCAACGACGAGTCAATTTCCATAGAATTTCCGAATTATTTCTAAAAATAGTGATTGTTTTCGGCATAAGCAAGCATTTTGCGACTTTATAGATAATAAAACCAATTATTTTTACGATATTTGCAAGACTTTCGGGGCATAGCGCCACCGAGGCAAAAGACAACATATAAAATCTGTATAGTATGAAAACAATGAAAATGCTTGCGGCCTCAGCGATGATTCTTTCCATCGTGGCCTGCAACTCAAACAGCGTCAGCGGCAAGGCTGACGGTGCGGACAGCACGGCGGTCGCCGCCGCTCCTCAAAAACCGGCAAGTGCCAAGGAACTCCTTCCTTCAAAGGCCACTGTTGACTCAGTCAGCTACCTCCTCGGCATCCAGCTCGGCTCCATGATCAAGAACTACAACATGGGTGACCTCAACTTCAACATGATCAAGAAAGGAGCCGCCGATTTTGTGGCTTCCAAGGGCAACCCGCGCGACGAGGAGTTCACCAAGCAGTTCAAGGTGAACCCTGAGGAAATGAACAGGATCATGAACGATTTCGTTCAGAAGAGGGCTGAATATGTAGGTGCCATCAACAAGGAGAAGGAGCAGAAGTTCCTTGAGGCCAACCGCAAGAAGGAAGGCGTTCAGGAGACTGAATCCGGACTCCAGTACATCATCGTCGAGGCCGGAAGCGACGTCAAGCCGAAATCCGCCAAGGACACAGTCTATGTTCACTACAAGCTCTCACTCACCGACGGCACCGTCGTAGAGGAAGTCAAAGAGGATCAGGATGCTGTCATGCTTACCCTCAACAGAGTCATTCCAGCATGGACAGAAGGTCTCCAGCTCCTTGGAGAAGGCGGCAAGGCGACCCTCTTTGTGCCTTCAGAACTTGGCTACGGTGAGCGTGGTTCCAATGGCATCGACCCTAACTCGACCCTCGTGTTTGACATTCAGCTCGACTCTGTCAAGGTTTTTGTCGAGCCTGCGGTTGAGGACAAGAAATAATCACTGCCTCAGGCAGCGTATGACAAGCCTGCTTTGCGCCCGGCGCCGAGCAGGTTTAATTTTTACAAGACAAAGAATATCATGGCATTGGAAATAGAAGGCAGGATCAAACAGAAGCTTGCCAAACAAAACGGACAGGGAGCGAAAGGCTCATGGACAAAGCAGGATTTTGTCCTCGAATATCAGGACGGCAACTACCCGGCGGATGTGTGCTTCACGGCGTTCGGCAACGACAAGGTCGCGGATCTGGACAAGTATCAGGTCGGGGACTCCGTGAAAGTGGCGTTCAATCTCAGGGCAAGGGAATATAACGGACGTTGGTACAATGATGTGCGCGTGTGGAGAATCACCCCGGCTGGACAGTCGGCTCCTGCGCAACAGCCAGCCTACCAGGCTCCGCAGCAGAGTTACACCACGGCACCTCAGCCGAATTACGGAGCCCAGCCTCAGGCGGCGCCGGCCCCTACCATCGACGACCTTCCTGCGGACGATCCGAGCAATGATTTGCCGTTCTAGAACGGCAAATCGTCACTATCCACCCCCAGTTCCTGCGGGACAGCCCCGGTGGGGCACTGGGGGCCGAATTCCCCAGACCCCTTGCGTCGCATAGCTCCGATTGTACTTTTTGTCCTTTTAAGTTATTGCGTCAATTGTGGGTTAAACCTCTACCCAACGGATGGTGGGATCGCGGCGCCACCAGGTGAGCTGCTTCTTGGCATAATGACGAGTGTTCCTCTGGATGAGCCGGACGGCTTCCTCCAGAGGAATTTTTCCGTCAAGATATTCAAAGATTTCTTTGTAGCCGACTGTCTGAAGCGCCTGGCGATCCCGGTACGACAGCAGCGAACGGACCTCTTCGACCAAGCCCACATCCATCATATTCAGTACTCTCTGGTCTATCCGTGAATATAATTCCTCTCGCGGCCGCGTCAACCCGACCTTTTCAATCTCGAAGGAACGCTTCCTCCTCTCCCCCGTCTTGAACGATGAGAACGGCTTCCCGGAAACGAGACAAACCTCCAGCGCGCGGATGACCCTCTGGCTGTTGCGGGTGTCGATCTGTGAATATGTCAGCGGATCCTTCTGCCGAAGTTCCTCGGCAAGAGTCTCGACTCCCTCTTCACCAAGCCTTTGCCATAACTCGGAGCGTAGGATTGGATCCCCGTCAGGAAGATTGTCCAGGCCATTACAGACGGCATCAATGTAAAACATGGAGCCACCGGTCATCACCAGGGTTTCATGCCCTTCATCGAACAGTTTCTCGACAAGCGACACCGCTTCAAACTCGTAATCCCCTGCCGTGTACGGCTGCGTGACCGGAACGGTCTGAATGAAATAATGCTTCACAGCCGCAAGCTGCGAAGCACTCGGGACTGCTGTCCCGATCGACATATTCTTGAAGATTTGGCGGGAGTCACAAGAAATCACAGGTGACCCATATTCCAAAGCCTTCGAGATGCTGAAGTCAGTCTTGCCGACAGCGGTAGGTCCTAGGATTATGAGAAGCCGCCGGGACATATTCAGAAAGAAATTTTAGATGTCCAAATCTTCGGTTCCGTCAAAGACGATCTTTCCATCTTCATCGTCATCATCCTCATCGTCATCATCGCCACTGTCATCATCAAGGCTGACGGACGCAGTGCCCTCATCATCATCGTCTTCAGAGCCCCAGTCAGGCTTCTGTCCTGGAAGATGACGTTGAGAATCAGGGAGATCCTCAAAAGCCACATAGCCATTCTCAAACTCGATAGGGTTCGGTCCCTTAACCTCAACGATCGTAGGTGAACAGCCCGGCTTTTCCTCCGTACCCTCGAATGTGACGATCACGCTCTTGCGGTTAGGCACGTCATAAAAGTACAGGAATGAGGCCACACCGTTTTTGACCGCCTGCGCCACCGTGATGTTGTCCACGGTGCCGCTGCCAAGGTCAAACAGACCATAACGTGCGACGACACCACCACCGGCATCCAAAGCCTTGAACATAATCAACTGATCCTGCGGGAATTCCATGTCCGCGCGCATTTGTTTGTGGAACTCATAAAGGGTCGTTTCACCCCTCATCTCGTAAAGCCTGTAGAATCCTTTGATTCCGGCGAGAGTAACCCTGAATTTATAGACCATAAATATT
>ERZ808266.123-NODE-123-length-31284-cov-4.453265_pt1 | contig 31284 bp, 23 predicted proteins | sample MGYA00521278_ERZ808266 | MGnify/ENA primary metagenome ERZ808266 (study PRJEB31516, sample SAMN03275591) | gut metagenome | biome: mammalia-associated habitat; material: feces | host: Papio cynocephalus | place: Kenya | collected 2012-08-02 ... | reverse complement strand
CGCACGCTACACTCGTCAGCAAGGAGGGAACGCGAGAAAGGCAAGGCCGAGGGAATTGCGGAAGGCAAGGCGCAAGGGTTAAAAGAAGGAATGGCGCAAGGATTGGCGGAAGGCAAGGCGGAAGGCGCACATGAAAAAGCCATCGCGAGTGCCAAGGCCATGAAAACAGACGGCCTACCTACGGCATTGATAGCAAAATACACAGGCCTTAGCGAGAAACAGGTGACTGGACTTTAGATAATCTTGGGCAAATGTATTAGTCACGGAAAATGAAAATATAAGGCTGAATTCCAAAAAGGAATTCAGCCTTTTTACGACCATCATGTCACTGACAGAGTTGGATTACCAAACGTGAGCGCGCTTGTTCTTAGGCACGAACATCTTGTCGCCTTTCTTCACGTTGAAGGCCTTGTACCAGGCGTCTATCATTGGCAAGGCGGCGTTGACGCGGGCGTAGTTTGGTGAGTGGACATCCGCGGTGAGGAGATACTTCACCATCTCATCGGTCGTGTTAGAAGCCCACACGCGTCCCCACGCGAGGAAGAAACGCTGCTCAGGCGTGAAGCCGTCTTTCACTGCCAACGGATGCTCCTTCATGGAGTTTTGCAAAGCGCGGAAAGAAATGTTCAATCCACCATTGTCGCCAATGTTCTCGCCGAGAGTCTGCTTGCCGTTGACCTTCATGCCAGGCAACACTTCGAACGTAGAGAACCAGTCTGCAAGCACCTTAGTGCGAGCGTCGAAGTTTTTCTTGTCCTGTGCCGTCCACCAGTTTCGCTGGTTACCGTTTTTGTCAAATTGAGAGCCTTGGTCATCGAAGCCATGGCTCATCTCGTGCCCAATCACCGCTCCTATGGCACCGTAGTTGACCGCGTCGTCTGCTGATGGGTCGAAGAATGGCGGCTGAAGGATGGCGGCCGGGAAACATATTTCGTTGGTTGAGGGGTCATAGTAGGCGTTGATGGTCTGCGGAGTCATCTGCCACAACGTCTTGTCAACCTTCTTGTTCACACGCTTGGCGATATAGTCGTCGGTAGCCCATCGAGAGATGTTGCACAGGTTCTCATAGAGCGAGAGACTGTCGTTGACCTGCAAGCCGTCGTAGCTCTTCCACTTGTCGGGATAGCCAATCTTGATGATGAAGTTGGACAACTTGTCCTTCGCCTGTGCCTTGGTGGCGTTTCCCATCCATGTGGCCTCATCTATGCGCTGCGCGAGAGCTGTCTGGAGGTTGTGCACAAGCTCCAACATACGTTTCTTGCTCGACTCGGGGAAATACTTCTCCACGTACATCTTGCCAATGGCCTCACCCAATGTACCGCTCACCATCGACACGGCGCGCTTCCATCTCGGCTGGTCTTGCCTTGAGCCAACCATTGCCTTGCGGAGCTCAAACGATGCCGCGCGGAAGTCGTCGCTAAGCTCGCTCGTGGCCCCGCTTATGACCTTAGCCTCGGCATAGGTCTTGAGGTCATCGAGAGGCGTGTCGGCGAGAATCTTCTCAACCGCGTGTATAGGCTCTGGCTGGCCAACGTCAACATAATCGAAAGCTGGGAAGCCAGAGGCGAGAAACACGTTGCCCCAGTCGATGCCAGGGAAGTCGTTGATGAGTTGCGCATACGTCATCTTATGGTAGTTGGCGTCGATGTCGCGCTGCTTCACCTTGTCATAGCTTGCCTTGGCAATCTCCGTCTCTATGGCGATGACCGCCTGCATCTTCTTCTCTGCCGTGGCCTCATCGGCCCCAGTCAGCGTGAACAGCTTTTTCAGGTATTGCTTGTACGCCTCTAATACTCGCTTGTTTTGGGCATCATCAGACAGGTAATAGTCGCGCTCGCCAAGTCCAAGTCCACCCTGCCCCACTGACACGAGGTTCCACTCGGAGTCTTTCTGGTCTGCTCCAGCCCCTATGCCGAACATCATCGTCGACTCGCCGCAACGGTCGAGTTGCGCGCACACCAACTGGTATTCCTTGCGGTTCTTTATGGCCGCTATCTTGTCGAGTGTCGGCTTTATAGGCGTCCATCCCTCGCGGTTCAGGCGCACGGAGTCCATCAAGAGATTGTAGAGGGAGCCAATTTTCTGTTCCAACGTGCCTTGCTTTTGTGGCTTCGAGGCAAATCCCAGGATGATGTCCTGGATGCGTTTCTGGCTCAATTCATACAAGTCGGTGAAGGCACCGTTCTGCACGTGCTCGGCGTCGAGAGGGTGCGACTTGAGCCATCCGCCTGCGGCGTAATGGTAAAAGTCGTCGCCAGGCCTTACCGACGTGTCGAGGTTCTTCAGGTCTATGCCCGAAGAAAGGTTGCCCTGCGCGAAAGCCCCTGTGGCGCACAACAAGAGCCCAAAAAGAAAAGTCTTTTTCTTCATTTTGATGTTACATTAAAAAAACGAACCCCACCGTTCACATTGCCATGTGCCCGATGAGATTCACGTTGTTTAAAACATAATCCTACTTCACGTTGCCCACCTTGATGAGGTATTCGGCAATCTGCACGGCGTTGAGTGCCGCTCCCTTGCGTATCTGGTCGCCGGTGAGCCACAGCGTGCAACCGTTGTCGTCGGCCAAGTCCTTGCGCACTCGTCCCACGTAAACGTCGTCCTTGCCAGCGCTCTCCAATGGCATGGGGTATACATACTGGTCGTCGGGGTCTTGCACGAGGGTAACGCCTGGGGCCTTCCTCAACGCCTCCTGTATGTCCTTTACCTCCAATGGCTTCTCGGTCTCAAACCACACGCTCTCCGAATGGGAGCGAAGTGAAGACACGCGCACGCAGGTGGCAGACGTGCGGACATCGGAATGCATTATCTTCCGCGTCTCGTTGTACATCTTCATCTCCTCCTTGGTGTAGTCGTTAGGCGTCATCTTGTCTATTTGCGGTATGACGTTGTAAGCCAACTGGTGAGGGAACTTCTCTATGGTGCTGACATGCCCCGTCTCTACCATCTCCTTGTATTGCTGCTCCAGCTCCTTCATGGCCGCGGCACCGGCGCCTGATGCGCTTTGGTATGACGACACGTGAATCTTCTTGATATGGCTGAGCTTGTCGATAGGGTTCAGCACGACCACCATCATTATGGTGGTGCAGTTTGGGTTGGCGATTATTCCCTTCGGGCGATTCAAGGCATCCTCCGGGTTTATCTCCGGCACCACGAGCGGCACCTCTGGATCCATGCGCCACTGCGAGCTGTTGTCTATCATCACCGCCCCATGCTTCGTGATGGTCTCCGCGAACTCCGCCGACGTTCCGCCACCGGCGGAGACAAAGGCTATGTCCACGTCCTTGAAGTCGTCGTTGTGTTGCAACTCCTTCACTGTATAAGCCTTGCCGCGGAAGGTATATTGCCTGCCCGCGCTGCGCTTCGACCCGAAAAGCAGAAGGTCGTCGATAGGAAATTCTCTCTCCGCAAGGATGCGCAGGAACTCTTGCCCCACGGCACCGCTTGCGCCTACAATAGCTACTCTCATAATTATAATAATTGAAACCTTAGGGGCAAAATTACAACAAATATGCGAAATTATGAGTAACTTTGCCACTAAAATAGGAAACAAAGATAACAAATGGCAACTTTTGCCTCATATTTCCCCATCACTGACCCCACGCTGATATTCTTCGTGGTGCTTCTCATCATTCTTCTCGCCCCTGTCATCATGGGCAAGTTGCGCATACCCCATCTCATAGGCATGGTTCTCGCCGGTGTCGTGATAGGCAAGTATGGCCTCAACGTCCTCGTTAGGGACTCCAGCTTTGAGCTCTTCGGCAGGGTGGGGCTTTATTATATCATGTTCCTCGCCTCGTTGGAGATGGACATGGAAGACCTCCGCAAGAACAAGTGGCGCACGTTGGCCTTTGGCCTGCTCACGTTCTGTTGCCCCTTCTTCCTGACATGGCTGATGGGCATCGACATCCTCGGCTATGCTCCTATCGCCGCCCTGCTGCTGGCTTGCGTCATGGCGTCAAACACGCTCGTTTCCTACCCCATCGTCTCTCGCTATGGCATCCAGCAGCAGAAGAGCGTCACGCTGTCGGTAGGCTCCACCATGGTTAGCCTCTTCATGGCCCTTGTCGTGCTCGCCGCATTGGTGGCTTCGAATGAGGGCAAGAGCGACGTGCTGTTCTGGCTGTGGTTCATAGGCAAGCTCGCTATATACGTCGTGGGCATTCTGCTCACCATACCTCGCCTGACGAGATGGTTTCTCCGCCGCTACAGCGACGCGGTGATGCAGTTTATCTTCGTCATGGCCGTGCTCTTCCTCTGCGCCGCGTTGTCGGAGCTCGTTGGCTTGGAAGGCATCTTCGGCGCGTTTTTCGCCGGACTGGTGATGAACCGCTACATCCCACAACTCTCACCCTTGATGAACCGCATCGAGTTCATAGGCAACGCCCTGTTCATTCCCTATTTCCTCATTGGCGTGGGCATGCTCATCAACGTGCGCCTTCTCTTCCACGGCGGCAACATCCTCTTCGTGGTGGCTTGCATCGTGATCTTCGGCACGGTGGGCAAGGCTATCGCCGCTTATGTAGCGGCATTCTTCTTCCGCTTGCCCACATTGTCCGGGCACATGATGTTTGGCCTCACTTCCGCCCATGCCGCCGGAGCCATTGCCATGGTCATGGTGGGCATGAACATGACCACCGACAATGGCAAGCCACTCGTGGACGAGGCAATGCTCAACGGCATCGTCATCATGATTCTCTTCACGTGCGTCATATCATCCATCATCACGGAATGGGCTTCGAGGAAGACCGTGCTCAGAGAGCGCGAACTGCCCTCGGAGGATCTGCCCGACGACGATGAGCGCATACTCGTGCCCGTGAAATATAAGGAGTATGCCAACCGCTTGGTCAACTTGGCGATAATGGCACGCAACCAGAAGCTCAACCGCTCGATAGTGGCCATCAACGTGGTATACGACGACTCCAACATGCGGCTCAACCAGAAAGAGGGGCAACTTCTACTTAAACAAATACAACAGTATGCCGCTGGTTCCGACGTGAAGGTTGACACACAAGTGAGGATTGCCGCAAACATAGCCAATGGCATCAAGCACGCCTTCAAGGAGTTTCAAGCCTCCGAGATTCTTATCGGCATGCACATGCACGACCTTGAGAACACGGCTTTCTGGGGACAGTTTCACCAAAGTCTTTTCAACGGCGTGAACCGGCAAATAATCATGGCGCGCCTCTACCATCCCCTCGCCACGCTGAGGCGCATCGTCGTCGCCGTGCCGTCGCGCGCGCAATACGAGCCAGGATTCTTCCGCTGGATGGAGCGGTTGTCGCGCATCGCCGAGAACCTCGAATGCCGCATACAGTTTCATGGCAGGATGGACACCCTGCAGATGGTCAACCAGTTCATCACGAACCGCCACCCCAACCTCCGCGCCACATGCGTGGAGATGACCCACTGGAACGAGCTTCCACGCCTCGCCTCGACGATAGCCGACGACAACCTCTTCGTGGTGGTGACGGCGCGCAAGGGCACGGTGTCGTTCAAGTCGGCAATGGAGCGCCTGCCTGAGGAACTGACAAGATGGTTCAAGGGGAAAAACCTCATGATCGTGTTCCCCGACCAATATGGCGACGACAAGCAGACCATGACGTTCGCGCAATCGCAACACACTGAGGAGACCTCGGCCTACGACGCCATGGCAAAATGGTTGGACAAGCTATATAAACGCATAGGCTCAAAAATATTAGATAACAATGATAGACGTTAAAGGTATAACCAAATCGTTTGGGAAACTACAGGTGCTCAAGGGTATAGACCTGCATATAGACAAGGGCGAGGTGGTAAGCATCGTAGGCCCATCTGGAGCCGGCAAGACAACGCTGCTGCAGATTATTGGCACTCTCGACAAGCCCGATAGCGGCACCGTCGTGGTAGATGGCGTGGACGTGGGCGACTTGTCGGCCAAGAAGCTCGCCGACTTTCGCAACCGGCACATCGGGTTCGTGTTCCAGTTTCACCAGTTGCTGCCTGAGTTCACTGCACTGGAAAACATCATGATTCCGGCGTTCATCGCTGGCAAGGGCCGGCAAGAGGCTCGCAAACGCGCCGAGGAATTGCTCGACTTCATGGGCCTGAGCGAGAGGGCTGGACACAAGCCCAACGAACTGTCGGGCGGCGAGAAGCAACGCGTGGCCGTGGCCCGCGCCCTGGTAAACAACCCTGCCGTGGTGCTTGCCGATGAGCCATCGGGCAGTCTCGACACGAAGAACAAGGCAGAACTTCATCAGCTCTTCTTCGACCTCAGAGACAAGTTCGGCCAGACTTTCGTCATCGTCACCCACGACGAGAGCCTCGCAAAACTGACCGACCGCACCATCCACATGAAAGATGGACTGCTGGAAGATGCCGCTCCACAGCCCTCCACAATAGCTGAAGGAGCAAACACGCCGGAGACAATATGATCAAGCACGCCGACACTACCTCCAATATCAGAAAGGGCGCGAGAAAGACCCTTTCCATTATCACGAATGAATTGGGGAAAGAGGATTTGGCAAAGTCCGATGGGGCTCTTCTCTTGGTAGCCCTCAGCGGAGGTCCCGACAGCGTGGCCTTGCTGCGCATGCTCATCGACAAAGGGTATAAGGTTGAGGCGGCACACTGCAACTTCCACCTGCGTGGCGAGGAAAGCGACCGCGACGAGGCGTTTTGCAAGACTCTTTGCGAGAAGTTGGGGGTAAAGTTGCACATGGCGCACTTCGACACCAAGGGGTTTGCCAAGCTGCGCGGCATATCCATCGAGATGGCAGCAAGAGACTTGCGCTATCGGTGGTTCGCGCAACTCGCGCAAGACACCAACGCCGCGGGAGTGTGCATAGCCCACCACAGCGATGACCAGGTGGAGACCATTCTCCTAAACCTGCTCCGGGGCACAGGACTTAAGGGGCTGCTCGGAATGAGACACCAGAATGGCATCTTCCTGCGCCCGCTGCTCAATATGTCGAGGAAAGACATCCTTGAATACCTCAAACGCATAGGGCAAGACTACGTGACGGACAGCACCAACCTTGAAGACGACGTGCAGCGCAACAAGCTGCGGCTCGATGTCATACCCATGCTTGAGAAAGTGACGCCAGCGGCAAGGCAAAACATCCTGCGCATGGCCGACAACCTTGGAGATATAGAGAAAGTGGTGGAGCAAAGTCTCAACGAGGCATTGGAGAAAATCAAGCGAAAGTGTGTCTCCGGCGAGGCTTATTCCATGGAGGCCATAAGAGGCTACGCCAGCCCGCGTCTGCTTCTTTGGAACATACTCTCGCCACTTGGCTTCAATCGCGCGCAAACCGAGGAAATACTCTCATCAACCCAAGGCGGAAAGACATGGGCCAAAAAGAGCCATGTGGCAGTGGTGAGCAACGATAAGTTGTTTGTTTATCCAAGCGAGACTTGGAACGAGCCATTGCCTACGCTGCGCGTGCCCGAAGAGGGGCTGTATGGCCTTGCAGGGCGCAAATTGCGCGTTTCCCTGTCCACTGCGTCCAACTGCCCAGAGCCATCGAAAGACAGGCTCATTGCCACGTTAGACGCTGATGGCATCGCGTTTCCTCTGACTGTGCGTCCGGCAGGTGAAGGCGACCGACTCTCGCCTTATGGGATGAGGGGTTCAAAGCTCATCGCCGACTACATGAAAGACAAGAAAACCGAGCCAATGGAGCGGCACAGGCAACTCGTGGTAACCACCGCCACAAACGAGATTATATGGCTTGTGGGGCGGACGATAGACGACAGACATAAGATTCGGGAAAATACCAAGAGAGTGATTACCCTGAAAATTGAGGGTTGACAAGCCAGGAAGGAACGTCAACCATCAAAAGGCAAGGCTCATTTTCAAACTAACTACGACAAACGTGAGGCGGTCAGCAAAAGATTGCCGATAATAAATCAACAAACAATCAACAAACAACAATCCCCGGCTTGCAATCGCAAACCGGGGATTTCTCTTATATATTCCCTTCGATGGAAACTGTTGGCTTATTAAGGCTCAGCGATCATGATAGAGACACGGTTCTTGTCGTTCTCTGCGAACGGCTGCACACGTGAGCCCTTGCTGTCTGAAGTGATGCGGCTTGCGTCGATACCCTTGGCCTTGAGGGCTTTCACCACTGTTGCTGCACGCTGTGCTGCAAGACGGTCGTTAATCCTGTTGTTGCCCGTGCCAGCGTCAGCGTAACCTGTCACGGTCACCTTAGCCTCTGGGTGCTCGTTCATGTAAGCCACGATGTCGTCAACCTTAGGCTGCTCCTTGGCTGTAACGGCAGTCTTGTTGATCGTGAAGAACACGTCGCGACGGATAGGCTCAACCTTCACAGGAGCTGGTGCTGGAGCCGGTGTTGGCTCAACATACTCTTCCTTTTGTGGCTCTGGGGCAGTAGCTGGTTCCGGAGTCTTCTTCGTATAGCTCTTGCCGAGGTTGATGCGCAGACCTGCGAGGGCATTGAAATACCAGTCGGGGTTGCCGGCCTTCTTAGAGTTGTACTTATCTGTCAGGATGTTGGCGTTACCCTCGAGCATGATGCTGACAGCCTTGCTGACGCGGAAGTTCAGCTCCACACCGCCACGGCCTACAGGGCGCACCTTTGTGCCTTCCCAGTTGTAACGCATCTCATAATCCTTGGCCAGGGCGTTAGCCTCGTCGTTGTCGAAAGCGATGTTGGCACCGCCGCCGATGAACGCGCTGAGGTTGAACACGCGGTTAGGGTTCCAACCGCAGATAGCGTTGCTGAGGTTGAAGATGAAGTCGATGCCAGGAGCGACATACTTCCACTTATAAGTGACGTTGGCAGGAGCAGTCTTGCCGGTTTCCGTCACGCCATTGTAGCCCCCCTTGCTCTGCCAAGCGTTTACAGCCACGCGAGCGCCAAACCAAGGATTGAACTGATAGCCGATACCAAGCTGTACGTTGGGTGAGATAAGGTCACCGAACTTAGCCTCACCGAGCGTGTACTGAGCACCACCCTGCAAATCGAGGAATGCGTGCTTCTTGAATGTGTACTCATTGCCTTCCTTATCCGTATAAGTGGCTTGAGCCATGGCAGCCGAAGATCCACCAAGGACCAACGCTGCGACCAATAAAGTCTTAATGCACTTCATAAAGCGATTAATTTAGTTAATATTCTCTTAATTATTTCTCTCAAATGTAAAAGCCACACTAAATCCTTTTGCAAAGTTAGCAAATAATTTAATAGGTGACCGTTTTTTTACAGTTTTTTTTCTAAAATCTTAGTATTCCGCGTTCTTTGGCGTGCGTGGGAACGGTATGACATCGCGAATGTTTTGCATACCCGTCACGAAGAGGATAAGTCTCTCGAAGCCAAGGCCGAAGCCTGCGTGTGGGCACGAGCCGTATTTGCGGGTGTCGAGATACCAGCTGTAAGTCTCTTCCTTCATGCCGCGGCGGTCTATTTCGTCAAGGAGCTTCTTGTAGTTCTCCTCACGCACCGAGCCTCCGATAATCTCACCAATGCGCGGGAAGAGCACGTCGGTGCCTTGCATCGTCTTGCCATCGGCATTCTTCTTCATGTAGAACGCCTTTATCTCCGTGGGGTAGTCGGTCATGATGACGGGGCGCTTGAAATGCTCCTCCACGAGATAACGCTCGTGCTCCGAGGCGAGGTCCATGCCCCAGCCCGTGATTGGGAACTCAAACTTATGACCGTCCTTCACCGCCTGCTGAAGGATGTTGATACCCTCCGTGTAAGGCAAGCGCACGAAGTCCTCCTTGATGACATTCTCCAAGGTCTGTATCAAGGTCTTGTCTATCATCTTGTTGAGGAACTCAAGGTCGTCGCGGCAATTGTCGAGCGCCCAGCGCACGCAATACTTGATGAAGTCTTCCTCAAGGTCCATCAGCTCGTCCTTGTCCATGAAGGCCACCTCAGGCTCAATCATCCAGAACTCGGCGAGGTGACGAGGCGTGTTGCTGTTCTCGGCGCGGAATGTCGGGCCGAAAGTATAGATGGCGCCAAGCGCCGTGGCGCCAAGTTCGCCCTCAAGCTGCCCAGAGACGGTGAGATTGCACTTCTTGCCGAAGAAATCCTTGTCGTATTCCACCTTGCCGCTCTTTGCCACGCGGTCGAGGTCGAGCGTGGTCACCTGGAACATCTCGCCAGCTCCCTCGCAGTCGCTGGCGGTAATCAGCGGAGTGTTGAAATAATAGAATCCGTGCTCGTGGAAGTATTTGTGGATGGCTATCGCCATGTTGTGGCGAATGCGAAACACGGCCCCAAACGTATTCGTGCGCAGACGCATGTGCGCATACTGGCGCATGTACTCAAACGACTGTCCCTTCTTCTGCATGGGATAATCGGATGGGCAGAGACCGTAGACCTCGATGTCGGAAGCCTGCACTTCCACGGTCTGCCCCTTGCCCTGGCTCTCCACGAGGATGCCCGTGGCCCGGATGCACGCGCCCGTGGTGATGCTCTTCAGCATGTCTGCGTCGAACTTGTCGGGAACCACGACCACCTGAATGTTCTTGATGGTAGAGCCGTCGTTCAAGGCTATGAAGTCCACAGCCTTGCTGCTCCTGTGTGAACGCACCCAGCCCTTGACAGTGATTTCCTTGTTATAATCGGTGCTCTTCAGAGCGTCAATGACTTTTGTTCTCATATTATTAAAAGCCTCTCCAAGCCCACTATGTCGCAAGAGTGCCGCGACTCCATCGAGCCGCATGGGTGACGCTTAGAGAGGTCCTTTGCTTAATGGTTAATTTTCTGTTTATAATATTTCCTTTGTCAAGGCCGCTTGCCCACGGAGCCTTATTCGAACATTCCGCTACGCAGCATGTCGACTTCCTTCTCCGTCAGGAAACGCCAGTCGCCACGACGGAGATTCTTCTTCGTCAGGCCAGCGAACTGCACCCTGTCGAGCTTGATGACGCGATAGCCAAGTGCCTCGAATATGCGGCGCACGATACGATTGCGTCCGCTGTGTATCTCAATGCCTACCTGCGAGTGGTCGCGCTCATCGGCGTACTCTATGGCATCGGCATGCACCTCTCCGTCCTCAAGCTCTATGCCATCGGCAATCTTCTGGAGATCCTCGGTGGAAACGTTCTTGTCGAGGAAGACGTGGTACACCTTCTTCTTGAGAAACTTAGGATGCGTCAGCTTTGAGGCCAACTCGCCATCGTTGGTGAGCAGGAGCACGCCCGTGGTGTTGCGGTCGAGGCGCCCCACAGGATAGATACGCTCCGGGCAGGCGTCTTTCACGAGATCCATCACGGTCTTGCGCTGCTGAGGATCGTCGGAAGTGGTGACATAGTCCTTTGGCTTGTTGAGAAGGATATACACCTTCTTCTCTATCGTCACCGGATTCTCACGGAAGAGCACCTCATCGGAGCGCTTCACCTTGGTGCCAAGCTCGGTGACCACCGCGCCATTCACCTTCACCACGCCAGAGGCTATGAACTCATCGGCCTCGCGACGCGAGCACACGCCGGCGTTGGCAAGATACTTGTTCAAGCGTATGGGCTCGTCCGGGTCGACGTGCTCTTCCTTATACTCGATGCGCTTCTTCATGCTGTACTTGGCATTCGGGTCGTAACCCTGACGTGGGCCATTGTTGAATCCACGATAACCGTTGTTGCCATATCCGCCCTGGCGGTTGTTGCCGTAACCACCCTGGCGGTTGTTGTAGCCACCCTGACGGTTGCCATAGCCACCCTGGCGGCGTGGCTGATAGCCGCCCTCGGCGTTGTAGCGTGGGCGAGGCTGGTAGTCGCCCTGCTGACGGGGCTGGTAGCCACCCTCGGCATTGTAGCGTGGGCGCGGCTGATAGTCGCCCTGCTGACGGGGCTGGTAGCCACCCTCGGCATTGTAGCGAGGACGAGGCTGATAACCGCCTTGGCGGGGTTGGTAGCCACCCTGCTGACGAGGCTGATAACCGCCCTGGCGGGGTTGGTAGCCACCCTGCTGGCGAGGCTGGTAACCACCCTGACGGGGCTGGTAGCCACCCTGCTGGCGAGGCTGGTCGCTGTCCAAAGCAGCGCCAAAGCCCTGTGGACGGAAGCCGCCGTCCGCTGGCTTGCCAGTGGACACGCGGTTAGCGCCATACTGTGGGCGCGAAGCCGTGGCATGTATGCGTGGGCGCTGCGTGCGCCCTGTTCCGGGGTTGAAATCCCGCTGATTCTGATGTCCGCTCACATGTGAATACCCCTCACGGGCATCTCTCTGCGGCTCTTGGGCCGCCTGCGTCTTTTCCTGTTCTTCTGACATAGTAGTAACTTGCTTAATCCATGAAGACTATATCACTATAGGTCTTCACAGACATAATACTTTTTTAAAAACTAAATACCTGTGTAATTATGCGGAGTGATGGCAAGGAGCTCTTGCTTGACCTCCGGCTTGACATTTAAACTATTGATGAAATCGTGGATGGTTTCTTCCGTCATCGCCGTATTGGTACGGGTGAGCTGCTTCAACGCCTCGTAAGGATGCGGATAGCCCTCGCGACGGAGGATTGTCTGTATGGCCTCAGCCACCACTGCCCACGTGTTGTCGAGGTCGGCGCTGATTTTCTCCTCGTGGAGGATGAGCTTGCGCAAGCCCTTGAGCGTAGACTGGATGGCGATGACAGAGTGGCCGAGTGGCACGCCAATGTTGCGCAGCACCGTGGAGTCGGTCAGGTCTCTCTGCAATCGGCTGACGGGCAACTTCGTGGAGAGGAACGTCAGCACGGCGTTTGCCATGCCGAGGTTGCCCTCGCTGTTTTCGTAGTCTATTGGGTTGACCTTGTGGGGCATGGCCGAAGAGCCCACCTCGCCGGCCTTGATCTTCTGCTTGAAGTAGTCCATGGAGATGTACATCCAGAAGTCGCGGTCGAGGTCGATGATTATGGTGTTGATGCGACGTATGCCATCGAAAATGGCGGCAAGATAGTCGTAGTTGGAAATCTGGGTGGTATACTGCTCACGCTCCAGGCCGAGCTTCTCGCTGACGAACTTGTTGCCGAAAGCACGCCAGTCGTAGCCCGGATAAGCCACGTGATGGGCGTTGAAATTGCCCGTGGCGCCGCCAAACTTGGCGGTTATCTTCGAGGCCTTGAGAGTGTTGAGCTGCTCGGTGAGCCTGTAGACATACACCATTATCTCCTTGCCCAGGCGCGTCGGCGACGCGGGCTGGCCATGGGTCTTGGCGAGCATGGGCACGTCTTTCCACTCGTCGGCGTAAGTCTGGAGCTGCGCTATGAGCTCCTCCACCTGAGGATAGAAAACGTCGCGAAGCGACTCTTTCAACGCCAATGGCACAGACGTGTTGTTGATGTCCTGCGACGTGAGGCCGAAATGGATAAACTCCTTGTAGCTGTCCAAGCCGCCTATGGCGTCAAACTGTTCCTTGATATAATACTCAACCGCCTTGACATCGTGGTTGGTAACCTTCTCAATGTCCTTAACACGCTGGGCGCCTTCCTCGTTGAAGTTGAGGTACAGGTCCCGAAGGCGCGGGAAGAGGCTGTGGTCGAACGACTTCAGCTGTGGGAGGGGTAGCTCGCAAAGAGTGATGAAATACTCTATCTCCACACGGATGCGATAGCGAATGAGCGCATACTCTGAATAATAATCGGCAAGGGCTTCCGTCTTGCCCCTGTAGCGACCGTCAATAGGCGAGATTGCCGTCAATACATCAAGATTCATTTGACTAATTGTTATAATACGTATTACCTGACTGTGATTTTCTATGCTGGTTGTAAACGCAATTTGCAATTCACACTGCTTGCAAAATTACAAAAACCTTATGAAACGACCACAAAAGTAATGATTTTTTAGAAATGGTAACATAAAAAATCCCGCAGCGACCTAAATCACTACGGGAACCACCCCTGTGGGCGTTGACGGATTCGAACCGCCGACCCTCTGCTTGTAAGGCAGATGCTCTAAACCAACTGAGCTAAACGCCCTTGTTCTCATTTGCGAGTGCAAAGGTACTAACATTTTACCAACCCACCAAACTTTTGGCCGTTTTTTTCTCAGAAAATGTCTTTTTCCTCTAATGGCAATAATGAATCTTGGATGGTTTTGTAAAGAATATTATCCAAAAAAAGCATCGTCGAGAGGCGTTGAAATAGGGAACCAGAGAAGGGCGCGGCGGTGGGCAAAGCGCGATATTGCCAACACTTTTGGTCATAACGCCGCAAAGACATGGCGATATGGCCTCAATCGCACTGCCTCCACGCCGTAAAGACATGGCCGTTAAAGTGGCATGGCAACGCGATTCAAGTGATAAGGCAACGCGATTCAAGCGTAAGGCGAAGGCGAAAAGCGGCCTTTCGGAGACACGAAACCGCATAGCATATCCAACCAATTGATTATTAGACATATACCAAAAGCGCAAAAATCGCATTGTTTCGAGCCAACGGCAATCTTTTTTGAAACAAGCGACTCTCAGAAGACGATATGTAAAGATTGATTACCCTGTATGCCTCTGTGGGCAACTACAACCAGATAAAGGTGTACGAAGTATGCGCGAGAGGCTTTGTCATCATTGCCGACAGCATAGTGATGGGCAAGAACACTCCTTACCGCAAGGAGAAGGCTAAAAGAAAATGCAAAAAAACGTGCGCGACCATATCCTGGAAAGATGCGGTCGCGCACGTATATCATAAAGCATATCATATAATCAGCCAAACATGGTTTCTATGTCCTTTTGCTTGATTATGCACAATGTGGCATGGCCATCGGGGGTGTAGTTGACATTGGAACACTGGAAAAGCCGGTTGGTGAGGTCTTCCATCTCTTCGTTGGACAACACCTGGCCATAAGGAATGGCAGAGGCAGAGGCAAGCGACGCAGCCATGTTCTCGTGGATCTTGGCCAATGGAGACTCAGCGTCGGCATCAGAAAGGAGATCGTGCAAAAGGCTTGCGATGTCCATTCCCTCCAAGCCCTCCGGAATGGCGTTTATGCCATAAGACGACGCGCCCAACGGCGACAACTCGAAGCCAAACTCCGAAAAGACATCCTTGACGGTGGCCAGAGTGACCATCTCCTTGGGCGAGAGCTCCACTTGCTGTGGGAACAGCACCTTTTGCGAAGCCATCTTGTGGGCTGACAACCTGCGGAGGTAATCCTCGTAGAGCACACGGACATGGGCGCGATGCTGGTCAACAACCATCAAGCCCGACTTTACCGCGGTCATGATGTACTTGCCCTTGTATTGATAATGGGCAGGAGCCTTGTCTTCCAGCTCTTGTGCGGCGCTCTCTTGAACCGGCCCCGCGAAGAGTGTGTCCGGGGGCTCATGAGTGTCGTCCTGGCCGACGAGCACCGTTGACGAGTCAATGTCCCCATCAAGGTTTTTAGCACCCGTCACGCCCATGCCCAAGTCGGCCTTGGGCGAGGAATGATGCTTGGTTGCCGTGAACGGATTGTATTGAGGGTCAAAGTCGACCTTAGGCATCGCGAAGTCAGCAGACTGGTTCTCTGGCTGGAACATAGGAATGTCGGGCTTGCCCTCCACGTCGAACTCTATGGCCGAAGCTCCACTGAATGTCCCCACCGCGTCGCGCACGGCAGCGAGAAGAATCTGGTAGACCGTTTGCTCGCTCTCAAACTTTATCTCCGTCTTCGTGGGATGGATGTTTACGTCTATATCGTGGGGGTTGATGTCGAAATATATGAAATAAGGCACTTGCTCGCCTTGCGGCACCATGCGCTCGTAGACGCTCTGCACCGCCTTGTGAAAATAAGGATGGCGCATATAGCGGCCGTTGACGAAGAAAAACTGCCTCACGCCTTTCTTCTTGGCCGACTCTGGCTTGCCCACGAATCCCGACAATCCACACACCGAGGTCTCCACGCTCAACGGCAGGAGGTCGGCATTGATGCGCTTGCCGAAGACTTCCACAATGCGCTGCCTCAACGTGCCAGCGCGCAGGTTGTAAAGTTCTGCCCCATTGGAATGAAGGGTGAAAGCGATGTCTGGATATACCAATGCGATGCGTTCGAAAGCCGTAATGACATGGTTGAGCTCGGTGGCGTTGGACTTGAGAAACTTCCTGCGCGCCGGTACATTGAAAAAGAGGTTCTCCACCTTGAAGTTGGCACCCTGCTGGCAAGCGCACGGCTCTTGCGAGAGCACCTTGGAACCCGAGAAGCAAATGTCGGTGCCCAAGGTGTCGTCGGCAGTGCGCGTCTTAAGCTCCACTTGCGAAACCGCCACGATGGAAGGCAACGCCTCGCCACGAAACCCCATGGTGTGAAGGTTGAAAAGGTCTTCGGCGTGACGTATCTTGGAAGTGGCATGGCGCTCGAAAGCCAACCTGGCATCGGTCTCAGACATTCCCTTGCCATCATCGATGACTTGTATTGACGTGCGCCCGGCATCGACCACCGACACGTCGATATGTCGCGCCCCGGCATCCACGGCGTTCTCCACCAGTTCCTTTATGACACTGGCAGGTCGCTGTATCACCTCACCGGCCGCGATCTGGTTGGCTACGGAGTCGGGCAAGAGCTGGATAACATCAGACATACGTTTACTTTTGAACTTTATTTGTTGGTGTTTTCTCGGCCATGGGCTTGCTGTCGACCGCCTCTTTCGGCATTGGCGACTTCGCCTCGCCGCCAGGCAGTTTTTGCAAAGGAGGCGCATGACGTTCCACTATCCTCAACGAGGAGCCACTGGGTTTCCCACGCCAAACGAACACGTCGTCAGGCCCCGTGGGGCGCAAGTCCGCGAACCATTGAAACACGTCGAGCTTGTCCTTGCCGGGCGGTATTTGCGTCATCGGGTAAAGTGTGCCTTGCGCCTTGGGCATCCAGATGCGCTCAAGTTGTCTCGTGGGTGAGACGAACATCCTCATGGTATCCGACTCCACATAGTTGAGACCGATGAGCGTGGTGTCGCCCTTGTCGGTCGGGTAAAATATGGCGCGCACGTTGCCCACGGCATCGCTCCGCCGGATGTTGCCTCCGTTGAAGTAGGCGAATATCTCCTTGGATGACACCTGGCCATAATGGACGCTGTCCTTCATCTGTTCAATGGAGAGGGCCTGGCCGATGACGTGAGCCAACTTGACGGTGGAGTCGTTTGTGAAAATCAGGATTTTCTCACCTGTGAGCTGTCTGCCATCGCTCCATGTAATCGGATCCTTGTACATCGTCAGGCATGAATCGCGCGTGTCGTAAACGAGCGAGTCGCACATGGCCTGGAAGTCGGCACGATAGGCGCGAACGTGGTCGTAGCCATGCACACGACGATATACACTATCCGTATTGATATTGAAAGTCTCCAAGCGAAGCGTGTCGGCGTGCATGTAGAGAGTATCCTTCTGCGAGAAGTCAACCACGAGAGCCTTCTTGGTGGCGAATCCCTTGCCTGTCTTCTCATTGTAAGCCACCTCGCCAGCCGTAAGCTTATTCTTGTTTTTAGTGTCAACGAAGACCACGTTGCCATATCCATGATTGCGCCCCGTGGTGCTGTTATAGAACAACGTGTCGCCCGTTATGGTCTTCTCCTTGTCTACCACCGTTGAACGGCCATAAAGGCGCGCCCTATCGGTCTTGGTGTTGAAGAAAGCGTCTGTGGTCTTCACTACCCCACCCTGATTGTGGATGATAGAAGGCCCTGGACGCCCCTGTCCCCGGTTGGGAGTGTACATGCCGACTATGTGGGCAATGGACTTCTTGGTGTCATAATACAACGTGTCGGTAGAGACACGGTTTTTTGGCGTGTGCAATTGCACGTCAAAATAGAACACCGCCTGGCGTGTATTGGTATTATACTCTCCCCAGTCTGAAGAGAGCTTGCTTTTCCCGTCAACGAGTCGTCCACCCTTGAAAAAATAAGCATTTTCATACAGACGGTCATAATTGAGACTGTCCGTGTAGAGCACTTGTCCACGATGATGCAACACCACATTCTTTCGCGCTTGCATCATCTGTCCCTCGCCGTCGTACCAAGCGTTGTCGCACGTGAGCGACAACGTGTCGCCCTGACGGAAACGCACATGGCCGAAAGCGCGAAAAGAGTTTGTGGCTTGATAATAGTAAGCACTGTCGCACAGCAACGTGGCGCCACGGTTGATGAAATGCACATGCCCCTTGGCTATCTGTGCGTCGGGGTTGGGGCCAAACTGGTCATACTTCAGCTCATCGGCATGCTTGAGATATACTCGCGTGTCAACCTTGCGAAGCCGCTTCTGCCTTTTACGGGAAGGAGTCATTCCGCAAACCACCAGTACCGCAAAAAGGAAGAGCATCAACACCCTTCCTCTATTTCTTAAGATTTCACCCATCCCTGGTATTCATATTTCCCTGGAACACGATACTGCGGTAACATTCGCACATAGGTATGCTTAATCTTGTCGACCACCCAATCGTGCAAGGCCTTCTCGCGTGCCTTGTTGAGAACAACGTCTTTCATCACCTGGAAGTCCTCGGTAATGGTAGCCTTGTGACCGAGCACACGGCTCTTGAGCTTCACCACCGCCGCCACGGTCTTGCCTTTTGAGTTGATCATCTCAAAGGGCTTGGATATTTCGTTCACTTTCAACGTGTCGACCACCCTTGCCACCTCTGTCGGGAGGTCTTTCATTTGAAAGCGAGAAGTCATCCCGTTGGCCGTGCTGTTGGACATAAGTCCCTCGTTGTTACGAGTATCCTTATCATCTGAAAGGAACGAGGCAGCCTCCTCAAAAGAAAACTTGCCGGCTTTTATGTCATTGGAAATGGAGTCGAGCCTATGCATTGCTCCCTCAACCTCGTCAGGCGACACCTTGGGCTTAAGCAGGATGTGTCGGACGTTGATTTTGTCACCACGCTTATCGATAAGTTGTATGATGTGATAACCAAACTCAGACTCCACTATCTTGGACACCTTCTTCGGATCGGTAAGGTTGAAAGCCACAGCAGCGAAAGCCGGATCGAGAACACCTCGACCGGTATACCCCAACTCACCTCCCTGACGAGCAGAGACAGGATCCTCTGAATAAAGGCGTGCGAGAGTCGAGAATGTAGTCTCACCCTTGTTGACACGGTCGGTGAAATTGCGCAACTCGTCCTTGACCCTGTTTATCTCGCTCTGCTTGATGCGAGGCGAGTTGACAAGAATCTCTACCTCTACCTCGGTAGGCACAAAGGGGATGCTATCCTCTGGAAGGTTGCGGAAATAGGCGCGCACGTCAGCTGGCGTGACCTTGACATCTTTCACCAAATTTTCCTTCATCTTCTGGATAAGCTGCTGGTCGCGGAACTGGTCGTGCAACTCGGAGCGCATTTCGCTAATGCTCTGCTTGCGGTATTCCTCCAGTTTCTCCTTGGAGCCTGCCATCTCAACCCAACGGTTGATTTGCTGGTTCACGCCAGTGGCCACCTCCGACTCGGTGACCTCGATAGAGTCAATCTCGGCTTGGTGCAAGAAAAGTTTCTGCACGGCAATTTGCTCAGGAATGGAGAAATCTGGATCACTGCCGAAGTTGATGCCCTCGGCAAGTCCTTGCATTCGCATTTCCTCCACATCAGATTTAAGTATAGGCTCATCGCCCACTACCCAAATCACCTCGTCGATAACCGACTGCTGCGGGACGGTAACCTCCGCCACCTTTGAAGTATCGGTCAAAACTTTTGACGAGTCGTCGCCAACAGCTATAGAAGACGACACCTTTCCTGATGGCACAGCCATTGCCCCTATCGTAGCAATGGCCGCCATGACTGATAAAAACGTATTTCTTATTTTCATGCTTTATTCTTCGCCCGGACGCGAGTAGTTTGGTGCTTCCGAGGTTATGGTGATGTCGTGTGGATGACTCTCCATGACACCTGCGTTCGTGATGCGAGTGAACTTGGCGTTGTGCAGTTCGTCGATTGTATGCGCTCCACAATAGCCCATGCCCGAACGCAAGCCGCCAGTCAACTGGTAGAGAACTTCCTGAACGGTGCCCTTATAAGGCACGCGACCGGCAATGCCCTCTGGCACCAATTTCTTAACGTCGGTGGTGTCGCTCTGGAAATAACGGTCCTTAGAGCCATTCTTCTGGCCCATGGCCTCGAGCGAGCCCATGCCACGATATGTCTTGAACTTACGACCATTGTAGATGATTGTGTCGCCAGGGCTTTCCTCTGTGCCAGCCACCAACGAGCCAATCATGCAGCAGTTGCCGCCAGCGGCGAGTGCCTTGACGATGTCGCCCGAGTAACGCAAGCCGCCATCGGCGATAAGAGGCACTTCGGTATCCTTCAACACGCTGAACACATCATATACGGCAGAGAGCTGTGGCACGCCGACACCTGCAACCACACGAGTGGTACAGATTGAACCTGGGCCAATGCCAACCTTTACGCCATCGGCGCCATTATCGTACAAATACTTTGCAGCAGCACCCGTGGCAACATTACCCACTACGACATCAAGGTCAGGAAACGCGCTCTTCACCTCATGAAGCTTTCCAACCACGCCAGCGGAATGGCCATGCGCGGTATCGATGACAATGGCGTCAACGCCCGCGTCGACAAGAGCCTGGGCACGTTCCAATGTATCAACCGTAACGCCTACGCCAGCCGCGACACGAAGCCGCCCCTTATCGTCCTTGCAAGCGTTTGGCTTGTTCTTGGCCTTAGTGATGTCCTTATATGTAATCAAGCCTATGAGATGGTTCTCACTATCCACGACAGGGAGTTTCTCTATCTTGTTCTCTTGCAGAATCTGAGCGGCATTGGCCAGGTCGGTCTGCTGGTGGGTAGTGACGAGATTTTCCTTGGTCATCACCTCATCCACGAGGCGATCCATGTGACGCTCGAAGCGCAAGTCGCGGTTGGTGACTATGCCAACAAGATGGTTTTCTCCGTCTACAACTGGGATGCCACCGATATGGTACTCGGACATCATCATGAGAGCGTCGCGCACGGTCTTACCGCGACGGATGGTCACAGGGTCATAAATCATGCCGTTCTCGGCACGCTTGACGATTGCCACCTGTCGAGCCTGCTCGTCGATAGACATGTTTTTATGGATAACGCCAATACCGCCCTCACGAGCGATGGCGATAGCCATGGATGACTCCGTGACAGTGTCCATGGCTGCCGTCACGAATGGGATGTTTAGCTTAATGTGTCGTGAGAAGCGGGCCTGAAGGCTTACTTGTTTTGGCAATACATTGGAATAAGCAGGAATAAGGAGGACGTCGTCAAAAGTAAGACCGTCCATGACAATTTTATCTGCAACAAATGATGACATAGAAAGTGACCTTATAAATTTATTGCATGCAAAATTAGCAATAAATCGTCAATAAAACATCAATATCACATAAATAAATGCTATAAAAAGAGTTAAGAGGCGACCTTGGCCGCCTCTTAACTCTTATAACATGATATTGTATAAAATAATTTGCCTGACAAGCAATCGTATTGTCAAATCAGTTGCCTGCGTCGGAAAGGAACTTTATGAGCACGAGGCGCGCCTTTTCCTCTGCCGTGAGCCCTTCATCATCGTCGTAGATGTCTACGGTGTCGATAGCCGTGTCTATGTCATCGGTGTCAGAATGGCGGAAGTAGTCGAGGATGTCTTGCATCTCATCTTGGTCGATAACGTCTTCATCGGTAAGGTAATAATCTATATTTACCTTAGTGCCGCTATTCACTATCGACTCTATGTCGTCGAGCAACTCATCAAAATCAAGTCCCTGGGTATCAGAAATGTCTTCCAATGGAATACGACGGTCTATCATCTCTATGATCTTGAGCTTGCGTTTCGACTTGTTTGGCAAGGTGATGACTCTCATGATGTCGGAGCGTTCTATATCGTTCTCCTCGCAATATTTCTTGATGAACTCTATGAACGGTTTGCCAAACTTGCGCGCCTTGCCCTGTCCCACGCCTTGAATCTGCTGCAGCTCCCCCATGGTCTGTGGATACGTGGTTGCCATCTGCGTGAGCGAGATATCCTGGAAGATGACATACGGTGGAAGATTGTGCTTTCTCGCCACGTCATGGCGCAAGCTTTTAAGCTGTTGGTACAAAGGCAAATCGAGGGCAGACGTACCACCTTCCCCTCCGTCATCACTGTCTGCGAACTCACGGTCAAGAACGACAGAAAAAGGACGTGGTCTCTTTAGCCATTCTTTTCCAGAAAGCGTGATTTTCAAAAGTCCATAGTGGTCAATGTCTTTCCTTATATATCCAGCTATTATGCCTTGACGGATGACAGGATTCCAAATGGACGCTATGTCGTTGTTGATTTCCTTTCCGTTGCCAAACTCCGGGAGCTTGTCGTTGCCATCCCTGACGATATGGTCAGTGGCACGACCACGCACGAAATCTATGACATAGTTTTGCTCGTATTGTCCTTTCAATGCCTTAACCGCTGATAGCACGCACTCCAACGCGTCTGTAGCCTCTATGAATTTCGCTGGGTGCTTGCAATTGTCGCAGTTGCCACAGTTGTCCTTTGGGTATGCCTCGCCAAAATAGTTAAGCAGCACCTTTCTACGACAAACAGAAGTCTCAGCGTAGGCCTTAGTCTCATCCAAGAGCTGTCGGCCTATCTCTTTCTCCATCTCACTCTTGGTGTCCATGAACTTGCTGAGCTTTTTCAAGTCTTTTGGAGAATAAAAGGCAAGGCAAATGCCCTCGCCTCCATCACGACCGGCACGGCCTGTCTCTTGATAGTAACCCTCCAGGCTCTTTGGAATGTCATAGTGGATAACGAAACGCACGTCGGGCTTGTCGATACCCATGCCAAAGGCAATCGTCGCCACTATTATGTCGATATTCTCTTTCAAGAAATCGTCTTGAGTCTTGGCACGGACTTCATTGTCCAGTCCAGCATGGTACGGAGCCGCACGGAACCCGTTAAGAGTCAGTTTCTTGGCAAGTTCCTCCACTTTCTTACGTGACAGGCAATATATTATACCACTCTTGCCCTCATGCATTTTTATGAACTTGATAATCTGGCTGTCGGTATCCTCATCGCTTACTTTCTGCCTAACCTCGTAGTAAAGATTCGGACGATTGAAAGAGCTCTTGAACTCTTTGGCATCCAGCATACCGAGATTAGTCTTGATATCAATTCTTACCTTTTCGGTCGCGGTAGCCGTGAGCGCTATCACTGGTATATGGGGCACGTTACGTGCAAAGGCTATCTTATCTATCGTAGGTTTTATATTACGGTATTCAGGCCTGAAATCGTGCCCCCATTCCGAGATGCAATGCGCCTCGTCCACGGCTATGAAAGAGATCTTGAACGACTGAAAGAATGGCAAGTTATCCTCCTTGTTGAGCGACTCTGGAGCAACATAAAGCAATTTGGTCTTGCCCGACTTCACGTCACTCTCCACACGGTTTATCGCCGCGCGGTTGAGCGAAGAGTTGAGATAATGGGCGACCGAATCGTCCTCGCTATACCCATTGATTACATCCACCTGGTTTTTCATCAACGCAATGAGAGGTGACACGACAATGGCCGTGCCCTCCATAAGCAAGGACGGCAGCTGGTAACAGAGACTCTTGCCGCCCCCAGTCGGCATGAGCACAAACGTGTCGTTGCCCTCCAGAAGGTTGGTGATTATGGCTTCCTGGTCGCCCTTGAAAGCATCGAAACCAAAGTATTTTTTCAGTGCTTCTGTAAGATCAAATTTCATACAATCACATTTTAGGGATGGTCAAATGGCGTCAAGCAGACTCCAACTTCTGCAAGTGCGCCTTGTCAAGCTGCTTCTTGGCATAGTCGAGCGTCACGTTGAACTTCTTCACTCGCTTGGATGGTATCTCATACATGGCATCCATGATGATGGCCTCAACGATGGAGCGCAGTCCACGGGCACCAAGTTTATATTCCAACGCCTTGTCAACTATATAATCAAGACATTCGTCATCGAACGTGAGAGCTATGCCATCCATGGCGAAGAGTTTTGTATACTGCTTCACTATAGAGTTTTTCGGCTCCACGAGAATGCGGCGCAATGCCTCCTTGTCGAGAGGGTTAAGATACGTGAGTACTGGCAGACGGCCGATGAGCTCAGGAATAAGACCAAAAGACTTTAAATCCTGAGGCACGATATACTTCATCAAATCTTTCTTGTCTACATTGCGAGCGTTTTGCACAGAGTTGTAACCCACCACATGCGTATTGAGTCGCTGCGCTATCTTGCGCTCAATGCCATCGAAAGCTCCACCGCAAATGAACAAGATGTTTTTTGTGTCTACATGTATGTACTCCTGATCAGGGTGTTTACGCCCGCCCTGTGGCGGCACGTTGACCATAGTCCCCTCAAGGAGCTTGAGCAATGATTGCTGCACACCCTCGCCACTCACATCGCGCGTAATGGATGGATTGTCAGCCTTTCTGGCAATCTTGTCAATCTCGTCGATGAAAACGATGCCTCGTTCTGCCGCCGACACGTTATAGTTGGCAACCTGAAGCAAGCGCGACAGGATGCTTTCGACGTCCTCGCCCACATATCCGGCCTCAGTGAACACCGTGGCATCGACGATAGTGAAAGGCACGTCGAGAAGACGCGCAATGGTACGTGCCAAGAGGGTCTTGCCCGTACCAGTAGACCCAACCATTATAATGTTGCTCTTCTCTATCTCCACGCCATCATCGGTAGCGGGCTGCTGAAGTCGCTTATAGTGGTTGTACACTGCCACCGAAAGATATCGTTTTGCCTCATCCTGCCCAATGACATACTCGTCAAGATATTTCTTTATTTCCACAGGCTTTGGCACTTTCTTCTTGGGACGATACGGTTCTGCCTCTTGTTGTTCATTTCCAAAGACGCCAGTCTGCTCGGCTATTTGGTAAGCCTGTTTCGCGCAATCCTCGCAAATAAAACCGTTGATGCCCGTAATGAGCAGCTTAACTTGATCCTCAGTACGGCCACAAAAGCTGCAAGTCTTCTTTTTCATTTATTTTTTCTTCAATACCTGGTCAATCATGCCATACTCTTTCGCTTCTTCAGCCGTCATCCAGTAGTTGCGGTCAGAGTCCTTGTACACCTTGTCGTAAGGCTGATGCGAATGTTCAGAGATAATCGTGTAAAGCTCTTTCTTGAACTTTAGTATTTCCTTTGCCTCAATCTCTATGTCGGAAGCCTGACCTTGAACACCGCCAAGGGGCTGGTGAATCATAACGCGGCTATGAGGAAGGGCGGAACGCTTACCTTCCTGACCCGACACGAGAAGCACAGCGGCCATAGAAGCTGCCATACCCGTGCAGATGGTAGCGACATCAGAAGTGATAAATTGCATGGTATCGTAGATGCCGAGACCCGCGGTGACAGAGCCACCAGGAGAGTTGACATAAATGGAGATGTCTTTGCCATTATCCACTGAATCGAGATAGAGCAACTGAGCCTGAAGCGTGTTTGCCGTGTAATCGTCAATCTCCGTGCCAAGGAAGATGATGCGATCCATCATAAGACGGGAGAACACGTCCATCTGGGTGACATTGAGCTGACGCTCCTCAAGGATATATGGATTAAGATACTGCTGCTGCGCCTTAACCACATCATCGAGCACCAAGCCATCCATTCCTAATTTTCGCGTAGCGAATTTTCTAAAATCGTTATTCATGTTTTTCTTCTGTTTTATATTAACGAACCAAGGGGGGGACACCCCATGACAGTTCATTAAAGGACAAACCCTGTGCCAAGCAGAACATTCTTGGACACTATTTGCCACGCCTTTTGTTTTACAAAGATAACCATTTCCCCATAAAAAACAAATCAATTCCTTGTTTTTTTTATTTTAAGGACAAAAAAAGCAGATTTCACACAACAAAAAAGTCCCGTGTGCATACCTTGCATGCGCACGGGACTTCTTTGTATATTTATAAGATGTTATGCTTGCTCGGCTGTAACCATCTTGTTGAAATCCTCAAGTGAAATTTCCTTGTGATTCAGTTTTACCACAGGCTTGAAGGCCGCCACGAGTTTCTCGTCAACTGCACGCTCAGCAAATTGATTTACCGTGTCACGCTGCTTGAGCAGTTCGTCAGCATAATTGTTAACATACTCCTCGCCGACATTCTGCATGCCGTACTGTGCGAACTGGGCACGAGCAACCTCACGGGCAACATTCTTCACGTCGTCGTCATTAACCTTGACCTCGGCTTTTTCTGCGAGTTTGTTCTTGATAAGGCTCCAAGTGAGATCCTTGAGGCTTGCCTCATAGTTCTTGTTGATGAACTCGTCGTCCTTATCCTTGTTGTTCTCCTTGAGCACACGCTTGAGAAGTGCATCCGGATATGTAAGTTGGCCAACTTTCTCCTCGACGTACTTGCGAAGATCCTGCAAGAAACGGAAGTCCTCATCAGTAGCAAGCTGCTGCTTTACGCCTTCAGCTATTTTCTCACGGAAGCTCTTCTCGTCTTTCACCTCGTCCTTTCCAAACACCTGGTCGAACAGTTCCTGATCCACAGCGTGCTTTTCGAAGTGCTGCACCTCTGTGATCTGATAACTGAAGTCTCCCTGGTACTGGTCTCTCTTGTCGCGCTCCACCTTAAGAAGTGTAGCCACCTCAACCCCACCGGCATAAGCCTTGTAAGGATTGAAGGTGATGATATCGCCAGCCTTGGCACCCTCGAAGAGCTTCTTCTGATCGTCATCCTTGAGATACTGTGGCATCACGGTAGCGCCCTCCACCTCGACGCCGCCTTCCTTGGTGTTGCCGTCAGCGTCGAGCTCACGAAGATCGCCCTTAAGCACGTCGCCCTCCTTATACTCCTCTGCCTTCTGGTAAGCTCCAAAACGAGAGGCGAAGCCGTCTACCTGCTGGTCAACGAGCTTGTCGTCGACAGTGATGTCGTAGTAGTCGATGGCGTCCTTGTCGGAAAGCTCGATGTCAAACTCTGGCGCCACGGCAATGTCGAACATGAAAGTGTAAGGCGCATCCTTCTCAAGGTCAACAGGCTGCTGCTTCTCTGAGCCCAAAGGCATGCCGAGCATATTGATCTTATTGTCCTGGATATACTTATTAACTTCCTCTGAGAGTTTGTTGTTCACCACGTCCATCTTCACGGCATTGCCATACTGACGGCGGATAAGTCCCATTGGCACCATGCCAGGACGGAAACCAGGCACATTGGCGCGCTTGCGGTAGTTCTTCAGTTCTTTCTCAACATCGTTCTTGAAGTCGTCCTCCTCGATGGTAACGGTCAGTAGACCGTTGATTTTATCGGGGCAATCGAATGATACTTTCATTGTCTTTTATTTCTGTTTTATTGTTATGTATCTGCCTTGTAGACTGTTAAAGCACAATCGGATTGCAAAGTTAGTGCTATTTAACGAAAGTGCCTAATATATAAACGATAAAATGTGTTTTTTTAACGGTAACAATTAGTTTGTCGAACAAAAAGCATTCTACATGCCTATTTCCTTGAGCAGCTGGCTGCGTGCCTGTGCGGCGAATGCGCGGTCATCCTCATTGGACTGGAACTTGCGATACACGAAGTTGTCGGAGAGATAGTTCTTTCGTACAATCTTGTTTTCCGACAGTTCTTCTGGCAGTCCCTGAAACAGGATGCGCCCCTCAAAGAGCAGATAGGCACGGTCGGTTATGGACAACGTCTCCTGCACGTTATGGTCGGTGATAAGGATGCCTATATTGCGGTATTTCAGCCGCCAAACAATGTGTTGAATATCCTCCACGGCAATAGGGTCTACTCCTGCGAACGGCTCATCGAGCATTATGAACTTCGGGTCTATGGCCAGACAGCGCGCAATCTCAGTGCGACGGCGCTCACCACCCGACAGGCGGTCGCCCATGTTTTTGCGCACCTTCTGCAAACGGAACTCGGCTATAAGGCTCTCAAGCTTTTCAAGTTGTTGCTGATGAGTGAGCTTGGTCATCTCCAACACAGACATGATATTGTCCTCTACCGACATCTTGCGGAACACGCTCGCCTCCTGTGGCAAATAGCCAATGCCGGCGCGAGCACGCTTATACACAGGGAAGTCGGTAATTTCCTTGTCATCAATGTACACATGACCTTCATTTGGGATGATAAGACCCGTGGTCATGTAAAACGAGGTAGTCTTACCAGCACCGTTAGGCCCCAGCAATCCCACTATCTCACCTTGCTTGACGTTGAACGACACATGGTCGGCAACGGTGCGGCGCCCATAACGTTTCACCAATCCTTTTGTATGAAGCTCTTGGCGTGGCAACCGCTCCATGAGCATATCATCAAGCTGTTCAACTGCTTGCCCATTGGCAATGGCTTGTTCTTGCCCGTTGTATTGCTGTTGCTGAATAATATCTTCTGGCATATCTGTAGCTTATGCTGTATATTTTGCCACAAAATTAATAAAAAAAGGAATAATAACGACGTGTAAGGGAAAAACTCTCCACTAAATTGCAGTTTTTAAATGGATTTTGGGTACTTTTGCACACATATTTGGGTACTCTCTCACACATATTATTAAGGAAAAGCATGTTCATAATACGTTTAGCCCACCGTTACCTCACTACTTTCGGCAGCTATCTCATACTTATGGGGCGCACGTTCGCAATTCCGGAACGCATGCGCATGTTCGCCAAACGCTACGTAAAGGAAATGTCTCAACTCGGCATCGACTCCATAGGCATAGTGCTGCTCATAAGCTTCTTCATCGGAGCCGTAATATGCATACAGATGAAAGTGAACATCCAAAGCCCATGGATGCCCCATTGGGTGACGGGTTACGTGACACGAGAAATCATGCTACTCGAATTCTCTTCTTCCATCATGTGCTTAATTCTCTCAGGAAAGGTTGGTTCCAATATCGCGTCAGAACTTGGCACCATGAGGGTTACACAGCAGATAGACGCTCTCGACATAATGGGAGTCAACTCTGCCTCCTATCTCATTTTGCCAAAGATATTAGGGCTGGTCACCATCATGCCTTTCCTCGTCATTTTCTCATCGGCACTGGGCATCATAGGCGCTTATGCCACGGCTTTCGTTGGCCACATGATGTCGCCAGAAGACCTCACCGCAGGCATGCACCATGCATTTAACCAATGGTTCGTGTGGATGAGCATCATCAAGAGCCTGTTTTTCGCTTTTATCATTTCCAGCGTGTCTTCTTATTTCGGCTACACGGTCGAAGGAGGCTCTGTGGAAGTAGGCACGGCTTCGACCAACGCCGTGGTATGCTCCAGCGTGCTGATACTGTTTTCCGATGTCTTCCTAACTGAATTACTGTCATGATAGAAATAAGACACTTGACCAAGAGCTTCGGTGACAAGACGGTGCTCTACGATATTAACACCACGTTCGAGACAGGAAAGACAAACCTCATAATCGGGCAGAGCGGATCGGGAAAGACGGTACTGATGAAAAACATCATAGGCTTGCTAACACCGACAAGTGGAGAGGTGCTCTTCGACGGGAGAGACACCGTCACGATGAGCAAGAAGGCTAAGGTTGAACTAAGGCGCGAGATGGGAATGGTGTTTCAAGGCTCAGCACTATTCGATTCGCTCACCGTCTTGGAAAACGTGCGGTTTCCGCTCGACATGTTCTCACCCATGAACAGTCGCGAGCGAGACAAAAGGGCACAAGAGTGCCTGGAGCGCGTCAACCTGCTCGACGCGCAAAACAAGTATCCAGCCGAGATATCGGGCGGCATGCAAAAGCGCGTGGCGATAGCCCGCGCCATAGTGCTTAACCCGAAATACCTGTTTTGCGACGAGCCAAACTCCGGACTTGACCCAAAGACGTCGCTCGTCATAGACGAGCTTTTGTCGGGAATAACAAAAGAGTATGGCATAACAACTATCATCAACACTCACGACATGAACTCCGTGATGGGTATTGGCGAGAACATAGTCTTTATCTATAAGGGGCACAAGGAATGGCAGGGCACCAAGGACGAGGTGATGGACGCCACCAACCAACAACTCAACGACCTTGTGTTCGCCTCAGACCTGTTCCGCAAAGTGAAAGAAGCGGAAAAGAAGGGATGAGAGCAAACATGCCTTCGAAAGAGACACCATTCAATCGAGTAGGAGGTAAACAGTAATCATAGGTGTTTATGAGAGTGTAAGATAAACTGTGTCAAGCTACAATAAAAGTGGTTTAATACAGTTTTATAATTATGGACAAAGATGATTCGTGAATTCAACAAGCAAGTGCTATTCGTATTCAATCTACTTCTTTAATGTCTGTGGATTAAACATTGTACGCATGCCTAAGGCTACAGCTTCTCCGCAAATGACTATCTCGCCTAAGCGATAATGACATTGTTTTTGAGCCTTGTCCATGATAGTATCGCCCACGATAGAGGCTGTTCGCAAGAGTCGACTACGCATTTCCCAATCGCCCAACCAAGTGGCTGCCCCCAATGCAAAGGTAGTGCCCGACGGACTGAGCCCGAACAGAATAGGCCCCGCATCAACATCGAAAGAGAACATAGGGGATTTGTCAAGGTATTCTCGAATACCAAAGATAGGAGATTTTTTTACAAAAAGCCTCTTGAACAGTTCGTACTGGTTGCGAGAAAAGCTTTCGTTAGCACAAAATGCCAATAGCGAGCAATTCAGTGCAGTGTACGAACCACGCACCTTGTTTTTGGGTTTGCGCAGCTTTTGCGTTAGCATAGATGCGAGTAGTCCAGTTTCTTTGTCGAGCCATACCGTTTGTGCCTTCTCCATCCAGCGGCTAAGCACATCTTGATGCTTTCCATTGTTGTAAAGCAGTTCATAGTTATGAAGTGCCACGATGGTATAGAGCATGTCTGGCAAAAATATCGGAGCGTTTGGAAAGGAGCGTAGGTTTAAATCGTGACTGAAAAGCATATTGCGATGAAGCGATTGACAGCATGCTTCGAGCAAATTGTCAAATCGAGAATCGCCCCCTGCAAACTTATAGTGCGTAATGGCCCAGGCCAACAGACTGAGATAAGTCATGTGGTCGTTGGGACCATCTAAGCCATCCATAGCATCCTCTTTCCACATCATGGTGTCGTAATAGCGAATGACAGGTGTATCGGTTAGACCAATGAGTGCCTCAATCTTAGGCAACATCTCTTCCTTAATGTCTGGATATATACGACAGAGATTGGCCAATGCTACGGCAGTATAACAACATGAGTAGATAGCCCATTGTCCGCCATAAAAGCGCCCGAGTTCCTTTGGCATTTTCTTTATCAATTCATCGGGGGAAACAATTACCTCTTGACAAAGCCAACGCACACGGCCTATCAATTCTTGACGCTCTTTATCCCAAGGAATCCCTGTGTCTACATCAGCAGAACGACTTTTAATAAGAATATTAGGGAGATTAGCGGATATTTTAGCAAAAGTAGTTAATAAATCCATAACCTTAATTCCGCAACACTATAATTTGATATTTTTAT
>ERZ808266.120-NODE-120-length-31381-cov-4.320341_pt1 | contig 31381 bp, 19 predicted proteins | sample MGYA00521278_ERZ808266 | MGnify/ENA primary metagenome ERZ808266 (study PRJEB31516, sample SAMN03275591) | gut metagenome | biome: mammalia-associated habitat; material: feces | host: Papio cynocephalus | place: Kenya | collected 2012-08-02 ... | reverse complement strand
TACGTCCAAACCATCCGTTAGTCGCCCATTCGCTTTCGCTGCCGCTGAAAGCCATGTCGCCAGTGGCGAGGTTAGGCGACGGATTGGTGTTGTCGATGAGGTTCTTGCGGCCGCCATAGAAGTACTTGTTGTGCTTCTTCTCCTGGTTGTAGCCGGCAAGTACCTTGAAGTTGTGGACCTTCTTGCCGAGAGAGAATGAATATTCGGCGAATGCGTTGAATGCGTTGTAGTAGTCGTTGGTGCTGGAGAGAGCCACGGAGTTGGGGTTTGTCCAAGGATAATAGTTCTCCGTGCCGGCCACGGCCGTGTAGTCGTAATAGCGCTGCACGTGCTGGCTCGTGTTCTGTCCGTAGAAGTTCCATGTGTAGTCGGCGTTGATGACGAGCCCCTCGATAGGAGTGATGCGCACGGCACCGGTCATCCAGAGGTCGTTTTGCTTGTATCTTGCGCGACCGCCCTGCGACAGTACCGCAGCAGGGTTGGTGTATGAGCCTTGTCCGGCGAAGTTGCCATCTGGATGGCGAACAGGCATGAGCGGGTTGAGGTCGTTCTTGAAGATGCCAGAGTATGCGCTAAGACCAGAATAGGCGGTAGGGTTCATCACGGTGTTACCGCCCGATGGGTGGTTCTCGGTGGTGTAGGTATGCATGATTTTGGCCGACACGTTCAACCATTTCGTGATGTTTGAAGACACGTTGATGTTGGCGTTGTATTTGCGGTATTGGTCATCACCGTACCTCTGCATGCCGCCCTGGTCGTTCATTGCCACGGAAGCGTAGTAGGTAGTGCGGTCGCTGCCGCCGCTGATGCTCGCGTTGTAAATCTGCGAGAACGATGTCTTGTAGAGCTCGTTCCACCAGTCGGTATTGCCGCAGTAGCCATACTTGTTTTGGTCATACGACTTGTCGTAGAACACGGGGCTGTCGTAAGTGCCGTTGGCGTATTTCTCCGCGTATTCGTAAACGAGAGGGTTGAAATAATGACCAGAACCCCCGTCGTTCTGATAAGCTTCATCCATCATCTCAAGATACTTCAGAGAGCTGACGTTGTGGAACGATTTGGTAGGGTTCTGCCAGTAGCCAGAGGCGTTGACGTTGATGGTTGGCTTGTCGCCGCGTTTGCCCTTCTTCGTAGTGATAAGTATCACGCCGTAGGCTGCCCGAGCTCCATAGATGGCAGCAGAAGAGGCATCCTTCAACACGGAGATAGACTCGATGTCTTCTGGGTTGACAAGGTTTGGATCCATCTGCACGTTGTCTACAAGCACGAGCGGAGAACCGCCATTGAGCGACGTGTTACCACGGATGTTGAATGATGATGAAGCACCTGGTGCGCCTCCGCTGTTCATAGTGACGTTAAGGTTAGGTACGACACCCTGAAGTCCCTGTCCGATGTTGGTGATAGGACGGTTCTCAAGTACCTTGCCGTCTACTGATGCCACGGCGCCAGATAGGTTGGCCTTCTTCTGAGTGCCATAACCCACGACCACAATCTCGTTGAGCGATTGCGAGTTGTCCTTCATCACGATTTTCAGGTTTTGGCCAGTGTATTTCACTTCCTGTGGGTCGCAACCAATGTAGGTAATGATGAGCGTCTGACCTTTTTGCACGCCATTGAGCGTGAAGTCTCCATCCATGTTGGTAACGGTTCCAATGTTGCTGGAACCTTTCACCTTTACAGTCGCGCCTATAACAGGCTCGCCCGAAGAATCTGTAACCATACCCTTGACATTAGCGGTCTGTGCGTTTGCCGACACGACTGCCCCCAAGAGTAAACCTGTCATGTACACCCTTGAAGAGCGTATAAAAGATTGGCTTTTCTTCATGTGTTTAGTTGTTTGGGTTATATTATTATGAAATGTTATAGGTTTAGTTTACAATTGCAAAGATATTGAATTTTTGTTACACCCCCCCTAAATATATATAAAATTATAGAGAAGTAACAAACGTTAACTTAAAAGCATGCTTTATGCACGTTATCATTTCTTCTTAGCCATATTTTATAATGGAATTCGTAATGTTTTAAATACATAAAAAGGCGGTCAACTCATTGAGCTGACCGCCTTTTTATAGTACTTTGTTTTTTCTATCTCAACAATCGCTTGCTTAGTGCCCTTACGGGGTAGTATACTGCCAACCATCCTGCTGCAATGACAGTGAGGAATATTATGAACACGTCGGTATAGTGTACGCTGACGGGGTAGGCGTTGACTATGAAGCCGTCGCCACTGCCCATGCTGACCAATCCGAACTGCTGCTGAAGCAGACATAGTAGCAGTCCGATGCCAATGCCGATTAGGGCTCCTATGACAGAAATCATGCGACCCTCAAACAGAAAAATATGAGTTATTTGCTTGTCCTTGGCACCTAGGTTGCGGAGCGTGACGACATCTTCCTTTTTGTCTATGATGAGCATCGACAACGAGCCTATTATATTGAAGCAAGCCACCACAAGGATGAACGTGAGGAAGATATAAGCCATGAGCTTCTCTATCTCCATGATCTTGAACGTGTCTGCCTGTTGTTCATATCTATCCTCCACCTTGAAACGCTTTCCGGCAATGTCCTTTATTTCGCTCTTCACGGCATCGAAGTTGGAGCCGGGTTTCAGTCGAAGCTCCAAGGCTGTCACTTCGCCTTGCGCGTTGAAAAGCCTTCGTGCGAAGCCGAGTGACGTGATGATGTAGCTCTTGTCGTATTTGCTGTTGTTCACCGTGAACACTACACCGCTGGATAGCAGAGAGTCGAGCACGAATCCACCATCCACGTTGCTCATGTCGAGCTGCCCCTGTCGTTGTGGGGCGTAGATGCGCAGATAGTCGTCCCATTTCGCTCCGAGACCTAAGTTGTTGGCAAGGCGAATGCCTGGCGTTCCAAAGTCAAGGTTAGCTGTGTGAAGCTGGAATTGCCCATCTCCGTAGAGAATGTCGGTGATGTGCGTCAGGTCGGCGAAGTTGTCGTCCACGCCTTTTATTGTCACCATGGCTTGCCTACCTTTGTAAACTGCGAGGGCCATGTCCTCGAATGTCTCAGTGGCAACGTCGATCTGTGGCAGTTTTTTGATCTTGTACAGAGCTGGGTCATCGGCGGCGACAGATTTTCCTGTGACAGGAACCACTTTGAGTTGTGGGTCGAAGTTGGTGAAGAAACTTGCTACGAGGTCGTGGAAGCCATTGAACACCGACATGACGATGACGAGAGCCATGGTGGCTACCGCCACGCCGATGACGGAAATTATTGAGATGACGTTTATGGCGTGAGTCTTCTTTTTTGAGAAGAGGTATCGTCGCGCTATGAAAAATGGGAAATTCACCTTTGGCGATGCTTTTGTCAGAAGAAAAGGCCTACTTTTTCAGCAGACTGTCAATATGCTCTATGTAATCGAGACTGTCGTCTTGGAAGAATCTCAGTTCCGGTATTATTCGCAACTGGTTGTGAACGCGCTTGCCGAGGTCGTAGCGTATCGTCTTCTCGTTCTTGCGTATGTTTTCGATAAGGTCTTTCGCTTTCTCTGGCGGGAATATGCTCAGGTATGCCGTGCAGATGCTCAAGTCGGGACTTACCCTAACGCGCGTCACGCTCACGAGGATGCCGTGAGTCTGACGGGTCTGACTTTGGAAAATCTCTGCGAGCTCTTTTTGCAGCAGCCGCGCTATCTTGTTTTGTCTTGTCTCTTGCATTTGTATTTTTGTTTTTGTATTACAATTCTATATGTGTCGCCTCGACTCTCTCGTGGAGGAAGATGGAGGCAGAATCCATGAACTTCTTGGCGTTCTCTGTCGAGAAGTATTTCACGTCTCCTCCCCTTGTGATTCGCATTTCCATCTCGGGATGCCTCTTGAGATAGTCTTTCAGCTTGCTTGCCACGTATTCTCCTTGTGGCACGATGGTGATGCCTGGCGGGGTGTACTTGAGAATCTTCGGCATGAGCAGTGGAAAATGCGTGCAGCCGAGGATTATGGAGTCGATGTCAGGGTCTTTCCTCAGAAGCTGGTCTATTCGCTTCTTCACGAAATAGTCGGCTCCTGGCGAGTCTGCCTCATTGTATTCTACCAATGCCACCCAAAACGGGCAAGCTTGTCCTGTGACCTTGATGTCTGGCCATAGCTTGTGTATCTCCATGTCGTAGCTTTGGCTCTTAACCGTTCCTTCGGTGGCAAGCAGTCCGACATGATTGTTTCTTGTGATGTTTCCTATGACTTCTGCCGTCGGCCTTATGACACCGAGCACACGCCTATTGGAATCCCAATTTGGCAGGTCGTTTTGTTGAATTGAGCGCAGAGCCTTTGCCGATGCCGTGTTGCAGCCTATTATGACGAGTTGGCAACCCATGGAAAACAATTTGCTTACGGCTTGCCTCGTAAATTCGTATACGACATCGAAAGACCGCGGTCCGTATGGTGCCCTGGCATTGTCGCCTAGATAAATATAGTCGTATTGAGGCAGCGTCTGCCTGATTCCGTGAAGGATAGTCAAGCCTCCGTAACCCGAGTCGAAAACCCCGATCGGTCCAGGCCCTTGTGGAAAAAGAGTAATATTTTTCTGCTGCATACTACTATCTTGAGGCCTTGATGACCTCATCCGTAATGTCTTCGCCCATTATCGTGTTTAGGTATGGCATATAGCCTCCATCGGTGTTCACGACGAAGGCAAGGCCTTTTTGCTGGCCAATGCGCGTGATGGTCGCTTGTATGGTCTTTTTCAGTGGAGTGAGGGCTTCCTGTTTGGCTTGCTCAAGAAGTCGGCGAGCCTCATTCTTGAAAGCCATGTTCTTCTCCATGAGCTCTTGCAATTCAGCTTGTCGTTTTTGTCTAATAGACGGTGCAAAATCGCTTTGCCCCTCAAGGAAGAGCTCGTACTTGTTGTTGAACTCATCTTCCACGCGCTTCATTTCGCTATCATACTTTGCTTTCAGCTCTTTTATGTTTTTTATGGCTGCGTTGTACTCGGGCATGGCATGGAGCACGCTGTCACAGCTGAGGTAGCCAAAGCGAATGGCAGACTGTTGTCCATCTTGGTTGATGGCCATCGTCACTTGTTCACTTGTTTTGCTCTCAGATTGCGCCTTGGCGGAAAGCATTGCCGCCGTGGCGATGAAAAAGAGGATGAGTTTCTTCATGGTGGTTAAAAGTCTGAAAATATGAGGGCGGCAATGACATGCCGCCCTTGTTTGTTCACAAAGGTATCGCTTACTTCATCTTTGTAATCTCGGCCTGCACCTTGGAGGTGACATCCTCGACATTGGTGCCAGTGTATACGGCCACGCCATCCTCGAAGATGAACGTGTAACCTCCGGCCTTGCCTACCGCGTCGATGGCGTTGCGCACCTTTGTCACGATAGGCTGCATGAGGTCTTGCTGTTTTTTTTGCAATGCCTGTGAATTGTCTTGGTAAGTCTGCTGAATCTTTTGATAAAGGGTCTGTAGCTCCTGCTCTTTCTGCTTCTGCTGAGTAGGGTTCATGGTGCTCTTTCCCTTTTCGTATGCCTCGTTCTGGCGTGTCAGCTCGTCTTGCATGCCCTTGAGGTCGTTCTCATAGGTCTTCTGTTGAGCTTGAAGTTCACCGTTGACCTTTGCGATGTCGGGCAGGGCTTGCATGATGGTCTGTGTGTTTACCTTGCCAAACTTCTGTGCGAAAGTGGCAATCGGTGCCATCAGCATGATGGCTAATAAGATCTTTTTCATTGTTGTTTGTGTTATTTGATTGTTGTTTTATACATTATTTTGGCAAGGCGGTCAAGGCCTTTGCACGGTGGTGCCCTTTATCGAGGCGAGTATCCGAGCTTGCGCAGCACATCGTCAGAGATGTCTATCTTTGGGGAACCAAAGATTATGGCAGTGTCAGATGCGCGGTCGAGCACGAGACTATATCCCCTGAGGTCGGCTATCTCCTTCACGGCATTGTATATCTCCTCTTGTATGGGCTGCATGAGGCTCTCGCGCTTCTTGTACAACTCGCCCTCTGGTGAGAAATATTTCTGCTTGAGCTCTGCCGCGGCCTTTTCCTTGTTCATTATCTCCTCTTGCTTTGCTTTCTTTTGCTCCTTTGAGAGGAATACGAGTTCGTTTTGGTAGTTCTTGTACATGGTAGAGGCTTCCGTGTTGAGAGCCTCCACTTCGGCTTGCCACTTCTTGGTGGCTTGGTTCAACTGCTCGTTTGCCCGTTCGTAGGCTGGGATGTTTTTCAGGATATATTCCATGTCTATGAGAGCGAATTTTTGCGCGTGACCCATGAGTGGCAACGCGAGCATCATCGCCATAAGCGCAATACACTTGAAAATGCTTTTTTTCTTCATTTCTGTTATGTTTTATTCTTTTAGACGAATGACTTATACTTTTGTTACGCTCTACATGATAAAACGTTTTGGATGTTAGTCCGCAAGCGTTTAGAACTCTTGTCCAAGAACGAAGTGGAACTGTGAGCCGCCCTTGCGGTTGTTCACGTTGTCCTTGTCGAATCCGTAACCCCAGTCGATACCCATGAGTCCTACCATTGGCAGGTATATGCGCACGCCTACGCCGGCAGAGCGTTTCATGTCGAATGGGTTGAACTGCCTTATTTTGCTCCAGGCATTACCGCCCTCAAGGAACGTGAGTCCATATATAGTGGTGTTGCCGAGTAGGAACGGATAGCGAAGCTCCAACGTGAAGCGGTCGTAGGCATAGCCATTGTAGGATATTGAGCCGTTCTCGTATCCACGCAGTCCGATAGTTTCCTCTCCTGCGTATGAAGAGTAGCCGCTCATGCCGTCGCCACCCATGTAGAACGTCTCGAACGGTGACTCCTTGTACTTGTTGTAGCTGCCGAGCAATCCGAAGTCGGCTCTTGTCATGAGCACGAAGCACTTCTGCCCATTGGTGAGGGCGGTGTAAGTCTTCGACTTGAACGACCACTTGTGATACTCAATCCATTTGTATTTGGTCTTTTGTTCGCTGACGTATGTCGGCGAGTTGGGGTTGGTGGCGAGGTGCTTGTAGTCCTTGCCGTCCCAGAGCGACCATGGCGGAGTGAGGGTTACGCTTGCGCTGAACTCAGAACCGGTTCTTGGATAGAGCTGGTTGTCGGTAGAGGCACGGCTCAACGATATGCTGAAGTTGAGGTTGTTGGCGTTGCCGTTTGTCATGAGGTAGAAGTAGCGCCAGTTTTTCAGCATATAGCGTGTGTATGCCGCTTGCACCGAGAGCGTGAAGTAATCGTCAGGCCAGCGCAGACGCTTGCCCCAGCCAAGGGAAGCCCCGAACATCTGGATGTATTTGTTGGGGTCGTAATAGTTCTCGTAGTTGGAATAGTTGTATCCGTACGAGTTGTATCCGTAATAGTTATAATAATAGTTGTTGTATGCCGACTGGTTCCAGTAGTTGCTGTTGATATCGGTTTGCTTTGAGTAGTAGATGCCGATTGAGAACTGGTTGGGTCGTTTTCCGCCGAACCAGTTGGTGGAGTAGGAGGCATTGTAGCTCTGGTAATAAGTGCCGTTGGTCTGTGCGCTTATCGACAGCTTCTCACCATCGCCGATAGGCAGTATGCCACGGCGCTCCTTGTTCTTGCGGAACAAGTTTGCCATTGAGAAGTTGTTGAGGGTCAGTCCTATGCGGCCTATGACACCTGTCTGTCCCCAACCGAGCGAAAATTCTATCTGGTCGTTGGACTTCTGCTCCAGCATCCAGTTCAAGTCAACCGTTCCCGACTCGTAGTCTGGTTTCACGTCTGGGTTGATTTTCTCAGGGTCGAAGTGTCCCATGCTCGCGATCTCACGATACGACCTCATGATGGCATCCTTTGAGAAGAGGTCGCCAGGCTTGGTGCGAAGCTCACGACGTACCACGTTCTCGTAGAGGCGGTTGTTGCCGTAGATGCGCACGTGCGACAGGTGAGCCTGTGGGCCTTCTTGCACGCGCATTTCAAGGTCGATGGAGTCCCCCTCGATGTTTTGCTCTACCGGGTCTATGTTTGAGAACACGTAGCCGTGGTTATAATAAAGGTTGCCCACCGCGTCGTCGTCGCTCTTCAATCGTTTGTCGAGGAGCTTTTGGTTGTACACGTCGCCAGGGTTCATGCCCAGCACGCGTTGCAGGTATTCGGTAGTGTAAACGGTGTTGCCTACCCAGTGGATTTTGCGGATGTAGTATTTCTGTCCTTCCGACACCTTGATCCACACGTTCACGTGCTTGGGGTCGTTGTTCCACACGCTGTCGCCAAGTATTGCGGCGTCGCGATAACCAAGTTCGTTGTATTTCTCGATAAGCTTCTCCTTGTCTTCTTTCCAGCGCTCAGGCGTGAACTTCTTTGACTTGAGGAAAGACGACAGCTTCCCGGCCTCATGAGTCTTGGCGAATGCTCCTTTCTTGAACAGCCCGCCCTTGATTCGTGAAGACTTCAGTTGCTTGTTGCCCTCTATGAAGATGTTGCGCACCTTCATCTTCGACTTCTTGTCGATTACGATGTCGAGGATTACTTGGTTCTTCTTTGAGAGGTCGTCTTTCTGGTTTATCTCGACGTCGGCGTTCTTGTAGCCCTTGTCGTCGAAATATTTCTTGGCGAGAATCTTCGCGCGGTCAATCATGTTTGGCGTGATTTGTCCGCCTTTCAATATGCCGAGCTTCTTTTCCATGTCCTCTCGCTCCGTTTTCTTCAATCCAAAATAGTTGATGGTAGATACCCTTGGCCTTGGCTTCAGGGCGATGTGCAGGAATATCTTGTCACCTATGATGGAATCTGCTGAAATCTGCACGTCTGAGAACAGTCCGTGTTTCCAATATCTTTTCACGGCATCAGTTATCTCGGTGCCCGGCACGGTGACGTGCTGTCCGACCGTAAGCCCTGATATGCCCGTGAGCATATAGTCTTCATAGCCTTCCATTCCGGAGACGGAAAATCCTCCGATGATCAGGTTGCGTGGCGTGCCGGCGTAAGTGATGTCGGGGTGCGTGATGCGTTCTTGTGCCTCTAAGCCAAGGCTGCAGGCCATGGCGATGATTGCAGCTGCTACTTTCTTCTTGTTGTAGTGCATTTATTACTTGTTGCGGATTGAAGACAGGAAAGCTGTGGCTCGTTTGTGTCGCGATGTCGTCAGTTTTTCTCCCAAATTCTTCCTTGTTCTTATTCTTTTTTATTTAAGCGTAGAGTCAACTTGCGTCTCGGTCTTGCCGAATCGGCGTTGTCTCTTTTGGTAACTCTCAATGGCTTTGTGCAAGTCCTCATCAGTGAAGTCGGGCCAATACACGGGCGTGAAATACAATTCCGTGTATGCTATCTGCCATAGTAGGTAGTTGCTTATGCGGTATTCGCCCCCTGTGCGTATCAGCAGGTCGGGGTCTGGCATGAAGTCGGTCTGGAGGTGTCGCGACACTGTGCCCTCGTCGATGTCGTCAATTGGCTTGCCAGTGTCTTTCCATTCTTTGGCTATGTCTTTCACGGCTTGGGTTATCTCCCAGCGTGACGAGTAGCTCAGAGCCACCACCATTGTCATGGCCGTGTTGCCACGCGTGTGTTCTTCCGTCTCGCGCAGCTTTTCCTGTACCTCTGCCGGAAGGCGCTTCATGTCGCCAATGACGCGGAAGCGCACGTTGTTCTTCATGAAAATCTCATCCTCCAGGCTTGTCAGCACGAGGCCCATCAAGGCGTGTATCTCTGGCTGTGGCCTGTTCCAGTTCTCCGTGGAGAAGGTGTATAGCGTGAGGTATTTAACCCCCAGACGCACGCATTCTGACGTGACCCTCCTTACGGCCTCAACACCTGCTTGATGGCCAAACGAGCGCTTCTTCCCCTTCTCTGTGGCCCAACGGCCGTTGCCGTCCATGATGATGGCAATGCTTTCGGGGACAGCGGCATTCGCCGTGGTGGATAGATGGTTACTGCGCGAAGTCATGCTCTTATCGTATGTTACTCTTTGTTACAGTTAATGCATTTTGGTGAGAAGCTATATGTCAGCGACAGTTGCAGCCTGTGGAAGGCGTCTGTGTTCTTGAACATACCGCCGCTCTCTATGCCGTATGGGTCTTTCATTCCGTCGAGCCAGTCGCTCGTGGTGAAGTTGACTGACCACTCAAGCGCGAGGTTCAATCTCTCGCTCATCTTGTATTTCACCCCCATTCCTATGGGCAGCTCCATTGCCGCCCGTGTTTTCTCCGAGGTCTCGCACATCGCTATCCCCAGTCCCCCGAGCACGAAAGGCGTGAAGCGTTTCGCTCCCCTGTAATCGCGCCCAGTGCCGAACGGCATGAAGTTGTACTCGTAGACTAAGGAAAGCTCGTAGAGACTGTTGTCGAACGTGTATTCGTGCTGCTCAGTCACCAGGTACCATGTTTCAACATTCCTCGAACCCCCTTTCATCTTCCCATGGCCTATGTTCAGCCTCAAGGCCATCCAAGGGTTCATGTTGTATCGTCCCATGAGGCTCGCCGCCGGTTGTAGGCCTCGTGTCAGGCTTCCGTTATAGTCGCCGAGATAGCCGGTCATGCCAACGCCCGCGCCTACCTCATAACGGTATTCTGGGTCGTCTTGAGCGGAGCAAGTCAGCGATAGCATCGCCATCGCCGCCATTGCCATTGTCTTTGCCATCTTTCCCATGGACGTTTCGGAGTTCGGCTATTTGCGCCTTGCCGCGCTTCTCGTGAACGTCTTTTGCTCTTCTTTCCATCCGAGCTGTGACAGGCGGCCAGACCACACTGTTGCCGAGCCGTCGCGCGAGATGTAGAGGTAGTTGTCCTTGTCCACGGCCATGTCAAACTTGGCGGCCTGGTTTCCGAAGTCGGTTGGCAACTTGAGAAGAGTGCTCTTGTTCCACGTGAGTCCCCAATCGGGGCTCGTGTACACTTGGGAGAAGTCTCCACCTGTGGCTACAATGCTGTCGCCGTATAATACGGCTTTCATGTTGTCGAGATATGGCAGTGTCTTCTTTTGGTACTCATCTTCATTATAGTACATCCATGTCTGCGACTTGTCGCCATCGTCTTCCACCTTGCTCCATGTCACGGTCTTGCCGTTGGCGTTGCCTATGATGAGTAGGTTGTAGAGTGATGGGTCATTGACCATCGGCGAGGCTATGAAGCTGACGCTCTCGCTGGGAAGCAGCGACGCGTCTTCATCGAGCTTTTCTTCTGTCCATTCGCTGCCGTCGATAGTTGCGCGCATGAGTTTCCCGTCGATTATGCCATAGCGGTATTTCTTTGTCGTGCCAATCACGTTGTCGTCTTTCGCGAACGATTTGTCAACTTTGTTCCATGATGTGGCCTTGTTCTCGAACACGCTTGTCGCGCCCTTGTGCAGGCCGGTCAGAAATAGCTGGTCGTCTTGGCTCACGAATTGGCGGCTCTCAATCCCGGCGTAGTTGTCGATGGGAGTGGCGTTCCAGCTGAACTCGTTCTCGCTCTCGTTGTGCGCGTTCACCTTTACGGTGTACTCACGGTATGCTGATGCCAACATGTTGTACACGCGGATGCGTACAGGGTTGGTGAAGTCGATGGAGTCGGATGAAGAATAGTACGCGAGGCTGTCCTTGTCGTCTTTCGACTTCAGTACGAGCAGCACCGTGCCACTGTTTGCGGTGCTGATGGTGGCGAGGACGTGCTTCAAGTCTGTGCCTTTTGGCAGCGAGTCGGTGTTGTTGATTGTTTGCGCGTATTGGTCTATGTCAAACGTGTAGCTGCTTGCAGAGAATGTCGAGGTATAGGTAGAGTCTGTCACGCCGTCGTGTGCCAATGTGTGGTTGGTCAGGTTCAGCGTCCCGAGCGAGAACGCGGTGATGGCGGTGTCGGTGTAATATGTCGTGTCGTAATCATTGTTGTCACTCAGGCAGGAGGTTAACGAGAACGCGGCTATCATGGCGATAACGACTTGCGAAAACAGTTTTTTCATTGCGTTTATTTACTTTTTAACTGCAAATTTACTAATAATAGGCCAATTATGTGCGGTTTTTCCTTTTTATTATGATTTTTAATATAAAATATGAGGTTTGTTTCATATAGTTTGCAAATGAAACAAGAAAAAAGGCAATACAATCACTTGCACTGCCTTTTGTTGGATTTATGTCATTTTTGATAATGGCATAAATCCCATTTACCTTAAAAAATCTATCAAACTACTAACCTAATGAAACTTAAATGGATGTCATCTCACGATGATGTTGCAAAATTAAGCAAAAAAATTCAATGCGTAAAAAGTCTTTACGTTTATGTGTCGTTTTTTTTTTTTTTAACAGGTGCGCCACTCTTTTACCTTGATTATACGCTGGTTACGTGATCCTCTGAACGCGAGTGTCACGTCTCTTAGGGATTTCACGTATTCTCCATCGACAATCACGTCCACGTATGGCAATATCTGTTTGAGCTTTTCGTCCGCATCAATCTGCTCCATGGTGAATCCCGTGTAGAGCCAGATGTCCTTGCTTGGCAGAGTTTCCTTTATTTCCCTTGCCAGCGCGGTCACGTCGTCGGGCGAGCACAAAGGGTCGCCGCCAGAGAAGGTAATCCCTTGAATGTATGGCTTGGAGAGCTCGGCGAGGAGGTAGTCGTGAGCCTCCTTGCCGAAAGGCCGCCCTCCACCGAAATCCCACGTCTCAGGGTTCTGGCACCCTTGGCAATGATGTGTGCAGCCTGCCACCCATAGGGTGACGCGGAAGCCCTCGCCATTGTTGACGTCGCAAGTTGTTATGTCGTGAAATCGCATGATGCTTTTCTTTCGCTATGACTGTGATATGGATTCAGGGTCTACATGTCTTGAAATGGGGCCGCCGCTTTCTTGTTTTTCTCAGACAGCGACTCGTCTGTGCTTCCTCCGCACTTTGGCGAGGCATCGACGAATGAGCGCAGGTGCTTCACGCGGTCTTTCACTTCGGCTTGCTTGCCAAGGTTGAAATTGTGGTAGTCGGTGGTAAGGTATCCTGTCACGCGGCGCAAGCGTCTTATGTTCTTGGAACCGCAGATTGGGCAGGCGTCGTTGATCTCGTCGGTGTAGCCACAGTCCATGCACGTGTCGTTTGGCACGTTGATGGCGAAGTAAGGAATGTCCTTGTCCATGGCATAGTCGATTATCTTCTCCAGTGCCTCCACGTTGTGCTTCGTGGTGGATGGCAGCTCAACGTATGTTATGCATCCGGCTGACGAATAGCCTGTGAGCTGGCTCTCGATGTCTATCTTCTCGAACGGTGTCATGTGCTCCCATACGGGCACGTGTATGGAGTTGGTGAAATAGTCGCGGTCTGACACGTTCTTTATCACGCCATATTTCGCCTTGAACTTCTTCATGGCCGTGTAGCAGAGGTTCTCTGCCGGCGTGTAGTAGACGCCGAAGTTGAGCTTGTATTCCTCCTTGAACTCTGCGCAGCGTTTCTTGAACAGTGTCTCTATGCGCTTTGCCAGAGCCATGCCCTCTGGCTTGGTGTGGTTGCAGCCCACGAGCAGCTGGAGGGTCTCTGCCAGTCCAAGCTGTCCAAGGGCCAGCGTTCCGTGCTTCATGGCCGAGCGTATGCCCTCTTCGGGTATGTATCCCGCCATTGTGTGGTTGTCCCACATGAACGGAGCCGTCTTCGGGTCTTGTGAGCAAATCCAGTTGAAACGCTCTATGAGCGTGTCCTTGGCCTCGTGGATTTTCTTGTCGAGCAACTTCATGAACTTCTCCACGTCCCTTCCAGCCTCCATGGCCAGTGTAGGCATGATGATGGTGGTGGGGCAGATGTTTCCGCGTCCGTCTTTCAATTGGCCGAGGCCGTTCACGTCCCAACCGTTTGCCGTGCGGCATCCCATTGTCGAGAAGTAGGTGCGCGGGTCGTTTATGTCGAATCCGGCGTTCCCGCTCCAGTTCACGTTGGCATAGTTGGGATACAAGCGTTGCGACGTGGAGCGCATGGCGAGTTGCTTGAGGTCGTAGTTGGGCGTGCCGGGCTTGTCGTTCACGCCTTTCATGTATTGGAATATGCCACAGGGGAATATCGGCGTGTTGTGGTGGAAGCCTATGCCCTCAAGCGAGCCGAGCAGCAGGGCGCGCGTCACGAGGCGGCCTTCCTCCTGCGTGCAAGTGCCGTAGTTGATCGACGTGAAAGGCAATTGGTCGCCAGAGCGACTTTGCAGCGTGTTGAGGTTGTGGTACATCGCCTCCACGGCCTGGTGAAGTTCCTGTATGGTGTCGCACAGTGCCGAGTTGTAGTATTTTTGGTCGAGCTTGTCCTTGTTGGCCAACTTGAAGTCGTCTTTTGTCAGGCGTGTGTCTTTGAAGAAGGCATCCTTTACCGTGTCGGCCCAGTGCTCGAAAGCCGATCGCGTCACGCCCACGTTGTCTTGGTATGTCTCGTCGTAGAGTGAGAGAAAGTCGGTGTCGGCAAACTCCTTTTGGTCTTTAGCCCAAGCGGTGATGTAGTGCTTGAAAAACGACTTGCGGAAATATGGCACCATGGTCCAGTCGAGATGCGTCGCCGACACGCCGCCAAACTGGTCGAGACTCTGCAGCTGGAAGATTACCGCCACGAGCTGCATTGCCGTGTTGAGCGATCCAGCGGGGCGCACGTCGCCTTGGCGCGTGTGGAAGCCCTTTGACAACAGGTCGTCGAATGGTATAGACAGGCAGTTGTGGAAGCCGATGGCATACTTGTTGAGGTCGTGGAGATACACCTCGTTGTTCTCGTGGTTCCTGCGTGCCATGTCCGACATGCAGTGATCCAGGGCGTATTGCTTTTCGTACACGTTGGCGGCCTCGCCCGAGCGCCCGCCGCCTGAATACTCGTCGATGTTGGCGTTTTGGTTTACGACGTTCTTCGCCATCAGCTTGTCCTCATAGGCTTTCTTCACGCGCTGCTCGCGCTCCAGCTTGTGCTGGTAGCGATACTCGCAATATGCTATCACGGCGCGCGTCTCGCCTTCCTTGGCGAGCACCTCCACCACGGTGTCTTGGATGTTCTCTATATCGAAAATCTCTGTCGTGGGAAGGTATTTCTTCTCGCAAAGGGAGAACACCTTGTCGGCATATTCGCGTGCTATGTCTTCTATGTCGCCCTCGTGTCCAATGGCCTTGAGGTCTTTCAAAATGGCGACTTGAATCTTTGTCAAGTCGAACGGCACTACCTTGCCGTCGCGCTTTTTAACTTGAATCATGGCTGTCTTGTAATATTTTTCATGTACAAAAACGGGAAACTTTTTCTCATTTTGAGAAATGAAAGTTTTCCGTTTTGGATAACTTTGCTTTCTCGCTCTTTCCCGAAGTTGTCTATTTTTGTTCGTTTCCGACTGCAAAATTAGCAAAAAAGTTTGGTAAGTCGGGGAAGTTTCTCGCTCTTTTTTCCAACTTTTTTATTCTCTTTTGTCTATCAAAGGGTTAGGTGCTTTTGGTTAAAATTTAGCTCTTAACTTGTGCCGAAACACATTGATTTGTTGGGAGAATGTGCAAGTGGCGCCTCCATGGCAAGCATGGCGACAATATAATATGTGGTTTTAATAATAATTAAGCCATATTTGTTCGGCTTGTTTGCGAAAACCATTACTTTTGCAATAGTATAATCAAGCGACTCACGCGAAATATGGACTTAGTAGAAAGATTCATCAATTACACAAAGTTTGACACGCAGTCGGCGGAGGACTCCACGACCGTGCCCAGCACGCCCAAGCAGCTCATCTTCGCAAGATACCTGAAGGAAGAGCTGGAGCATGAGGGCCTGCAAGACGTGGAAATGGACGGCATGGGTTATATCTATGCCACCCTTCCTGGCAACACCAAGAAAGACGCGCCCACGATAGGCTTCATCTCCCACTACGATACAGCCCTCGACGCGAGCGGCGCCAACATCAAGGCGCGCGTCGTGAAGAGCTACGACGGTGGCGACATAGAGCTTTCGCCGGGCATAGTGTCCTCTCCGAAGAAGTTCCCGGAGCTGCTTCAGCACAAGGGCGAAGACCTTATCGTGACCGATGGCACCACGCTTCTCGGCGCCGACGACAAGGCGGGCATCGCCGAGATTGTGCAGGCGATGTGCTATCTCAGGGATCATCCCGAGATTAAGCATGGCGACATTCGCGTCGGCTTCAACCCCGATGAGGAGATTGGCATGGGAGCCCACCACTTCGACGTGGAAAAGTTTGGCTGCCAATGGGCTTACACTATGGACGGTGGCGACATAGGCGACCTGGAATTTGAGAACTTCAACGCCGCCGCGGCCAAGGTCACCATCAAGGGAGTGAGCGTGCACACAGGCTATGCGAAGGGCAAGATGATCAACGCCTCGCGCCTCGCCTGCGAGTTCAACGACCACATCCCCGAGACCGACATACCCGAGACCACCGAGGGCTACGAGGGATTCTATCACCTGCTCTCTATCAACAGCCATTGCGAGGAAGCGAAGCTCTCGTATATCATCCGCGACCACGACCGCAAGAAGTTTGAGCAGCGCAAGGACTTCATGGAGCACATCGCGGAAGAGATGAACGCCAAGTATGGCGAGGGCACCGTGACGATAGACATCAGGGATCAGTACTACAACATGAAGGAGAAGATTGACCCAAACATGTATGTCATCGACATCGTGCTCAAGGCCATGCAGGAGAGTGGCGTTCGGCCAAAGGTGGAGCCCATCCGTGGCGGCACCGATGGCGCGCAACTGTCGTTCCGGGGCTTGCCCTGCCCGAACATCTTCGCCGGCGGTGTCAACTTCCATGGGCCTTACGAGTTCGTCTCCATCCAGGTCATGCAGAAGGCCGTGGATGTCATCGTGAAGATTTGCCAGCTCACGGAAGGCTTCAACGAGTAAAAGCAATAAAGCCTGGATTGCCCGGTGAGGCTGTCCTGGCTCTCAAAGTTCAACCGAAGGGGCTTGTGCCAACTCGCACGTGCCCCTTCTATCGTTTCCATACATGAGAACATTGGAACTCTTGGCTCCAGCCAAGAACTTGGAGTGCGGCATGGCCGCCATCAGCCATGGCGCCGATGCCGTGTATATCGGCGCCGACCGCTTTGGCGCGCGCGCCTCGGCGGGCAACAGCGTCGACGACATCCGTGCCTTGTGCGATTTCGCCCATCTCTTCGGGGCGAAGGTGTATGTCACCGTCAACACCATTATCTACGACAACGAGCTCACCGCCACGCAAGAACTCATCACGCGGCTTGCCGAGGTGGGCGTTGACGCGCTGCTCGTGCAGGACATGGCTACGCTTGCCATGCGCCGCGTGGCATTGGGGAAAGTGGGTCGCGTGCCGCTCCTGCATGCGTCCACGCAGATGGACAACCGCACGGCGGAAAAGGTGGCGTGGCTTCGCGACCTCGGCTTCACGCGCGCGGTGCTGGCCCGAGAATTGTCGGTCGAGGAAATAAAGGCCATCCACGAGGCTGTGCCCGAAGTGGAGCTCGAGGTCTTTGTGCATGGCGCGCTTTGCGTGAGCTACTCGGGGCAGTGCTATGCCTCGCAGCGGCTTTTCGGCCGTTCGGCTAACCGTGGCGAGTGCGCCCAGGTGTGCAGGATGAGCTATGACCTCGTGGATGCCGACGGCAAGGTGGTGGTGAAAGACCGTTACCTCCTGTCAATGAAAGACTTGTGTATGGTAGACCGCCTTGAAGAGCTTGCCGACGCTGGAGCGTCATCGTTCAAGATTGAGGGTCGGCTGAAAGACGCCGACTATGTGAAGAACGTGGTGGCGGCCTACTCGCTACGGCTCAACAACATCATCAAGAGGCGTGGCAACGACTATCGCCGCGCCTCGTGGGGCAGGGTGGAATATGGCTTCCGGCCCGACCTCGCCAAGACATTCAATCGAGGCTATACCGAATATTTCTCGAAAGGACGAGTCCGTGGCTTGTCGACCATGGTCACGCCAAAGGCGCTTGGCGAGTTCGTGGGCACCGTGAAAGACCTCCGTGGCGACTCTTTCCGCGTGTCGGGCACCGCCGTGTTTGCCAATGGCGACGGCTTGTGCTTCGTCAAGGACCAAGCCGGCGGCGATGCTCAGCAGGGAGAGCGGCTTGAGGGCTTCCGCGTGAATCGCGTGGAAGGTAACCGTCTCTTTCCCTTCCACATGCCGCGTGGCTTGCGGAGGGGCATGGCTCTATATCGCAACAACGACGTGGCCTTTGGCAAGGCCTTGGCGGGCGAGACGGCGCACAGGGTCATCCCCGTGTCGATGGAGTTCGGTGTCACTGGCGATGGCTTCCGCCTATCGATGAGTTTAACCGCTGGCAGCAAGAAGTTGGCATGGACGGTGGAGACACCCTTCGGGCATCAGCAAGCCAACCGCCCTCAGGAGGATAACATACGCAAACAGCTGTCGAAACTCGGAGGTACGATCTTCGTGCTGGAGAGGTTGACCATTGACCAGGAGACCAAGGGCCTGTTCATCCCATCCAGCGTCTTGGCGCAGCTTCGGCGCGACGCGGTGACGGCTTATGCCAAAACCCTCGAAAGGGCAACGGCAGACGCAGCCCTTGCCCGTGGCCAAGAAAGCACGGATGCTCCGGCGCGCTACTGGTCGGAGGAGTACAGGAAGTATCCTTACCTTTTCAACGTGGCCAATCACGAGGCTCGCGCTTTCTACGAGGCTCATGGCATGAGCGGTCTTGAGCCAGCCTTGGAGACGGCGGATCCCGCGCGCAGCGTGGTGATGCAGTGCCGCTACTGCATACGCCACGAGCTTGGCTTCTGCGTGCGCCGTGGCGGCAAGAAGCCGGAGTGGCGCGAGCCTTTGACTCTGCGGCTTGGCGACGGGCGTGGCTTCCGTCTCGACTTCCGTTGTGGGGAGTGCCAAATGAACTTGTTGCCGGCAGATTAGTGGCAACCACGTTTCTTTTATCTAAATTGCTTGCCTCCGTGCAGACTTTTTTATTAACTTTGCAGCAGATTTATAAAAGCAATACCAATGACTTATACCATTGAGAAAATCACCACCCTCATCGGTGCGCGTCGCTATGGGACGGCAGATGCCAATATCGCATTCTTGCTCACAGACAGCCGTTCGCTTTGTTTCCCAGAAGAGACCTTGTTCTTCGCGATAAAATCGGAACGCAACGACGGTCATAAGTATATCCCAAGCCTCTATCTTCGTGGTGTCCGCAACTTTGTTGTGACATCCGTGCCAGACAGTTATCAGGCTCGCTTCCCGCAGGGCAACTTCCTTAAAGTCACCAATACCTTGGAGGCCCTGCAGCGTCTCGCGGAGCGCCATCGCGACGAGTTCGACATACCAATAGTGGGCATCACGGGGTCCAACGGCAAGACCGTGGTAAAGGAGTGGCTCTATCAGGTGCTCTCGCCCGACTGCTTCGTGACACGCTCGCCACGTTCCTACAACTCGCAGATTGGCGTGCCGTTGTCGGTGTGGCTTATGAGCGACGACACCAAGGTCGGCATCTTTGAGGCTGGCATCAGCAAGCCAGGCGAGATGCTCGCCTTGCGCGACATCATCCAGCCCACCATAGCGGTACTGACCAACCTCGGATCGGCCCATCAGGAAAACTTCCCGTCGATGGAGGCAAAGTGCAAGGAGAAACTCATACTCTTCCACGACGCTCGGTCCATAGTCTACAATGCCGACGACGCTATCGTGGCAAGGCTCGTGGACGCGTCTGGTTACAAGGGCGAGAAACTGTGCTGGTCGCGCAAGGACGCAGGTGCCAAGATGTTTGTCAAGAAGGTAGTGAAGTCGGAGACTACCACTACCGTCGATTATATATATAATAATGTGGAGGGCAGCTATACCATCCCGTTCATCGACGATGCCGGCATCGAAGACTCTATCGTCACCGCCATTGTCGCCCTGCGTCTCGGGGTGAAGCTCGAGGAGCTGAAGGCGCGCATGGCCCAGCTTGAGCCCGTGGCCATGCGCCTTGAGGTGAAGGAGGGACGGCATGGTTGCACGCTCATCAACGACTCCTACAACTCCGACATCAATTCTCTCGACATAGCCCTCGATTTCATGAACCGTCGCCCAGACCACAAGGGGCGTCGCCGCACGCTCATCCTCAGCGACATACAGCAGAGCGGAATGAAGCCCGACGACCTATATCGTGAGGTGAGCCGCTTGGCAAAGGAGCGAGGCGTGGAAAAGTTCATCGGCATAGGCCCTGTGGTTTCCGACAATGCCAGCAAGATAGACATCAATGACTCGTTCTTCTTCAACAGTGTCAGTTCGTTTCTCGACTCAACGGTGTTCCACACCCTCCGCGACGAGGTAATACTCATAAAGGGCGCGCGGCAGTTTGGCTTCGACCAGATCACCGACCTCTTGGTAGAGAAGGTGCACGAGACCGTGCTTGAGGTGAATCTCAACGCGGTGGTTGCCAACCTCAACTATTATCGCTCGTTCATGAAGCCAGAGACAAAGCTCGTGTGCATGATCAAGGCCGACGCCTACGGAGCGGGCAGCGTGGAGATTGCCAAGACATTGCAAGACCACCGTGTGGACTATCTCGCGGTGGCTGTCGCCGACGAGGGCGCCACGCTTCGCCGCAACGGCATCACATCCAATATCATGATCATGAACCCAGAGATGTCGGCGTTCAAGACCATGTTCGACTATGACCTTGAGCCGGAGGTCTACTCTTTCCGTCTGCTCGATGCCCTTGTCAAGGCCGCCGAGAAAGAGGGCATAACGGGTTGGCCTGTGCATATCAAGCTCGACACGGGTATGCACCGCCTTGGCTTTGACCCAGAGAAGGACATGGACAAGCTCATCGACAGGTTGAAGCACCAAGACGCCATCATCCCTCGTTCGGTATTCTCCCACTTCGTGGGCTCCGACAGCGACGACTTCGACGCTTTCTCTGCCCATCAGTTTGAGCTCTTCGACAAGGGCAGCCGCAAGTTGCAGGCGGCGTTCAGTCATAAGATCCTGCGCCATATCGACAACTCGGCTGGCATAGAGCATTTCCCGGAGCGTCAACTCGACATGTGCCGATTGGGGCTTGGCCTCTATGGTATCAACAGCCGCAACAACCAAGTCATAAACAATGTGTCAACATTGAAGACCACGATATTGCAGTTGCGCAACGTGCCGGCTGGCGACACCGTGGGCTATAGCCGCAAGGGAAAGATAGACCACGACAGCGTGATAGCCGCCATACCAATAGGTTATGCCGACGGCTTGAACCGTCATCTTGGCAACCGCCATTGCTACTGTCTTGTCAATGGCAAGAAAGCCGAGTATGTGGGCAACATCTGCATGGACGTGGCCATGATAGATGTCACGGGCATACCCTGTAAGGAAGGCGACAGCGTGGAAATATTCGGCGACGACCTGCCCGTTACGGTTCTCTCCGACGTGCTCGACACCATTCCCTATGAGGTGCTCACGGGCATCAGCAACCGCGTGAAGCGCGTTTACTTCCAAGATTGATTCCCGAAAGGCATATTTGTTTTCATTGGCGGCCATGATAAATGCCGCCAATGACCGACAAGGGGTATAACGCTCGATGGCGTTATACCCCTTGTCGGTTTTTATGGTGTTTATCCCTTAATGGCCTGGCCTCTTCTTATCCCCATTGGCTGTTTGCCGGCTTGTATTCGGGCACGAGCTGCCTCATGAGCGCGACAACGGCCTTTTGGTCGTATGTCGACGCTGTGGCGATGATGTTGTCGATGTCGCTTGACACTTGCGCGAATTCATATTCCCTGACCTTGGCTATTCGGATGCTCTTGTTGAATGTCGGCTCGGTGCTTTCCTCGTTGGCAAGCACCTCCTCGTAGAGTTTCTCGCCAGGTCGCAATCCGGTGTACACTATTTTCACGTCATTGGCGTTTGACAGTTTTATCATGCGCTTGGCGAGGTCAGCGATGCGTACCGACTTGCCCATGTCGAACACGAAGATCTGCCCGCCGTGTCCATGGGTGCCGGCTTCCAATACGAGCTTGCACGCTTCGGGAATGAGCATGAAGAAGCGCGTCACGTTGGGGTCGGTCACTGTCACGGGACCACCGTTGCGAATTTGTTTCTCAAAGATTGGGATGACAGAGCCGTTGCTGCCCAGCACGTTGCCAAAGCGCGTGGTGACAAACTGCGTCGTCGTCTGGGCGCTGTTGAGGCTTTGCGTGTATATCTCGCACAGGCGTTTCGAGCAGCCCATGACGTTGGTCGGGTTAACCGCCTTGTCGGTGGAAATCATCACGAACTTCTTGACCCCGTACTTCACGCTGAGGTCCGCGATGATCTTCGTGCCGTTCACGTTGTTGTAGATAGCCTCAGACGGCGAGTCCTCCATCATGGGCACGTGCTTGTAGGCCGCGGCGTGGAACACGTAGTCGGGGCGGTTCGCGTCGAAGATCTTTTCCATCAGTTTCTTCTGCGTGATGCTTGCCACTATGGTTTGGCAGTCGATGTCGGGAAACCGCTTGCGCATCATCAGCCTGATGTCGTGCTGTGGGGTCTCAGCGGAATCGATGAGCACCATGTGGGCGGGGTTGAAAGCCGCCACTTGGTTCACTATCTCTGAGCCTATGCTTCCTGCCGAGCCGGTGATGAGTATGGTGCGATTTTTCAGCATCGCGCCAATGGCCTCGATGTCCACCTGTATCTCGTCTCTTGGCAGGAGGTCGGAAATCTCAATTTCCCTGAGCTTGTTGGAATCGATGTTGTCGCCCTCGTGCCATTTCTCCATGTTGCTCATCACGTAGATGTTGACATCGTTGCTGAGGAGCATGTCCTGCAATGCCGAGTCTTCACGGAATTTCCGTATTGCGGCGGGAGACACCAGCACGGAGTCGACGTCTTTCTCCTTGATAACATCCACGAGGCTTGGGTTGTTGAGGTAAATGCGCTGTCCCATGATGATCTTGTGCTCCACCTTCTGGTCTGGGGATATAAAGCCCCTCAGCCGGAATTTCTTGCCACCCACGTTGCCACGTATGGAACTTGCCAAGGCCACGGCACCGTAGTGGATGCCGTAGATCAGCGCGTTGTGCGTGGCGTTCTTGCCAAGCGCCTGCTCGTAGAGGGCCTTTATCAAGACACGCATGCCCCACATCAGGGTCGTGGAGATGAGAAACATCAGGAATACTTGCCGTCCTTCAAGGGGCACGAACGGAAGATGGAAATAATACACGGCGTAGTGGAACAACTCACCCAATATGCAGCTGAGCGCCTGCGCGTAGCAGATGCGCCGGAGGTCGTCTACGGAAGAATAGCGTATGATGCCGCTGTATGTATGGAAGACGCGAAATCCAACCAGGAAGAAAATAAGGTAAACGCCAATGGTCTTTGTCAGAGGCAGGATATTGCCCAAGGTCACGGCTCCACGGTAGTAGAACCAAAACACGAGAATGCCGGAGAGATAACCAATTATCAGGTCAGCAATGAGGACGCACCAATAGGGGAGGGCGCTCCGCGTAAGGTACCATTTAGGCAGGTTGTATCTTGTTTTCATCATTTTAGTATTTTTGTAGAATAACAATAGTGGCTCGCGGTTATTTATGCGCAAAATTACAAATTCTTTCTAAGAATCATTGGATTAGCAGTCGTTTTTTATAAGCAACTAATCAAAGTCGTTGATTCTTTAACGACAATAGAGACAATATATCTTGCCTTGGCTTTATGAAAGTTTTTGCGGGAAGAATTGTCTCTTTTGTCTCTATTGTCGTCTTTATAAAGAAATGATTACTCGCGGTTTTACTTGAAGCTCTCAACCGCTGCTTTCAGCTGCTCGTCGTTTCCTTTCTCATAGTCGGCAGGCGTGTTGTAGACCTCGATGTCTGGCTTTAGTTCCTTGTTCTCGAAGTAGGTGCCGTCCATGGCCTGGTTGCCCACCTGCGGAATGCCGAAAATCATGCCGTTCATCATGCGTTCCCACCACACGGCCGTCATGGTGCCGGCAACCGGCGCTCCCACGAGCTTGCCGATGCCCAAGGTCTTGTAGACTGCTGGGAAGCCATGGCCATTGCTGTAGTCGTCTTCGCAAATCATGACGCACGAAGGCTTCACCCACTTGTTCCATGGGTCGTAGCCGATGTATTTGCCATGGGCAATGAACTTGGCGTATTGCTTGCCCGATAGCAGGGTGCAGAGGTCGTCGTGCAGCCATCCGCCGCCATTATGGCGCTCGTCCACGATTACGGCTTTCTTCTGGCGCATGGAGTCGGAGAGCAGTTGGCTGAACACCGTGCGGAAGCTCTCGCTGTCCATCGCCTTGACGTGAACGTAGCCAATGGTGCCATGCGACAGCGAATCCACCATCTCGCGGTTGCGGTCCACCCAGCGACGGTAGAGCAGGTCGGTCTGCGCTGAGCGGCTTATGGCTCTGACGACAACATCAAAGCGTTTCTTCTTCGCGGGGTCGAACACGCTGACGTGCGTCATCTTGCCCGCCTTGCCGTCGAGTAGAGAGGTATAGTCGGAATCCTTCACTATCTTCTGCCCGTCGATGGCCTCTATGATGCAGCCTTTCCTCACGCCCGTGTTGCGCACGGCGAAAGGCCCGCGCTTGATTACCTCCTCCACTTTCAGTCCGTCGCCGTCATAGGAGTTGTCGAAGAAGAGGCCGAGGGCCGCTGTCTTCAGCGTTGCGCCTTCGGGATAATAGCGCGAGCCGGTGTGTGAGCCGTTGAGCTCGCCGAGCATCTCGGAGAGCATGTCGCGGAAGTCGTAGTTGTTGTTGATGTATGGCAGAAACTTGGCGTATGTCTTCTTGTAGCCGTCCCAGTCCACGCCGTGGAGCTTCGGGTCGTAGAACTTGTCTTTCACTTGTTGCCACACGTGGTTGAAGATGTAGGCTCTCTCCTCGTAGGGGCGGTAGTTGAAGTTGGCCTCGAAGTCGATGCCCTTCTGCGAGTTCTTGGCGAGGTCTATTTGCTTTATACCGTTGTTGTAGACGTAGAGGTTCTTGAAGTCCTTGTCGGCCTCAAGCCCATAGCCCACGCTCTTCATCACAATCTCGGTCTTGTTCTCCACCAAGTCGTGCTTCCACAGGTCGTAGCCACCCTCGAAACGCGCCTGATAATACAGGGTGTCACCACCAGGGGAGAGTATGGCGTCTGCCATGTGAGAAGAGTTGACCGTGAGGCGTATGACGCGGTCGCGGCAATTGGCGAGGTCAAACTTCAGAGGTTTCACATCATTCTTTTTCTTGTCGCCGTCTTTCTTCTTGCCGAGTTTTGGCAACTTTATCAAAGGTTTTTTGGCGTTTTCCTCTTTCTCTTTCTTTTGTGCCTCGTCGTAGAGCGCGCGTTCCTCCTTTCCCATGCGGAAACGCTCGTAGGCGTCGAGGTCGAAGAACATGATGTAGGCATCGTCTTCCGCTCCCCAGCTGCCATGGCTGCGATAGCCGGCGCGGTCGCTCATGAAGAGCATGGCCTTGCCGCCGAGCACCCACTGGCCGTTGCTGTCGTTGTAGCCGCTGTTGGTGAGGTTGGTTATCTTCTGGCTTCCGTCGGCAGGCACGAGGGCTATGTCGCTGTTGTTCCATCCGCCATTGCCTATGTAGTTGGAGAGCAGCCATTTGCTGTCTGGGCTCCACTTGAACCACAGGTCGCCATCAGAGTAGCTATATTGGAACTTGCCGTCCATGAGTTGCCTCACGGCCTTCGTCTTCACGTCCACGGCCTTGAGCGCGCCACGGTCTTCGATATATGCCACGGTCTTGCCATCTGGACTGTAAGCCGGCTGCATGTCTACCAGCGACGACTTCACCAGTTGCTCCTCCTTGAGTTGGGTGGCATAGGTAAACTGCTTCTCATTCTTGTTTACGATGCTTGTCTGGTAGATTTGCCAGAGTCCGCCACGCTCAGATGCGTAGACGAGGCTGCGGCCGTCGGGCGAAAAGTTGACGTTGCGCTCCTGCTCCGGCGTGTCGGTGACGCGCTTAGTCGTGGCGTAGTCGATTGACGTGACGTAGACGTCGCCATGGACCACGAAGGCAATCTCCTTGCCCGTGGGCGAGACGGTGAACTCCGTGGCACCGCTTCTCAGCACCTGTCGCTGGAGCTTGTCTGTGCCGTCGTCGGCAACAGTCGTCAGGTTGAGCTTCACGGGCTCGCAGCCCTCCTTGAGGGTGTAGATGGCGCCGTCGTAGGCGTAGCACAGCGTGCCGTCCGCGGCACGTGTGAGGTAGCGCACGGGATTGCCCTTGTAGTGGGTGAGCTGCGTCTTGGCGGTCTCGCCGACGCGGCGCTTGTAGACGTTGAAAGTGCCGTCTTCCTCGCTGAGGTAATAATATGTGTTTGCGTCTCCGCCCCACACGGGCGTGCGGTCCTCGCCCGCGAAGTCGGTCAACTTGGTGTAGTTGCCGCCCTTGTAGAGCCATATGTCGCGGCATATCGGCGACTGGTGGTGCTTGCGGAATGGATCCTCATAGCCTTTGTTGTCGTGGTAGAGCATGGCACCGTCGTTGCCCACGCTGATGTCTTCCATGGGGATGTCGGAGAAGAGGCGCATACGGCCACCGTTGGAACTGACCTCGTAGACTTGCGAGAAGTCGGCGAACATGATGCTCTTGGCCTTGGGCATGATGGATGCTTTCAGCAAGATGGTGCTGTCGTTTCGCCACGCCATGGGGTATTCGTCGCCGCTGTCGGTCGTAACCCTTCGTGGCGTGCCTCCGTCCCTGCCTACGACATAGATGTCCATGCTGCCCTCACGACTTGACGCGAAGGCTATCTGCCTTGAGTCGGGGCTCCACACGGGGTAGGCTTCATAAGCCGGGTTAGTGGTGATCTGTCGTGCCTGTCCGCCAGTGGAGGGCACCGTCCAAATGTCGCCCTTGTAGGAGAACGCCACCGTCTTGCCATCGGGCGAAATGGCTGGGAAGCGCATCCACAAGGGGTTGGCTTGCGCCATTGCCGACACCGCAGCCAGTGGGGCGAATAGCGCCAAGAGAATCTTTTTCATTCAGTAAGATATATTATTAAACTGTTCAAATTTCGCTTCTGCAAAAATACTACAATTATTCAAAAAATGCTTAGTTTTCGTGGAAAAGTTTAATAAAAGTACTCTTTTTAGTGTCAAAATCACACCTAAGTGGCAAATTAACATGCAGGGTGACAAGCCAAGCCCGATAGAGTCATGAAATTGTAAATGATTATTGCCGGAATTTAACACTTCCGTGTGGCTTGTTTTAGAGGTCGAAAGGAGGTGGAAAACGCCAAGGCAAGCACGTGAAGGCGTGTCTATTCGTTTCCACAAGCACCTTTCAGATGCGATTGCGCCCTGAAGACACGTCGATTCAAGCGTCAAGCCGTTGCCTTTTCAGTGAAACGCCATTGCGATTACGCCGTAGAAGCGACGCGATTCAAGCGTAAAGGCGATGAAAATTCCGCACGCCTTTGCAGTCTTTAAAAGCGCTGTTGCGTAAATATCAGTTAATCAACAAATTACGTATTATTGCGAGAATGGCCGTGAATTGAACAGCAAGCAATATGTTTTCAAACGAGCGAATCTCAGGATGCCTTTTGTCCTGATTTTTCCAATGGTTTATGTATTCTCTTGGAGAAAAAGTTAATTAGAAATAGCTTTCATCTCTAAAGCCGCATGCATTGCGTTTTACCCCTTTTGTCTTGTTGTTTATTTGTCATTATGGAAATGGCAGTCATAACAGCACGAGCTATAGTATTTACCACAATGCCACTTTACCTGCAACGCCCAAGTCAATAGTTGCAGTTACCACACCAAGAGCTTTGAATACTCTTCGCATAGTAGGTATTGTTATGCTATAACCTCTTTCTAATCGGGAAATCTGCGCTCTTTTCACACCTATACGCTCGCCAAGTTGTTCTTGAGTCAAGTTCTGCTCTATGCGAGCTTTCTTGATGGCTTCTCCCAAACGGTAAGCATGCAACGCTTCATCCACGTCATTTTCAAAAGCGTCACGTTTCGGAGTGCCAACTTTTCCAAAGTGCTTGTCAAGCACATCGTCCAATGGGGTAAGATGCATCTGTGCCATACTTATTTGTTTTTGAAATACTCTTTTCTTATTGCTTCTGCCTTAGCTATCTCCTTGCTTGGTGTCTTTTGGGTCTTCTTGATGATGCCGTGAGTGGCAATCACCAATGTGTCCTTGTCTTTATCCCAGAAAGCAAACAAGCGATACGCAGTTTTGTTGTACAATGTACGAAATTCCCATATCTCCGAGTTATCCAACTTCTTGAAAAGTTCTTTGTTGCGTTCTCCACCTGCAACACGCCTGATATTGTAGTATATTTTGTATGATACCGCTTCAGGTAAACTCTCAATAAAGTCCTGTGCCTTGTCAGTCAAGACAAGGCGGAAGATATCTTGTGACATGCTTTTTCATCTTGTTACAAAGGTAGGTATTGTGTTTCATAGATAAGAAACAATTTGCATTAAAATGTATTTTGCAGCTCTATTTTAACATTTTGAAAGTGGATAGCACTTAAAGAGCTTGCATCGGTTGAGAAGTAAAGGAAACATCCAACTGGAAATAAAATCTAAAATATATATATGACTTTCGTTAATCCAATTAATTATTGTACCTTTGTCTAAGATAAACTGCACCTGAGCATAACGTTCAAGCAAACTGACGTAACGCATAAAAGCGTCCTAAAAACGAGATCATCAAAATTATGAAAAAGAGTTTTTTAAGCCATATTAAGGCAATGTCCGTGAGTTTCCTTTGCGCGCTATTGCCAAATGCGGCATTAGCCGACAACGTGTTCACCGACTTGGAGAAGCCTGTTGCCCACCCGTTGGGACAATACGAGGAACTGACCGACTCCAAGCCACACGACACTGATGCTGCCTGGGCCAAGCTGAGGCCAGCGACCCACGCGAGCTGGGCTTCGATAGACATCCGCTACCGTCGCAACGACATACCAAGGGTGAAAGCGCAAGACGTGTGGAGCGGAAAAGCATGGCGCGGCGAACGCGTAAACGGCCAAGCCCTGTTGTGGACAAACAAGGCGTTGGCCGACGTTGAGGTCACCGCGACGGAACTTCGTTCGGGGAAGAACGTGATACCAGCCTCTGCCGTGCGCACCAACTTCGTGCGCTACGTGATGACCGACGAGCTCAACAAGGACGGTGGCGGTTGCGGCTATCGCAACGCTGCCGACTTCGACTCGTCTGTCGTGGCCGACGTGCTCGACATCAACAAGTCGTTGCCCATAGCGCGCAACACCACACAGCCTATATGGATGAACATCTGGGTGCCACAAGACGCCAAGCCTGGCACCTACACCGGACAGATAACGATAAAGGGCAAGGACATGAAAGCGCAGACGCTGCAAGTGAGCCTGCAAGTGCTCAACCGCACTCTGCCCGAACCACAGAAATGGTCGATGAACCTTGACCTCTGGCAAAACCCGTATGCCGTGGCACGCTATTATGACGTGCCACTCTGGAGCAAGGAACACTTCGACGCCATGCGCCCAATAATGAAGATGCTTGCCGACGCGGGGCAGTATGCCATAACGACAAGCATAATGTACAAGCCTTGGAACGGACAGACCGAGGACCACTACGACTCGATGGTGACACGAATCAAGCATATCGACGGGTCGTGGAGCTACGACTATGCCGTGTTCGACAAGTATGTGGACTTCATGATGAACGACGTCGGCATAAACCGGCTCATATCATGCTACACGATGATTCCATGGAACCTGAGTTTCGATTACTACGACGAGGCTACAAGCCGCGTGCAGTTTATCAAGGCCAAACCGGGCGACGAGGCATACGCTGAATATTGGGGCAACTTCCTGAAAGACTTCTCGCGCCACCTGCGCCAGAAAGGGTGGTTCGACAAGACTTGCATTGCCATGGACGAGCGGCCTATGGACGCCATGCGGGCGGCGATAAAGGTGATTAAGGACGCCGACCCGGAGTTCAAGATTTCCCTTGCTGGAGTCTACCACGAGGAGATAGAGCGTGATCTCTACTACTATTGTCTCGCCTACGGCTACAAGTTTCCCAAGGACGTGCTGGCGCGCCGCCGCGCTGAGGGCAAGATAAGCACCTATTACACCTGCTGCACGGAGGGATTCCCCAACACCTTCACGTTCTCAGCTCCAGCCGAAGCCACGTGGATGGCCCTGCACGCTGTAGGGGGCGACTACGACGGCTACCTGCGCTGGTCGTACAACAGTTGGACTCGCGACCCGCTGCGCGACTCGCGCTTCCGCACATGGGCCGCCGGCGACTGCTACTGCGTCTACCCTGGCCCACGGTCGAGCATACGCTTTGAAAGGCTGATAGAGGGCCTGCAAGACACGGAGAAGATAATTCAGCTGCGCCGTGAATACAAGCGCAAGGGACAGAAGGCGAAGCTTGAACGGCTGAACAGGCTCGTGGAACAGTTCACGCCCGAGAAGACACCAGCGAGCAAGGCGGCAAAGGCGGCCGGAATGGTAGAGGAACTTGAAAAGCTGCTGAACGAATAGGGGCTTTTAGCCTATTGTAATATATAAGGCAGCAGGTATTCGGATATGGCTTATCCGAATACCTGCTGCCATAATGTTTTGTTATGGGATACCTTTCTTTACCTTATATAATACAACAAAGTGATTTTGGTTCCAATGGAGGATGCAGGGCAGAGGTACATCGCTTAGAGCCGTAGTTGTAGCTCTTGCACAAGTCGTATGCAAGCCAAGGGTATTTGCAGCCTCATTGATGCTTAAAAGTGAAACGCCTTCTGTCGTGGCAAAACAAAGTTTCGACAGGGAACCCATGGGGTAATCCCTGCCGAAATATTTGCATGCCATTTGCAGACAGGCTATGCCGCATTGCATACTGTCATGCTGGTATATAACTTCCATCCTTTTCATATTGTCCGCATCGCAAGGTCAGATCCTTTCTTTCTGTTCCAAGCTCCGCCATATAAAATGTCAAACGCTTCACATCCTGCTCTTTTGCTCTTGTCCAGCCCCAGTTCCCTTATATTTGCCTTTCAATGCATTAAATCTGTAACGGATGGTCAGAGAAAAGTCACTTATGGAATAATCGTGATGAACGATTTCCCGCATTGCTCCAGAGTACATCCTGCTATGCGTGTTTCCCGTACCGAGCAAATCATTAGCATAGAAGAACACTATGAGTTTTCCTTTCAAAAACGATTTATATATTGACAAATTAGTGCAGAAATAGTTTCTATACATATACGACGTCTCATCATCGCCACTTGTCTGAGCCAATAGCATTAGAGAAACCGTACACAGCTTGGTGTCTATTGTATTGTCGAAGCGTATGGTCACTTTAGGATTGTCCAAACGATGGCCTCCGTATGTATCCATGTCAAACCATTGCTTGAAAAAATAGAAGCTCAAAGAAGGATGCCATATGCCAATTTTAGGACTTGCCGCAAGCGATGCCCCAATACGGTTATATGGTTTCCAGTTCACATTTTGTATTAACGCTATGTTAGGATTGTCATTGTATGATTGAGTCAGCATCACAATTGGACTGGATACATGTGTGTAAATTCCCTCAGCCATAAGCCATTTGTAAGATACCGTATAATTAATGTTACGGCTTATCTCCGAG